>Ga0208492_1000840_pt1 | contig 23042 bp, 32 predicted proteins | sample Subbioar_CSW14AB_FD_184820 | JGI IMG/M metagenome (GOLD analysis project Ga0208492, IMG submission 184820) | Serpentinite rock and fluid subsurface biosphere microbial communities from McLaughlin Reserve, California, USA - CR12Mar_CSW14AB (SPAdes) | ecosystem: Environmental > Terrestrial > Deep... | reverse complement strand
GACGTAATTCTATTTGGCTTTTAGTTGTTAACTTCAACTACATATTTGCAATCATCAGGGGTTCCGGGCTGGACGTTCAATGAATACCAGCACAGCAGCAAGCCCTGTCCGTTAGCGGTAATATTAATTATGAAATATATTATACGGATATTTTGCTCTCTTCTTTTCATAGCATTTGTCATGAATTCAATGGGAAGGGTACAAAACTCGCAGGAGATCTTAGAATGGAACTCCATTAGGATAAATAATAAGTTGCCTTTATTGTGCAAGAAGAAAGATTTATTAAATCTATTAGGTAAGCCCGATAAGATATTAGATTCTCAAAATCTTGACATTTGCACATCATATTTTGATAATAATTTTAATTATTTGGTTTGGGGTCAAAGTCAATTTGAATCAACTGAATCTCAAGCTGTCATTAGTTCAATTGACATTGAAGCAGGGAAATTAAAATTAGTTTCACCTAAAATAACACTAGATAGCTCAGTTACCTTAGAAAAAATCAAACGATTATTTCCAAAGTCAACAAATTTGGCTCAGGAATTAGTTATCGATAATAAAGGAAAAGTTTTAAGTATCAAGCTACCGGCTTCAAACAAAAACTCAGATGATGGATGGCTTTTGTTTTTCAAAGCTGGCAAGTTGGTGAGAGTTGACTATTGGATGGCTTGTTAAAATACTACCGCTAACATAAGGCTTTGCGTAATTTGGGCTTCGCTCAAAGGCCCATCATCTTTTGGTATTGCTAATCAACTTCATTAATTTGGCTTTAGCTAATCGAGTCTATAGTGGCCAAGCCAGCAGTAGTAACACAGATTATCCAACCAGCGTAAAGCCACGGACGTTGGCAGAAATATATTATTTTAGCTAAAGAGAAGCACCAATAAAAGAATATTTTTCTAATTATGCTTAAGATTTATAACAATTGGTTTAAAAATTTGCCGATTTTAAAGGACTTAATGTTTTCTTTTATTTTATTTTGGTTTTTTTGGCTAATTATGCGTTTGATTGCAGACCAATTTATTTTTGACGAAAGGCATTCATGGAAGAATAACATGTTTCACGCTGCTTGGATGTCATTATTTACGATGATTCGATTCAATTGGAAAGGAATTAGACATTTTTTTAAATCTAAAAAACAAATGTTACCAAATTCCAAAACGGACATTCCATAAGTCGTAATATAAATAATTCAAGATCATTATGACTTATGTTTTTATTAATATGAATTAACCTACTTCTGCTTAATCTTTATAAGTCACTTTTCGAAGGCAGTCGGGTAGTTAGGAAAACGATTTTTGCTTCAAAGCTAATTACAAAGCGAATAGATAAATATTCTAGACCGATTAATACTTCTGCCAACAAAAGGCTTTACGCCAGTTGGAGGTTCAGCAATGGCCCATCACCTTTGTTGTTTCAAATGAGCTTCAGTAATTTGGCTTTAGCTAATTGAGTCTTTAGTGGCCAAGCCAGCATTAGTAACACAGATTATCCAACCAGCGTAAAGCCACGGCCGTTGGCGGTAATGGCACAGCGACCCTTGCCGACAGATAGAAATCCCAACCTGATACGAAAAAAAATAGAAATACTATAAACCAAAGCCCACCACCCAGCAAGTAGAAATCAATTTTGACTACAATTATTTTTAATTTTGTGCAGTGGTTTGAAACAAAATGAACATTGCAGAATACTTACAAAAAGAAGCAGGATTTTCACCTGAAACAGCAAAACAGATTGACGATTTGTTTGACGATAAATCATTGCCGAAAGGACATCAACTATTGAAAGACGGCAGTCGCTCAAAAAAAGTGTTCTTTATTGAAAAGGGATTGCTACGACTTTATTATGTAAAAGACGGCAAAGATATTACCCGGCATTTTTATACAGAGGGCGGTATTTATGTTCCGATAGAAAATGTTTTTCTGAACCAACACTATCCCTACAACCTTGAGTTGTTGGAAAACAGCATCATAAGAACGGTGGATTATTCAACATTAGAAAAACGTATAGACGAACACGTAAAATTGCAGCACTTTGCTCATTATGTTGCTATTTCTGTTATTAAGCAGCTTTCAGAGCATCTGTATTCCCTGCAATTTCAGTCTGCACTAGAGCGGTACAACATTTTGCTCAAAACACACCCCGATATACTTTTGCGTGCCCCACTTGGGCACATCGCTTCCTACCTTGGTATCACACAACAAACTTTGAGCGTAATCAGGTCAGCTAAATCCTGATTTTATTGTCAAAATCATTTTTTAAGATAGATGAAAAACTATCTTATTGCTATTACCGATTTTTGTTCCATCAAAATTGTTAGAAACAATGGCATACAAAAATGTAACAATAGCAGGTAGCGGAGTTTTGGGCTACCAAATTGCGTTTCAAACAGCATTTCACGGATTTAATGTAACCCTGTATGACATCAACGATGAGGTTTTGGAAAAAGCAAAATCCAAGTTTGATGTTTTGAGCGAAGCGTTTAAAAACGACCTCAAAGCAACGCAAGAGCAATTAGATGCTACTAAATTAAGACTTAGCTATACTTCTGATTTGGCAGAAGCCGTAAAAGACGCAGATTTATTGGTGGAAGCTGTTCCCGAAAATCCTGCAATCAAAATTGATTTTTATAATAAGCTATCTAAGGTAGCTCCCGAAAAAACAATTTTTGCAACCAATTCTTCAACATTATTGCCAAGCCAATTTGCTGATGCAACAGGTCGTCCCGAAAAATTTGTGGCGTTACATTTTGCCAATGAAATTTGGAAACATAACACAGGCGAAGTGATGAAGCACGCTCGCACATCACAAAAAACATTTGATGACGTGTTAGAATTTGCAAAACAAATAGGAATGGTTGCATTGCCAATTTACAAAGAACAACCCGGCTATATTGTAAACTCATTGCTCGTTCCTTTATTAAATGCAGCAATGAATCTTTGGGTAAACGAAGTGTCAGATATTGAAACCATTGATAAAACTTGGATGGTGGCAACAGGAGCGCCTATTGGGCCTTTCGGAATTTTAGATGTGGTAGGTATTACCACAGCATACAACATCAATAAAATGGAAGCGGAAGCTACACAAAACCCGGTAAAAATAAAAGCGGTAGCAACGCTTAAAGAACAGTTTATGGATAAAGGGAAATTAGGCATATCAACAGGCGAAGGTTTTTATAAATACCCCAATCCTGCCTACAAGGACAAAGACTTTCTAAAATAAAAGAGCGTAGTTTTTTTAAAACTATCAAAAACAAAATGTAAAAACAATACAGGGGCGAACACATTCGCAGTTTGCCTTTTTTTCGGCAAACAAAAGACCAAATACGGCAAACAGCGGACAACAAAAGCCACAAACCGCAAACAAGAGTTTGGCGTAATGTAGGCTACGTTCTTCGTATCAACATTATTGCTAAATTTAAGCGTTGATGCTTCGTATCAAGTACATTGCTAAAATTCCCCCACCATCGCCAAGCATTAAACCTTTAGGCGTAAATTTAAAGAAGACCAAGAAACATAAAAACAGATATAAAATGAGAGCAACCAGAGGACTTTCAGAAAATCAAATTATGGAGATAAAAAACTTCTTTCAGCATATTCAAAACAACATTCAAAAAGAAATGGTATGAAAAAAATAAAGTTAGCCATTACATTGATCCTATTCAGCACTATCACCAAAGCACAGATTCTTATAAGTAAGGATTTGGATTATGCTATCGGAAAGGCATTGCAAAAAAATACTGAAATAAGGAATCAAGATCTTGAATTACAAAAATTAGAATTAGAACGCAAAAGCATATTGGCCAAATATATCCCGAAGGTCGAGGCTTCAGGTTTATACTCTTACATCAGCAGTGATGCAAAATTAGATCTAGCTACCCTGAATTTACCCATCACAGGGAATCCTGTTCTTGGGGGATCTTCCAATTTCAGCACAAATGCGAATATCCTTTATGGAGGTCTTACCGCAAAAGCTGTACTGTTCAGTGGCGGACAAATCCTAAATGGAGCCAAGGCTCTCAAAGAAAAAAATACAGGAACAGCTTTTATGATGGAAAATCAGAAAGATGAAGTCATAAAAGATATCATAGCAAGCTTCGATCAGCTCAAACTTTTGGAAAGTGCCGAAAAACTCATCGATGACAGCGAAAAAAGATTGAATAAGGAAAAAGAAAGAGTAGAAAAGGCGATATCGGAAGGATTGGCAATTCCTTATGATCGCGATAAGATCAAACTCTCCACTTTAGAATTGGCATCCAAACGTGTTGATGTTGAAAATAAAAGAAAACTTCTGATACTCAAGATAAAACAATCCACCAATCTTACGGATGAAGAAATTCTTAAAACAAATCATCAGTTGAAGCCTATCATTGTTTTGGATAGCCTGAGCACTGCCGAACGAAATGAGCTCAAAGCACTTGAATCTTTTAAAAAAGCCTCCGAATATGCCCTTAAAAAAGAAAAAGGAAGCCTTCTGCCTACAGTGGGGGCTTTTGCGGGATATAGCTATGCATCATTATATAATGCCAATACAAAAGTGCCGATTGCACAATTAAATACGACCGCCAATTTGAAACTAAATGAATTGACACTACATCCTAACTGGATGTTGGGCGTGGCCGTGAAATGGGAACTCTTCAGCGGATTTGAACGTAAACATAAAATAGACGAAGCCAGAATAGGACTGACGCAGGTGGAAAATAAACTGGCAGATGCCAAAGAGAAACTGGATTTACAGCTTGAAAAAAACAAGGTCGAATATGAAACGATGCTGTACCAGGTAGATATTGCACTACAAAGGGAAAAAATAGCACAGAACAACAATGAGATAGCATCAAAGCAATACGGATTAGGGCTTATTAACGTCACTGAACGCTTGGGAGCGGAAAATGATACCTACAAAGAATCTTTAAACAGGATACAAACCGTGATTGAGCAGCGGAATGCTGCTATTGAAGTTTACCGTTCATCGGGAAAATTATCAAACTTTATTAAAATCCAAAACTAAGCAAAATGAAAAAAATTATTTATACACTTAGCATTGCAGGCATTTTAGCTTCTTGTGAGAATAAACCGAAAGTATCACAAACCATCCAGGGAAAGACCGAGCGGGAAGAGATTGCAGTAGTAGGCAAAATAGCAGGCAGGATAGATAAAATTCTGATCAGCGAGGGAGCTCTTGTTAAAAAGGGAGATACATTGGCAATATTGGAAATCCCGGAAGTAGACGCAAAAAAATTACAGGCACAAGGAGCGGTAAAATCTGCCCAGGCACAATATGAGATGACTGTACACGGTGCCACTGCCAACCAGCTGGCACAGCTCAATGCCAAGAAATCCGCTTTGGTAGAGCAATATGAGTTTGCAAAAAAATCCCTGGCAAGAATGAATGCAATGGTAAAGGATTCATTGGTTCCGCAACAGCAATATGATGAAGTATTCGCAAAGTATCAGGGAGCCAAATCACAAATGATAGCCGTAGATGCAGAAATTGCAGATGTTAAAAACGGGGTCCGCATAGAACAGCAAACAATGGCGTTGGGACAAAAAGACCGTGCACAGGGAGCTTTGGAAGAAGTACAGGTTGCCGAGAAAGAAAGGTATATCATTGCACCACAGGATATGAAAATAGTATCGATCACATTGAAGCTGGGGGAACTGGCACTACCAGGATATACGCTTTTCAAAGGTTCTCTTAATAATTCCATTTATTTCCGCTTTACTATTCCTGAAAGCCAATTGGCAAATTATGCACAAGGAAAAGAAATCAATGTGCATATACCTTACAAAAATCGGGATGTCAAAGGGAAAATCAGAAATATAAAACAAATAGGTGCCTATGCTAATATTGCTACAGCATATCCTGATTATGAAGTGCAGGACGCTTTGTATGAAATATTGATAGACCCTATTAACATCCAACAAGCAAACGATATCCTAAGCAAAACAACAGTAACGCTAAAACCTTAATGATGAAAACATTTTTGAATCTGATTAAACGGGAGTTCAGCTTATTCTGGAGCAACAAGGTCCTCCGAATTTTGTTTATTGGGGCTCCTTTGATGTACGGTGTTTTGTTGGGATATGTTTACAGCAAAGGGAAAGTGACCGATTTACCAATCATAGTGGTGGATTATGACCAAAGCTCACTTAGCCGGAAAGCCATAGAAATGATGAATGACAACGAAGTTTTGTCTGTTGCAAGGCTGCAGTTTGACGAGACAAACCTCAATCGTTTGATGATTGAGAAAGATGCAACCTGCGTGGTTATTATCCCAAAAGATTTTGAGAAAGATGTGCTGACAAAACGATATCCTGAAGTCACTACCATAGTCAATACAGCAAATGTATTGACCGCAAATTATTCTTCATCAGCACTTCAGCTGGTCTTAGGAACCCTTAAAGCAGGAACACAAGTTGAAACCTTGCGCAAACAAGGAGTTCCGGAAAATTTGCTGATGAGTCAGTATGAGCCATTTAAAACCACGTTTATAAAAAAGAACAACAGAAGCACCAACTATATGTATTTTTTGTGGCCTGGTGTTTTGGCTACTGTGCTTCAGCAGGTATTGTTATTGGGGCTTGCTCTTTCTTTTGCTTCCGAGTTTGAAAACGGCACTTTCAAATATCTGGTACATAAAAGCCGTTCTGCATTTATGCTGATACTGGTTAAAATCGTGCCTTATCTCATAATGAGCTTCGGGATATGGCTAATGTACTGGGGTTTTACCAAGTGGTTCAGAATTCCTTTTTATGAAAACATTTTTCCGCTTACCCTTATAGCGGGCGTTTTTGTAATCTCGGTCTGCTTTATAGGAATTTTGGTAAGTATCCTTGTTCCGAACCAGCTGAAAGCTACAGAAATCCTTATGGTTATTGCCACACCCAGCTTTATCCTGTCAGGATTTACTTGGCCGCTCAGCCAAATGCCAGTTTGGGTTCAGCACATTGCAAATATCATCCCGCTTACACATTTCTTGCCTGCCTTTAGAATACTTATCATAGAAAAAGGCGCTGTAGACCTCATCTATCCCTATGTTATAAAAATGATAATCATAGGAACAGTAAGCGCCATTGCCAGCTATAGTGTTTTATTTTACAAAGTCCGAAAGATTAAAAAGTAGGAAATGTAGCGAGATAAATATAAGGCGAAAAATATATCTGCCTGCATAAATCCATTAAATAAGGAACCATACAAGCATAAAACTCTTGCTCTAAACCCTGAACATTCTTATTCATTAAATGCTATTGGCTATGAACTCAATAAAAAAGGTGAGTTCAAGCAAGCAATTTTAATCTTTGACAAAGCGATAGAAGTGCAAACCGACCGCACGCTAAAGCCGACAGCCCCTTTGTGGTTCCCGAAGGTTCTACCAACTTAGCAATGATTAGTCAGTTTGTAGAAATACCTGAAGATATGGTTTTCACGGAAGAGTATTCAGTGCGTGCAGCAAGACAGGTGGTATATATGCTTTTGAATTTGGATAAAGAAGTGAGGCCTATTACTCACTATTGGAAACGCCCGGACGTTTTGGCAAAAGCAATTCATATTTCGTACAGAAGTTAAAATTGACACTTTTAAAACCAATACAGGAGCAAACACATTCGAAGTATGCCCCTTTTTATTTTAGGCAAACAAACGACCAACAGCAGACAACAAAAGCCACTAACCGCCAACAAGGGTTTTGCGAAATTGGGGCAGAACTGCTAAATTTGAACATTGGTAATTCTATTGAGCTTTTGTGCTTTATTGAACATTTGTGCCTTGAATGCCCCAACTTCGCAAAGCCCAAAACCGTTAGGCGAAAGCTTTTAAAGAATCATGTTATCTAAAACTCATTTAAATTTCTTAAATTCGGTATATGAAGACTCTGACGCTTGAGATACCCGATAATCTGGATGAGCATGAAGCTAAAACGCTTTTAGCGGCTAAACTTTATGAAAAGGGCTCTTTGTCATTAGGACAGGCTGCGCAACTCGCTGGTTATTCTAAGAGGACATTCATGGAACTTTTAGGAAATTATGAGGTGTCAATTTTTGAATATTCTGAAAAGGAACTACAAAGTGACATTAAAAATGCGCAGAACTATCATCTCTGATACTAGTTGCCTTATTTTATTAGATAAGATTGATGAACTTACAATTCTTAATAAATTATTTGGAATTGTAACAACAACATCGGAAGTAGCTGAAGAATTTGGACAGCCTCTTCCTTCATGGATTCAGGTACAAGAACCGAGTGACAAAAATTATCAAACAATAATCGAAGCCTCTGTTGATAAGGGCGAGGCAAGTGCAATTGCCTTGGCTATTGAGCTAGACGACTGCTTACTTATTATAGATGATCTCAAAGGAAGAAAGTTTGCAAATCAACTTGGATTAACAATAATTGGAACTATTGGTGTAATTGTTGATGCAAAACTTGCCGGAATTATACCTTCTGTTAAACCCATATTAGAGAAAATCAAGGCTACTAATTTTCGAATAACCGAACAACTTGAACTTTTAATATTGAAGCAAGCCGGCGAATAGCCTTTCGCCTAACAGAAGGCTTTACACTATTTGGGCTTTCAGCAAAGGCCTATCAACTTTGGTATTTCACATGGGCTTCAGTAATTTGGCTTTAGCTAATCGAGGCTTTAGTGGCCAAGCCAGCATTAGTATCACAGATTATCCAACCAGCTTAAAGCCACGGACGTTAGCCGCTATTTTTAAATTAAAGTTTCTACGAAAAATAGTAACTTTAGCAGACAAGCAATATATAATGTCTAAAGAAGAAATAAAATATGAAATCAGCAAGGTGCTGGATCATTTCTCAGACAAAGCTTTGACTGAACTATTAGCATTTTTAAAAGAATTAGATTCAAAGCAGCAATCCTCGGTCTCAACCGATGCTTTATTGAGCAGGATTCTCACTGAAGACAAAGAATTATTAGCGAAACTGGCCCAATGATTTCATTACAGGAAGTTGAAAAAATACATCAAATCCTTATTTCTGAATTCGGTGGTGCCAACGGCATCAGAGATAAAGATTCTTTAGATTCTGCTTTATCTAGACCTTTTCAAACATTTGACGGAAAGCATCTCTACCCTACACCTTTAGATAAAGCTGCATCATTAATCGAAAGTATTCTTATTAATCACCCATTCGTGGATGGTAATAAAAGAACAGGATATGTTTTAATGCGTCTACTTTTATTACAAAATAACTTAGACATAGCAGCTAGTCAAGAAGAGAAGTATTCGTTCGTTATCAACATTGCCTCTGGACAATCAAAATTTGATTCCATTGTCAACTGGTTAGCTTCGCATACCGTTAAAACAAGCGGCTAACATAAGGCTTTACGCAATTTGGGCTTCATCAATGGCCCATCAGCTTTGGTATTTCTAATGAACTTCATTAATTTGACTGTAACGCGATTAAATTCAAATTTAAGAAAGATTTTGTAGTTTATACTTTTTTATAAATTTAAATGTATATGAAAACGCTTTCATTGAAACTTGATGATACAACATTTGATGAAGCTGAAGAAATAACAGCCCAGCTTAATCAAGCAAGAAACAGGTATATCAATGAAGCTGTAAGTCTTTACAATCAATTTAATAAAAGGAAAATACTAAAAAACAAGCTTTTGCAAGAATCTGAAATGACAATGAAAGATTCCTTAAAGGTTCTTCATGAATTTGAAAAGTTCGTTGATGAAAATTAAACAGTATGACATCTGGCTTGCCGATTTAAACCCAAGTAAAGGAACAGAGCCAGGTACAACAAGGCCAGTTGTAATTATTCAGACAGACTTACTGAATTCTCATCATTTATCAACCTTGATTTTCCCAATTACTTCTAAAGTTCAACCTGAAATTGAAATTTTGAGAGTACAACTCAGGAAAAATCAACTTGACAAGCCAAGCGATATTCTTGTAGATCAAATTAGAGCTATAGATAATAGAAAACTTATTCAAAACTCGGTAAGCTAAGCGAAGAGCAAATTAACAAACTAAGAAAAAATATATCAATTGTTTTAGATTTATAAGCGCTACAGCTTTCATATATTTAATATATGTCACAATTAGAATCTATAAAATCTTTGCTGGTAAAACTAAAGCCAGAATTAGCAGAAAAGTTCTCTGTTATTAAAATTGGGCTATTTGGCTCAATTGTAAGAGATGATTTTTCAACTGCTAAAAGTGACATTGACATAATTGTAGATTTCTCAAAGCCAATAGGCATTCAATTCGTTGATCTAGCTGATTATTTAGAAGAAAAGATTAACCATAAAGTAGATTTGGTATCAAAAAATAGCGTCAAGCCTAAATATCTACGGGCAATTGAATCTGATATTATTTATGTTTAAACTTCTCTATTATGGTGAAACGTAAACTTCAATATGTAAGCGATATAAATGGCATTATTATAGCAATTCAAATACCTATACGTGATTGGAGACGAATAATAGCCAAACTTAAAGAATCAGAGAAAATTCTTAAGTATAAATCTAACAGTAGCATTAGTCTTAAATAAATGAAACCTCTAAAGAATATCCATCCAGGCGAAGTTTTACAAGAAGAGTTTTTAATACCTCTTGGTATTTCTGCGTATAGGCTCTGCAAGGATACAGGTATTCCACAGACGAGGATTTCTGCAATCATAAAAGGTAATCGAAGAATTACAGCGGATACTGCGCTAAGATTCTCAAAGTATTTCGGGACTTCAGCTAAGTTTTGGCTAGGCTTGCAAAATGACTTTGATATCGAAGAAGAGAAACATTTACTGAAATCTGAGTTAGCTTCTATATCGAGATACAGTAATATAGCTGCATAACAAAAGCCTTTACACTGCTTTAACTAATCTATTCTATAGGAGCAATTGTATATCAGACACACCAAAATAATTATGAGACATTTTATAATCTTAACTTTTATATCGGTTTTGTTTTCCAACTGCAGCAACTCAAAACTTGACAAAAAATCAAATAGTGATACAAAGTATAAATATCCGACAATAAGCTATCTTGACATAAAACTTGATTCAAATGGACATCTTCCCTCCAACCCATACATTTTAGAGTTTACCAATGGGAAAAAAAGCGTTGTGTTTTGCGGTGTAAACCATTTGACAGATAATACAGATACGGCAAATCCAATGTTCACAAAAATTGAGGAGATATTCTTTGCTTTTAAACCCGACATTGCAATTAACGAAGGAGGAGATGTCTCAAATAAAGTTTACTCTTCTAAAACAGACGCGCTTTTCAAAGATGGTGAAATTGGACTAACCAAAATATTAAGTGACAGTTTAAGCATAAAGACGGTTGACGGTGACCCAACAACTGAATTTGAATTTAAGGAATTGCTAAAAACATATTCGAAAGGAGAGTTTTTAGCTTACATTGTTACTGAGCGCTTAATGTGGGGACTTAAAGGGCAACGAATTACCGATACCATTGAAATTAGAAAAAACTACGATGAATTTATTCAAAACTACATTCTTGAAGAAGGTAAAATACACTTGTCAGACACAGAGCGAACTTTTGGTTTTTACAAATCGAATTACCAACAGTTACTGAAAAGACCATTTGACATTGCAGATCTTGAACCAACTAATCCATTTGATCCTTCTGGGAAATTCCAAAAAATTGGTAGGACTTCAAAAGAAATTCGAGACCAATTTTTATTAAATACAGTAGACAAATTATTAGATACGTATGATAGAATAATCATTGTATTTGGAGGTTGGCATTTACTCACTTGCCAACCAGGTCTTGAAGAATTAATTCAACGAAATAGGAAATAACTGCCACTTAAAAATACTGAATAGCTTTATCTCTTTATTTTACAACTTCTCTGTCAAAGACCCATATACTATGATGGTCTTTTGGTCTGCCTTTAAACACTTCGTCAGCAACAAGTTCATTTTGAGTTGTCCCAAATTTATATGTAACACTATTTAAATAATTCTTTCTCCACATAGTTGCTTGCAAGCTTTTGTCATGCTGTTCTAATTTTCCTTTGAATATTATTTTCACTCTTCTTGTTTTTCCGTCAGCAACCATTTTGAAACCTATTCTCGTTTTTTTGTCACCATAAATGTGATATATCTTCAAACTAAATTCATTATCTACTTGATTGATTACAAATATCTGACCTGTAAGTCCATTTAGGTTGTCGGTTGAGTCTAACTTGCTTTTTTCAAAGTTTAGGACCCAAGTTCCGGTGAAGTTGGGAGTCTGGGCAAAAATTTCTGATTGAAACAAAAAACCAACCAGCAGCAATAAATATTTTAGTTTGGTAGTCATATTTTTTAAAGCATTTACTTTCTAAGGTCGTGTTATTGTTTTTACAGACCGCCTATTATATGTTAAAAGTGATTTCGATTTTTTGTCGGTAGGAAAAAATTGAAATGTTTAGATGACTACTGTCAGAAAAAGGCTTACTACATAAGGGTTTATGCCAGTTGGGCTATCAGGAATGACCCATCGGCTTTGGCGTTTCAAATCAACTTCAGTAATTTGTCTTTAGCTAATCAAGTCTATTATGGCCAATCCAGCAGTATGAATACGGATGTTCCTGCCAGCGTAAAGTCAGGGACATAGTGTGCGATAACAAAGGACAAACTTAGCTAATAATTAACATTCAACATATGGCAACAGCAAAAACCACCGAGACCACAAAAAGCGTGTTGTCCTTTATTAAATCAATTGCAGACAAACAACGACAAATTGACTGCGTTACTATTACAGATATTATGACGGACGCTAGCGGGTTCGAGCCAAAAATGTGGGGCCCAAGCATTATTGGATTCGGAAGCTATCATTATGTTTACGATAGCGGTCATGAAGGTGATGCTCCGTTGGTCGGATTTTCACCTCGTAAATCTGAATTCGCTTTATATATTGCCAACTTTGAAGGGAAAGAAGACCTTCTTAAAAAATTTGGAAAACATAAGACTGCAAAAGCTTGTGTTTATGTAAAAAAGGTTGAAGACATAAATGTCGATATACTCAAAAAATTAATTAAAGGTTCCGTCAAGCACACAAAAGAGAAGTACAAATAGAGACGTTTTACACAAAAGACCTGATACAGGTTAGACTTTCAGCGACATATTATCAACCTCAACAATGAATAAAAAATTAAATTTGATTTATCTAATTCTCTTAGTTACGCTAAACTTTTCTTGTGTAGAAAAGAAGTTATCCGAAGAAGAAACTAACAATTCAGTTTTGGTGGCTACTTCCAAAACCGACACCTTAAAGTTCACTTCAGGTATACGCGCTATTTTTCAAGATAGTAAAGGAAACTATTGGTTCGGAAGTCATAACGAAGGCTTATGCATTTATAATGGAAAATCATTTGAATATTTTACAAAGCTGGAAGGGCTAGCAGACAATCAAATTCGTTCTATTCAAGAAGACAAGAATGGAAAAATTTGGATTGGAACTGCCAAAGGGGTAAGTGTGTTTGAAAAAGGAGCCTTAAAGAATTATCTCAGTAATACCAAAGAACCAAAATATGAATGGAATAAAACCAATGGAGATTTGTGGTTTTATGCAGGGGAGGAAGATGGAGTAAACCGTTTTGACGGAAAGGACATGCATTATCTGATTTTTCCAAAGCCGAAAAATAATAATCCTGATAACTCCTATGGAGTTACCGATATATCAAAAAGTGCAGACGGAAATATCTGGATAGCCACTTATGCAGCACTATTTAACTATGACGGTAAACAGATAAACATCTTTGATGCTGAAAAATTAAACCTAAAACGGAATGAGCTCTTGCATATAAGAAGTGTTTTGGTAGATTCAAAAGGACGTATTTGGATAGGGAATAATGGAATTGGCGTTTTGCTTATGGACGGTAATTCGGTAATCAATTTTTCAGAAAAGCATAATCTAATCCATCCAACCAGGACGCTGGAACACGTTTTTGCTATTGAGGAAGACTCAGAAGGCAATATTTGGTTTGGTGATAGAGATACAGGCGCTTGGAAATATGACGGTAAAACGTTGACAAATTACTCTATCATTGAGAATCCAAATCATTCAATGATTTGGACTATTTATAAAGACAACAAGAACAACTTGTTATTTGGAATGGCAGATGGCAAGATATTTAAGTTTAACGGAAAGACTTTTGAAAAGCAATTTATTACCTTGCCATCAATCAAATAACTTTTTCAAAAACTTTTTTGTACACCATGCGTTGCTACCTATTCCTATTATGCTTATTAGCTGGATCAACCATTCTAAATGGACAGGTTATTCAACGAAATGATGGGGAAACAGCTGCGCAATTTGCGGAACGTTTTAAGCCTCAAAATGCTAAATTAACACATAGTGTGATAGAGATGAAGTGGAATGAAATACCTATCGTTTTGGCGCTATATAAACAACCCTATAAATTAACACTAAAACAGGATCCTGAGTAACAGACGTATATTCGGATACAGATAAAACTAAGGAATTAGTGGTAATTGCTTCTTGGCCGCAGCAGCATTTTGATGTGGATGGTACACTTTACGGCACATTCGTTTATGACTATGATGTATCCAATGGAAAAAACGACTGGAAATTTCTTGAAAAAATAAGTAGAAAATTGGACGGAGGTTGCGAGTGTAGTTGGAGTGATGGCTCAAGTAAGAAAGCAAAGTTTAAAACGGCAGCCGAAGTTAAGCGCGAATTAATTCGATTGGGTTATAAATAATCAAGGATAGTAACCTTTTGGTATTCCTATTCAACTTCAGTAAATTCATTCCTACTATTCAGCCTATGGCAATCAATAAAATTAACCAATGGGTTCGCAAACAACCACCTGTAAAGCAGTTGGCTATTTCGTTTATCTCAAATTGGCTTTTCTGGCTCATTTCATGGTTATTAGCAGAACAATTCTTTTTTGAAGAAACTCGTTCATGGAAGTATCATTTCTTTCATGCAACTTGGATGTCTTTCTTTATGACCATTCCTTTTAATTGGAAGCTGATAAAAAAACTATTTCAATCCCAAAACAAAGACTCCATAAAATCATCAGTATGAATTCAGTCTCCCCAAACATATTTGTAAAAGATATTAATGCAACAATAGATTTCTACAAAGAACTCGGATTTAACGTTATTGCATCTGTTCCAGAACAAGGCGACTTAGTTTGGGCGATGATGACCAGTGGTAATATTACTTTTATGTTTCAGACATTTGAAAGTTTGGGCGACGAACTGCCAGCAATTTCTAGACAAAACGGCGGTTCATTGCTTTTATATATTCAGACAACTGAAATCCGAAAATATTTTGATAAAATAAAGGACAGGGTAAAAGTATTAAAAGGATTGGAAAAGACTTTTTACGGTGCAACAGAGTTTTCTATTGAAGACAATAACGGTTACGTACTAACTTTTGCAGAAGATGAAGAATAATATTCTCGACACCATCCTACACCTCGACCAAAACTACCTCATTATAGGATTGTTAGCTGTCTTCTTCACCCTGGAACAAGTTTCGGGGACTCCTTTTTCCTTTAAGCATAGAGGGAAACATTTATTCCAAAATATCCTGTATCAAATTGTACTAACTGCCTTAAATGTATTTTTTGTTTCGCTTCAAGTCTTTTGTATAGAATGGCTAAACACCCATGAAATTGGTTTGCTCTATCTTATAGAAATCCCATTCATCGCAAAGCTGTTGGTTGGCGTTATGCTTTACGACTTTACTACCTATTGGATTCATAGAGCATCGCATACAGTTCCCTTTTTATGGCGACTACACAGGGTGCACCATAGTGATACCACCATGGATTCCTCCACGGTACTTAGATTCCATCCTCTAGAGCTGATTCTTATTTACCAAACAGGCAATATACTTGCAGCTGGTATTTTTGGTCTAGATGTAAATGCGATGGTCTTGTACTATTTCTTTATTTATATCTTCTTGTTTCTGGAGCATTCCAATCTGCATTACCCCAAATGGTTGAACAATACCTTCGGGCTAATTTTCGTGATGCCTGATCATCATCGAGTGCATCATCAGCAGGAACAGTTTTATACAGATTCTAATTTTGCAGATATATTCATTCTTTGGGACAGATTATTTGGTACATTTAAATGGTTGCCCGTAGAAAAAATGAAATACGGCTTGGTAGAGTTTGAAGGAGAAGAGAAGCAATCTTTTTTCTATCTGATGAAAAGTCCTTTTTTAAAAATTGAAAGGGTATCATCAGATCATGTACCTACTGAGACCAATAAAACTAGCCCCCCATGCAAAGAAGACAATTCATCCAAAACACAACTTTAACCGCTTTCGGTATTACCGCTTTTGGCGGGATTAAAGCTGTAACTAGATCAGCGGCCTCCGGTAATGCATTAAGGGTTAACGGTAAGCGTATTGAAACTCGCATTTTTGAATTGGCCAAGTTTGGCAGAGATGCCAATGGTCATGGTACCCGCGTGGCTTTCACACAGGCTGATATAGAGGCCCGTGCATGGTTTATAGAGCTCATGAAAAGAGCCGGTTTAAATCCCACCATTGACACCGCTGGAAATATTATTGGCAAGCGCAAAGGAAAAAACAATGCGCTTAAACCCATTGCTTTTGGATCTCATATTGATATGGTACCGGATGGAGGCAATTACGACGGTACATTGGGCTCTATAGGTGCATTGGAAGTTATTGAGATTTTGAATGAGCAAAACTGGGTTACCGAACATCCGTTGGAAGTTATTGTATTTAGCAATGAAGAAGGTGGCACCATTGGAAGCCAAGCCATGGTGGGTGACATTAGTTCTGCAGGTTTGCAACAAAAAAGCCAGAGTGGATTAACCATGGCGGAAGGCATTCGTGCCATTGGTGGAAATCCGGAGAACATTCAATCTTGTATTCGCAAAAAAGGAGATATTCATGCCTGGTTAGAACTGCATATTGAACAGGGGGGAATTTTAGAAAAAGAAAATATACAGATTGGAGTAGTGGAAGGGATTGTTGGGATTGTGCATTGGGAAGTATTGGTAGAGGGCTTTGCCAATCATGCGGGTGCTACCCAAATGAATATGCGTCAGGATGCATTGCTGGCAGCTTCTAAATTGGTGATTGCCGTAAATGAAGTCATCACTAGTGTAAAAGGAACACAAGTGGGAACCGTAGGAAAAATTGCGGTATTGCCCGGTGCGTATAATGTGATTCCTGGGAAAGTACAAATGGGATTGGAAATTCGCGATTTGTCGGCCGACAAAATTGAAATGCTTTTCAAAGAAATTGAAAAGCGGGCTGCCACTATTGCAAAAGCATCTAAGACCAACATTCGTTTTGAAAGACAGGCCAATGCGTCCAAACCCTCTTTAACAGATAAGAAATTACAGCAGACGATACATACTACCGCTAAATCTTTAGGCTTTAGCACCAAGTTCATGCAAAGTGGGGCAGGGCACGATACACAGCATATGGGCTCTATTGCTCCGGCTGCAATGATTTTTATACCAAGTGTTGGTGGCATTAGTCATTCTCCCAAAGAGTTTTCTAAAGCTATCGATATGGAGAATGGTGCAAATGTATTGTTACAGACTATATTGTCAATTGATAAAGAGGGATAAAAAATATACCATGAGATATAGCGGTTTATTATGGGTTGGATTATTAGTTACTACTAGTGTTGTTGGGCAAGACAAAGGCCATTGGATTCATTTTGATTGGCATGCAGAAACCATATTTGGAAAATATTATCCTAAAGTGGCCATGTCCATTCCATTAAAAATAGAAAACCTTCCTTATGCTTTTTGTGGGCAATTAGACTTGGGTGCTACAAAAACAATGATCTATGAAAATTCATTTAAGCACTACGCGCAAAAGCATCCATTCGTAATACAGAAATTAGACACAACCGGCAGTCCTATTTATTTAAATGGGCGAAAAAGTTTTTTTCTGAAGAACCTTTCTATTCAGTTAGATAAGACGGGTTTTTTAAATAGAAGTATCGCTTTGATGTCTCAATATGGAGATGAAATTCCTATGGACTCCATTTATACTAGCACACAAAAGCTAATTGGCACTATTGCGCCAGACTTATTTCAAGATAAAATTTTGGTAATTGACTTTGTAAATAACCGTCTAAAAGTATTTGAAAAGTTACCGATAGCTTATCAGAAAGCGAATTTTGTGCCAGCACTAATTCAAAAGGGCAGAATTAAAATACCCATTGTTATTGGCGATAAAACCTACTATGTCATGTTTGACACAGGGAACTGTTTAGGTGATTTGCTTTTGGACAAGGAAACCATTTTGCCATTTACCAACCCCAATGAACCCGCTCAAGAATTTTTGAATGGAAAGACATGGGGGCAGCCGCTTGTATATTATAATAAGAACCTAACCCAAAAACTGTATTTTAGTGGTAAGGCAATGGACATTAAAAAAGCTCAGTTCTCAGACCAGGACAGTGATGTACAGTTTAATAAGGAAGAGAAAATCATTGGATTAATTGGACCTGTGTTGTTTCAAGATAAACTAGTGATTATTGACTATCGAAACAAACGGTTTGGGGTATTATAAATTCATTAATCAATTATAGAAATGGCACAAGAAAAGATTATAGTGCAAGCAACAATTCTAGCCGACAGGCAGAAAGTATGGGATTACTATACCAAGCCCGAGCATATAATAAAGTGGAATTTTGCAGATCCTAGTTGGCATTGTCCTTCCGCCTCTAATGATATGCAAGTCGGAGGGCATTACGTGGCAAGAATGGAAGCAAAAGATGGAAGCTTTGGATTTGATTTTGCTGCCGTATATACAGAAGTTAATCTGGGTTCAAATTTTACCTATGAGTTTGGAGGTAGATATGCAACTGTTACATTTCGGGAAACGGTTGAAGGCACAGAAGTGGTTGTACAATTTGACCCTGAAACGCAAAATCCTGTGGAATTACAACGCAATGGATGGCAGGCTATATTAAATAATTTTAAGTACTATACGGAGGCAAATTAAAGTTCTAAATGATAGAAACGGCAAGGCTTATCATACAACCATTAACGTATGACCAATTGGTTAAATACGCCCAATGCGATAACTCTTTAGAATGGGAGTTAAAGGTTCATCCCAGTTCAAGGACAATTTCCTCTGAATTAAAAGAGGCGCTTGATTTGGTTATTCTGCCGAATATGTCAAATCCAACAAATAACTATCTATTCTGGACGCTTTGGACTGCCATTTCCAAGGCCGATAATAGAATGGTTGGTGATCTGGGTATTTTTGGGGAGCCGAATACAGAAGGTGCAATTGAAATTGGATACGGTACCTATGATGAATTTCAGGGCAATGGTTATATGACAGAAATTGTAGGCGGTATTATCGGATGGGTTAAAAAACAACCTGCTGTAAAAGTAATTACAGCCTCTACGGATAAGTCTAATACGGCTTCATTTAAAGTCTTGGAAAAAAATAACTTTATCAAGGTTGGCGAAACAGTAGACCAGTATCATTGGAATTTGTTATTATCTCAATAAATAGTAGTAAAAAACTCATGACTAAATTACTCCTGCCTTGCTTTTTATTGACTTTTCTCTTCTTTTCCTGTAAGTCTAGCAAGCCTGAAGAAGGTGAGTATTCTTTAACAGTAAAAGGGGGTAAGATTTGGTATAAGGTAATCGGGAATGGAGATAAGACGCCCATTGTAATGTTACACGGTGGCCCCGGATTTCCTAGCTATTATTTGACACCGCTATTTGAACTGGCCAACGATCGTCAAATCATTGTGTACGATCAGTTAAGTTCAGGCCGTTCGTCTAATTCAGCAGATACCAGTTTAATGAATCTTCCCACGCAATTAGACCATTTGAAAACCCTTTTGCAAAAGTTAGCGCTGAAAGAGTTTTACCTATATGGCCATTCTTACGGATCCATGTTAGCCGTAAGTCATTATTTGAAAGGAGAGTATGCACCCCAAGCGTTGATTTTAGAAAGTCCCTTCTTAGATGCCAGAACTTGGATAGCAGATAGTTACAAACGAGTGAATGAAATGGATTCTATTGATCGAATGCCTATTTTGAATTTCATTACTGGTAAGTATGCAGACACAACAAATTATGCGAAGTCTTTGACTAAATACTACAGTTTATTCTATAACCGTAAAATGAATCAATACCTAGATTCTTCAATTGTTCGTAGTGGCAAATTACTAGGTTTACAGATGAACGGAGATAATGAGTTTTTGGTAGGGGGTAATTTAAAAGATATCAATTTAATTGGGGAGCTGAAAAATATTAAAGTGCCTGTATTATTTACTACAGGTGAATTTGATATTGCCATGCCCGAAACAGTCCGACAATTTAAAAACCTCACGCCGAACGCTCAATTTGTTATGATTGAGAAAGCGGGTCATTCGGTCATGAATGACAATACAGAAGCTGACCTATATGCCATTAGGCGTTTTATAGACTCATTGGAGCAGAAGGGTAATAAATAAAGTAGACAAATTACTTTTCAGTATATTTATATACAATCCTTCACCATGCGAATCCTCTACACCTGCATTATTCTATGCCTTGCTAGTCATGCTTATTCCCAAAAAAATGCATCCGTTTCATTTGAGAAATGGGTTAGTTTAAAAAATGTAAGTGCACCCATCATTTCCCCGGATGGAAATGTGTTGGTGTACACGGTTACTTCTACCGAATGGGCCAGTAATGGTTATGATGCAGAGATCTGGATGAGCCGAGAGGGCGGAGAGCCTATTCAACTAACTCGTACAGGCAAATCTAGCAGCACCGCTGCGCAATTTTCACCCAATGGCCGCTATGTTTCCTTTTTAGCCGACAGGGGTGATAAAAATCAGTTGTATGTGATTGATCTGAATGGAGGCGAAGCCCTGCAGGTAACCAAAACAGAAGAAAGTATTGGAGCCTATAAATGGAGTCCGGATGGCACACAAATCGCTTACTCAAAAACAGAAGCGGAAAGCAAAATGGACAAAGCCATCAAAGAAAAATTTGGTGCATTTGGCGTGGAAGGAGAAGAATACAAGCATTCGCACTTGTGGGTAATCAACTTTCATCCCGACAGTGTTAAAATACCGATAGCCAAGCGTTTGACAGAAGGTAATTTTACGGTTAGCGGATTTGACTGGAACCCAGATGGCAAAAGCATCGTGTTTAATCGTCAACGCGATCCTTTAATCAATTCAGGAATCAGTGCCGATATCGTATCTATTAATCTTTCCGATAAAAAAATTATACCACTGGTAGCGAATCCAGCTGCTGATGGGTTTGTACGCTGGAATCCAGAAGGGACTGAATTTGTATACAACAGTGCAGTCAATGATTCTGTTTCACATTTTTATAAGAACAACCGGCTATTTATTTACGATTTGGCTTCACAAAAAAGTAGAGAAATCGCCACTGATATTGACGAAAATAAAAATGTGGTGGAATGGAATCGCAATGGAATATTTTTGACTGCCTTGGATAAAACCAAGCAAAAGTTATACGTTGTAGATAGCAAAACAGGCAAGTATCAGTCCGTTGGAATTCCATTAGATATAGTTGGGGCTGTATCTTTTAGTAAGCAATCTGATCGGTTGGCTATATTAGGACGAAAGCACGATGGATTGAATGAAGTGTATAGCTGGCGCATGAATGCAGATTTGAAAAAAGTTAGTAACAGCAACGCTCAAATTAGCAATTGGAATACCCCTGTAAATGAAGTGATTCAATGGAAGAGCAAAGACAATGCAACCATAGAGGGTGTTTTGCTTAAGCCTAGAAATTTTGACCCTAAGAAAAAATATCCCTTGTTGGTAGTGATTCATGGTGGACCTACGGCTATAGATTTTCCAGAGCCTGCGCCTGGTACAGTGTATCCCATTATGCATTGGGTAGAAAAGGGAGCTCTAGTCTTGAGAGTGAACTATCGAGGTAGTGCTGGCTATGGTGAAAAATTCCGCTCATTAAATGTGCGCAATTTGGGAGTAGGAGATATGTGGGATGTGGTGAGTGGGGTTGAGTATTTAAATAGTAAGGGCTTTATTGATACATCCAGAATGGGTAGTATGGGTTGGAGTCAGGGTGGTTATATATCAGCATTTCTTACCACCAATACCAATATGTTCAAAGCTATTTCAGTTGGAGCAGGTATTTCTAACTGGGTAACTTATTATGTGAGTACAGATATTACCCCTTTTACTAGACAATACCTGAAGGCAACGCCCTGGAGTGATATGGATGTCTATCTTAAAACTTCACCCATGACCAATATCAACAAGGCAAGTACACCAACCTTAATTCAGCACGGAGAGTTTGATAAGCGCGTTCCTATTTCTAATGCATATGAACTTTACCGTGGCTTACAAGACAGAGGAATTCCTTCAAAGCTAATTGTCTACAAAGGATTTGGCCATGGGATCAATAAACCCAAAGAGCGCTTGGCAGCCATTTGGCACAATTGGCAATGGTTTAATAAGTACATTTTTGGAGAAGAGGAAAACATGCCAATAGATTAAATGAAACAGATACTACTCATCTTATTTTTATTGACTTCAATTGGATCATTTGCAAATGATTCAACCTTGTATCAAAAACGATTGCGAAGTATTGAAGAGCTTTATACTTGGCTTTCGAAAAGACCCTATCAAAAAGTCGATTTTACTAAAGCAGATACAAATCATCTAAACTGGAAGGCGTATGATACTGTTTTAAATGTCTTTTTTGATTGGGAAAAATTGACTTCTATACTTGAGAAAACAGGCCCGGATGATATTTTCAAGCCATCTGCTAAATACCAAATACTTAAGCTTTCATTAGCTAAACTTCATGAGCTTACCCAAAAGCAGTGTTTTGGTCAGCTGAATTTTAAACCAGCGAGGCCTTGGGCAAAGGGAATCAAACTTACCAAAGAAGATTCCTTATACCTAAAGAATACTATTATTCAATACTTTACAATCGATAAGAAAGAAGTGCACTGGACAGGTTTTACTTTTGTTGAAAATGGAGTAGGTTTATTGGAAATGCCTGTTTATGCAATGTCTATGGATGAATATAAGTCATTCAAAGTTTTTTACGATACACTTAAACCT
>Ga0208492_1000839_pt1 | contig 23051 bp, 17 predicted proteins | sample Subbioar_CSW14AB_FD_184820 | JGI IMG/M metagenome (GOLD analysis project Ga0208492, IMG submission 184820) | Serpentinite rock and fluid subsurface biosphere microbial communities from McLaughlin Reserve, California, USA - CR12Mar_CSW14AB (SPAdes) | ecosystem: Environmental > Terrestrial > Deep... | reverse complement strand
ATGTGCCCGCCACATCGACAAAAGACCAGTCGAATACCGCGCTGGACGTCACGACCGGAGGGGCGACGGCCTGACGGGTCGCCATGTTCTCGGCCTGCTCGAGGCGCGTGCGCGACGTGTATTGATGCACGCCGTAGCCGGCCGTCGCGGCCAGCAAAGCGAGGGCCGCGTAGCCTAGATGCTCGGGTTTCATGGTCGCGAGGTGCTCAGACGGTCGAGATGTCCATTGAATTCGGTGGCTTCGACGAAGCCGGTCACGCGATTGTTGCGCAACTCCTGACCGTCGGCGAAGAACAGCACGGCGGGCGGGCCGAACAGGCCGTAGTGCTCGAGCAGGGCCTTGTCATCGGCAGAGCCGGCGGTGACATCGGCGCGCAGCAGTTTCAAGCCCGCCAGACGCGGCGCCACTTCGGCGTGGGCGAAGGTCTGCTTTTCGAGATGTTTGCACTCGACACACCAGTCGGCGTAGAAATCGAGCATCACCGCCTGACCGGCGCTGCGCGCAGTGGCGAGTTCCTGTTGCACAGCCGCCAACGACGTCACTTTGACGAAGGACGTCGGCGTGCGGGTTTCGGCGTTGGCGCGCGCGTCGACCAGCGGCGCAAGCGGCTGCAAGGGGTCGTCACCGCCGGCCGCCGCGCCGACCACCAGGGTCACGCCGTAGGCCAGGCTCGCGAGCCCCAGGCCCTGGGTGAAGCGCCGCCAGCCGGTGGCGCGCTCATGGGGACGGTCCAGCGCGCCGAGGTAGACCGCCGAGCCGATCAGCAGCAGCGCCCACAACGCCAGCGTCAGCGGCCCCGGCAGGATGCGCGACAGGAACATGATGGCGACGCCGAGGAACACCACGCCGAAGACGCGCTTGATGTTCTCCATCCAGGCTCCGACCCGTGGCAGCAGGCCACCGGCCGAGGTGCCGAGCGCGATCAAGGGCAGGCCCATGCCGATGCCGAGCGCAAACAGCGCGCTGCCGCCGACCACGGCCGAGCCGGTCTGGCTGATGTAGGCCAGCGCGCCGGCCAGCGGCGGTGCCACGCAAGGCCCGACGATGAGAGCGGACAACGCGCCCATCACGCCCACCCCGAGATAGCTGCCGCCGCGCTGCGCACGACTGATGCGGTCGAGGCGGGTCTGCAAGGCGTTGGGCAATTGCAGTTCATAGAAGCCGAACATCGACAGCGACAGGGCCACGAACAGCAGACTGAAAGCGATCAGGACCGGCGGTTTCTGAAAAACCGCCTGCAGGTTATGGCCAAGCAGGCCCGCCGCGACGCCGGCCAGGGCGTAGGTCAAAGCCATGGTCACCACATACACCGACGACAGCCCGAAGCCGCGCGCGGGGCTGACCGGCTGCTGTTGACCGATGATGATGCCCGACAGAATCGGCACCATCGGCAACACACAGGGCGTGAAGGCGAGCAGCAGACCGAGGCCGAGGAAGCTCAGCAGGGTCACGGCCAGGGAGCGGTGGGCGAGTTCACTGGTGATGCGATCGGCCGCGCCCTGCTCGCCGCCCAGCGGCGCGACGTTGCCCGCGTTGCCGCCGTCCGGTGCGGCGGCACCGGGCCCACCGCCGGGCGGCGCCGCGACGCTTGCGGTGCCGCTGAAAGCCACGTTCTTGCGGATCGGCGGATAGCAGATGCCGTCCTCCGCACAACCCTGGTAGCGCACCTCCGCTTCGAGGACATCCGCGCCGGCCGGCCGCGCGATCACCGGCACGCTGAGTTCAGCCGTGTGTTTGAAGATGCTGACTTCGCCGAATTCCGGGTCCTGCTTGACCTCGCCTTGCGGCAACCTGGGCTCGCCCATCGTCAGGCCGGCGGTGGTAGCGGCGACCTTGAACTTGTCGCGGTAGAGGTAATAACCGGGCTGTATTTCCCAGTTCAGCACCAGGCTGCCATCGGCAGCGGTGCTCTCGGTCATGATGAAAGCCTGATCCGGGGGCAGGAAATCACGCTGACCGGCGAGCTTCTCGGGTTTGGCCAGCGCGTCGAGCTGGTCGAGCACGCCGGCCCGCGCGCCACCGGCGACGAGCGCCAGCAGCACGATCAGCAGGGCGAGACAGCGTGATTTATCCATTGCAAATAGGCTTCCAACCCGGATGCGATAGGGACTGCTATCACCTCCGGGAGTTCATAGGGATGCTCGCTCAGCCAGAGCTGCTCGAGGGCGGCGTAGGCGGCGGTGGTGGTCTTGGCCACCAGCAGGAGTTCCTGGGCGCGCTCGAGCGTGCCCTCCCACAGATATATCGATTCCGCGCCCGGCAGTACATTCACACACGCCGCCAGGCGCTGTGTCACCGCCGCCTCCGCGAGTCGAATCGCAGTCTCCCGGTCGGGGACCGTGCAAAGAACGACGAGAGCGGTCGGGCTTGCGGTCATCGCGCGCGGACTGCGAGGAATATGATGCTATTGTAATCCGCCGCCCGACCCCCAGCTATTTGATCCATGCCAGTGTTCCTCATTCTGCTGCTGCTCTTCATCGGCCTGCCCCTGGTCGAGATTTACGTCCTGATTCAGGTCGGTCAGGTGATCGGCGCGTTGTGGACCATCGTGTTGCTGATCGCCATCGCCGCCCTCGGCAGCGCATTGCTGCGCCTCGAGGGCCTCGCCACACTCGCCAAAGTGCAGGCCGCCATGGCACGCGGTGAGCTGCCCGCTGAAGCGATCCTCGAAGGCTTGGTCCTGTTGTTGGCGGGCGTGTTGATGGTGACGCCGGGTTTCGTCACCGATATCGCCGGCTTCCTGTGCCTTCTGCCACCCCTGCGCAAGATCTTGGCGAGGGGCCTGGGTGCGCGCTTGATGATGCGCGTACAGCGCGGTGCGGGCCGCGGACCAAACGGACCGCGCGCGCAGTCGCCCCAGGTGCTGGAAGGGGACTATCGGGTCGACCGCGAGCCCTGAGGTCAGGACTGCAGGTGCGATGGGGTTCGCGCCTACAGCACGCAGAGCTTGGCTGCGGCGGCGCGCAGCGTCTGGTCTTCCTTGCAGAAGCAGAAGCGCACATAGCGCTGGCTGGGGGGTGCCTGATAGAACACCGACATCGGGATGGCCGCGACGCCGATCTCCTTGGTCAGCCATTCCACCATGCGCATGTCGTCCAGCGTCGACACCGCGCTGTATTCGGCGAGCTGGAAGAAGGTGCCGGCGCTCGGCGTCATGCGGAAACGCGAGCCGGCCATCGCATCGAGGAACAGATCGCGCTTGCGCTGATAGAAGGCCGGCAGCTCGTCCAGATGTTCGGGGTGATGGGCCATGAAATCGGCCAGCGCGTGTTGCAAGGGCGTGGCGGTGACGAAGGCCACGAACTGATGCACGCGCTTGAATTCCACCATCAGGGTGGGCGGCGCCACGCAATAGCCGGTTTTCCAGCCCGTCACATGAAAAGTCTTGCCGAACGAGAATATCGCGTAGCTGCGCGCGGCGAGGCGCGGCTTGCGCAACACGCTCCAATGCGGCTGGCCATCGAACACCAGATGTTCGTAGACCTCGTCGGAAATGACGATGAGGTCATGCGCCTCGGCGATGTCGAGCAGGGTGTCGAGATCGTTCTCATCGAGCACGCTGCCGGAGGGATTGTGCGGCGAGTTGACCATGATCATGCGTGTGCGGGGCGTAATGGCCGCGCGCACCGCGTCCCAGTCGATACGATAGGCGGGCGCCGCCAGGATGAGATGCACGGGCACGCCGCCCGCGAGTCGCACTGCCGGGTCGTAGCAGTCATAGACCGGGTCGAACATGAGGACTTCATCGCCCGGCCGTATCACCGCATGCACCGCGCAGAAGATCGCTTCCGTGGCGCCGGGCGTGACCGTTATCTGGGTGTCGGCGTCGACGGCGTGGTCGTAGAAGCGCGCCAGTTTGGCCGCGACTTGCTGACGCAGCGCCGGCACGCCGGCCAGCGGCGCGTACTGGTTGTAACCGTGGGTGGTGTAGTAGGCGAGCCGCTCGGTGAGCGCCGCCGGACCGTCGTAATCGGGGTAGCCCTGAGACAGGTTGATGGCCTTATGGTCGGCCGCCATCTGCGACATGATGGTGAAAATCGTGGTGCCGACATCCGGCAATTTGCTTTCGAGACGCGGCGTGATGCTCATGACGGGCTACGACTGTTTGTTGGACAATGCCCCGCGCCTGCGCGCCGGGGACGGGCGAGTTTCACCGGCGGGGCGACTTTGATCAACTGTGGGCGAACCCGCGGCCTGTAGGGACGACATCGGGCGGAGTGAAGGCATGAACGCAATTACGACCCTGCCCGCAATCCTGCGCGATGACACCGCGCGTCTGCTGGAACGCTTCCATGACGCCGACACCGGCGGCGCCGCGCCAGCGGAGTCGCTCGAGGGCGCGCGCCTCGCGGCGACGTTCGCCAAGAGCCACTTCGTCGCGGAGTACGCGATCCGCTGGCCGGCGGAATTCCTGGCGATGGTGACCGACGCTGCTGTCACGCAGGCGCGCGACCGCGTCGCCTACGACGCGCTGCTGGAAGGCGCGCTTATGCCATGCACCGAGACCGCCGCCGCCAAGGCCGCGCTACGCCGCCTGCGCCGCGCGGAGATGGTCCGCATCGCCTGGCGCGATCTCGAACTCGGCATCGATGTCGACATCATCATGAGCGAACTCAGCGCTTTCGCCGATGCGGTGGTGAGCCACGCGGTGACCTGGGTGCAGCGCTTTTTCGAGCCGCGCTTCGGCCGTGCCTTAGGCGAGGATGGCCAGTCCCTGAGCCTGCTGGTGCTGGGCATGGGCAAGCTCGGCGGCGGCGAGCTCAATTTCTCCTCCGACATCGATCTTCTGTTCATCTATGAACACGACGGCGAAACACGCGGCGGGCGCAAGGACATCGAGCATCAGGATTATTTCGATCGCGTCGGCCGCGAATTGATAGGCCTGCTCAACGAAAAGACCGCCGACGGCTACGTGTTCCGCGTCGACATGCGCTTGCGGCCCTTTGGCGACAGCGGTCCTTTGACCAGCAGCCTGGCCGCCATCGAACATTACTACGCCCTCCACGGCCGTGACTGGGAACGCTATGCCTTGATCAAGGCCCGGGCCTTGTGTGGCGACGAACGCTGTCGCCTCGCGCTGGAAGCCCTGATCCGACCCTTCGTGTTCCGTCGCTATCTCGACTTTGGCGCACTCGACGCGCTGCGCGAAATGAAAGCGCTCATCGACCGGGAAACCAGCAGCGAGGCCTTGAACGACAACGTCAAACGCGGCCGCGGCGGCATACGCGAAATCGAATTCACCGCGCAGCTGTTCCAGCTCACGCGCGGCGGCCGCGAGGCCCGCCTGCGTAATCGTTCACTCATGCCGACCCTGGCGGCCTGCGCCGAGCTCGGGCTGCTGGAGGCGGATGAAGTCGCGAGCTTGAGCGCCAGCTACCGCTTCCTGCGCATGGCTGAGCATCGTCTGCAACAAGTGCGCGATGAGCAGACCCACAGTCTGCCGCGTGATGAGAAGGAACGCGCGCGCATCGCCTTCGCCGCGGGCTTTGCCGACTGGCCGGCCTTTCTGGCCGTGCTGAACGGGCATCGTCAGGCCACCCGCGCGCTGTTCGCGGCACTTCTGAAGCCGGCCGGCGCGCCCGACGAGGATACGCCGACCGCGGCGAGTCCCTGGGAGTCTCTGTGGCAGCAGGCCGCGGCGGAGACGCTCGGCGCCCGACTCGCCGCGCACGGTCGGCATGACCACGAAGCGCTGGCGCAAGTGCTGCTCGATCTCAAATCGGAGCGTTTCCAGTCGCGCTTGAGCCAGCATAGCCGTGCACGGCTCGATCGCATCATGCCCGGCCTGCTGGAAATGACCTGCACGCGCAACATCGAGCTCGAAACCGTGCAACGCGTGTCCGGATTGCTGCGCGCGGTGGCAGGACGCAGCGTGTATCTGGCTTTTCTGGCCGACAATCCCGACGCGCTCGCACGCCTCATCGAACTGTTCGCCGCAAGCAGCTGGATTGCGCAGCAGGTCACCCGTCACCCCTTGCTGCTCGATGAACTGCTGGACCCGCGCGTGCTGTTCGCGCCGCCCGATCAGGCCCGCCTGCACGCGCTGCTCGCCGAACAGCTCGGCGAGGCCGAGGATCTGGAAGTCGCGATGGAAACCCTGCGCAGCTTCAAGAACAGCCAGGTATTACGCGTCGCCGCGAGCGACATCACCGGCCAGTTCCCCATCGCCGAGGTCAGCAACCAGCTGACCTACATCGCCGAAGCCTGCGTCGATGCAGCCTTGAAACTCGCCTGGCGCGATCTGGTGGCGCGCTATGGGGCGCCAGGCTATGGCTCGAATGGCACGCGCCGCCAGGCCGCCATCACCGTCATTGCTTATGGCAAGCTCGGTGGCTGGGAACTGGGCTACGGCTCGGATCTGGATCTCGTTTTTCTGCATGACAGCGTCGGCGAGGAGCAGCGCACCGATGGCGAGCGCGCCGTGGAGAACAACGTGTTCTTCAGCCGCCTCGTGCAACGTCTCATTCATATCCTGAGCACGGTCACGCCGTCCGGCGCGACCTACGAAATCGATACGCGCCTGCGGCCGAGTGGCGCGGCCGGCCAGCTCGTCACCCCCTGTGAGGCCTTCGCCAGTTATCAGCAGAGTGAAGCCTGGGTGTGGGAACACCAGGCCTTGGTGCGCGCGCGACCGATCGCCGGCGATGCCGGCCTTGCCGCGCGCTTTGGCGAAATACGCGCGCAAGTGCTGACGCGTCCGCGTGAGCCTGCGGCCCTGCAGCGCGACATCGTCGAGATGCGCGATCGCATGCGCAAGGAATTGGACCGCGGCAATGCCACGAGCTTCGATCTCAAGCACGGGCTCGGAGGTATTACTGACATTGAATTTATGGTGCAATACGCCGTCCTTCGGTGGGCCGGCAGCCATGCGCCGCTGCTTACCTGGACCGACAACCTGCGACTCCTCGAGACTATCGCTGACCTGGGTTTGCTGCCGGCCCCGCTGTGCCGCGGCCTGCACGATGCCTATTTCGCCTATCGTGCCGAGCTGCATCGCTGCGCCCTGCAGCAGATCGACGGGCTGGTCGATGCCGAGCGCTTTCAAGCGCAGCGCCAGGAAGTCCGGGAGATATGGAATACCGTCTTGAGTCCGCAACCGCACGCAGGAGAGAACACATGAGTTACGCCGATCGCGATGGAGTGATCTGGATGGATGGGGCGATGGTCCCGTGGCGCGATGCCAACGTGCACGTGCTGACCCACTCACTGCATTACGGCGTGGGGGCGTTCGAAGGCATCCGCGCCTACAAGACGGCGCGCGGCACCGCCATCTTCCGTCTCGATGATCATGTCAAACGCCTGTTCGACACCTGCCACATCCTCGAAATGAAGATGCCCTTCAGCCACGAGCAGATTCGCGAGGCCTGCATCGCCGCCGTGCGCGACAACAAGCTCGAGACGGCATACATCCGCCCGCTGGCCTTCTACGGCTCGGAAGGCATGGGTCTGCATGCGCAGAATCTCTCCACCCACGTGGCGGTGGCGGCGTGGTTCTGGGGCGCCTATCTCGGCGCCGATGCGCTGACCAAGGGCATACGCATCAAGACCTCGTCCTACACGCGACATCTGGTCAACAGCGTGATGTCCCATGCCAAGGCCTGCGGCAACTACATCAATTCCATTCTCGCCCTGCAGGAAGCGGCGCGCGATGGTTACGATGAAGCGCTGCTGCTCGACGCCGACGGCATGGTGGCCGAGGGCAGCGGCGAGAACATCTTCATCGTGCGCCGTGGCAAGCTCTACACGCCTTCGCTGACCTCGGTGCTGGAAGGCATCACGCGCGACACCGTCATGCAAATCGCGCGCGAGGAAGGCATTGAAGTCGAGGAGAAGCGCATCACCCGTGATGAGGTCTATATCGCCGATGAATGCTTCTTTACCGGCACCGCCGCCGAAGTGACGCCGATACGCGAGCTGGACAATCGCCAGATAGGCAAGGGCTCCATCGGTCCGGTCACGCAAAAGCTGCAGAGCATCTATCTCGACCTCGTCGAAGGCCGGCGCAAGTGTCCGCCGGAGTGGCTGACCCTGGTCAACTGAAGCGCGCCACGCGCGCGGGCTGATGCATGACCCGCGCGCTGGTGGTGTGGCAGTGGACCGACGGCAAGCGCGGCCACGAACGCCAGTGCGAGGGACTGTTGCAGGCGCTCGCCGAGCGCCGCACGGTCGAACACCACCTGCTGCCCGTTCCTGTTTCTTCTTTCAAACGTCTCTGCGATGTGCTCGCCGGCCGCCTGCCCGCATGGCGGCATCTGCCGGATCCCGATCTCATCGTCGGGGCCGGACGCGCCTGCACCCTGCCCGTGCTTGCCACGCGTCGCGCGCGCGGCGGACGCGCCATCTGCATCATGCGCCCGCAATTGTTCCGTCGCTGTTTCGATCTATGCGTCATTCCCCGGCATGATGGTGTTGCGCCAGACGGAAATGTTGTTGTCACGGAAGGGCCCTTGAATCCGATGCGACCGGCCGCGCGCCGGGAAACGGGTCTGGGCCTGTTGCTGCTCGGTGGACCGTCCAGCCATCACGATTGGAATGACGATGCGCTGTTCGCGCAGCTCGACCTCGTGCTCGCGGCACGGCCCGACATGCACTGGATCGCAAGCGACTCGCGGCGCTCGCCCAGCGGCCTGGGTGCGCGGCTCGCCGCATGGGCCCAGATCGAATTCCACTCCCATCGCGAGACTGCGCCTGACTGGCTGCCGGCCCTGCTGGCGCGGGCCGAAGAGGCGTGGGTCAGTGCGGACAGCGTGTCCATGATCTATGAAGCCTTGAGCGCGGGTGCACGGGTGGGCGTGCTGGCGGTGCCCGCGCGTCACGCCGATCGCATCACTGGCATTGCCGATGATCTGCTGGCGCGAGGCCTGGTGATGTCGCCGCATACCGCGCCCTCGTCGTCGCCTGGAGCGGCGACCGTGCTGCGCGAAGCCGAACGCATTGCGGATCTCATCCTTGACCGCTGGCCACGACTGGGCGCGGACCCATGAGCCGGCGCCTGACGGTCATGCAACTCCTGCCGCAACTGGATGTCGGCGGTGTCGAGCGTGGCACCATTCAGATTGCCCAGGCCCTGGTCGCGGCAGGCCACCGCGCCATCGTGGTCAGCGCCGGCGGCCGGCTGGTGCCGGAACTCGAAGCCTGCGGCGCGGAACACGTCACGCTCGCCATTGGCGACAAGCGCCTCGCCACCCTGCGGCACATCGCCACGCTGCGCGATTGCCTGCGCCGCGAAGCGGTGGACGTCGTGCATGCACGCTCGCGGCTGCCGGCCTGGATAGGCTATCTCGCCTTGCGCGGCCTCGATGCGGCGATGCGTCCCGCCTGGGTGACGACAGTGCACGGGCCCTATAGCGTCAATCGCTATTCGCGCATCATGGTCAGCGGTACGCGCGTCATCGCAATATCGCAATTCATCCGTGGCTACATCACGGACAACTATCCAGGGCTTGACGCCTCGCGCATCGTCGTAATCCCACGCGGCGTGGACCGCGGCGATTATCGCCACGACTTCATGCCCGATGCGGCATGGCAGGCGGCCTGGAACAGCAGCCATGGCGCGCTTGCGGGCCGTGCACTGCTGATCCTGCCGGCCCGCCTGACACGCTGGAAAGGACAACTCGATTTCATTGCAGTGGTGGCCGAGTTGCGCCGCCGCGGAATTGCGGTGCATGGGCTCATCGCCGGCGCCGCCCATCCACGCAAACGCGGCTTTGAAGATGAACTGCGCGCGCGCGTTGCCACGCTCGGTCTCGAGGGCGATATCAGCTTTCTTGGCCAGCGCAGCGATTTGCGCGAGCTGCTGGCGATATCGGATATCGCCTGTTCGTTCACTACCGAACCCGAGGCTTTCGGTCGCACCACCATTGAAGCCCTGAGTGTGGGCACGCCGGTCGTGGGCTACGACTATGGCGGTACTGCCGAGATACTGCGCAGCTGTTTTCCGGCCGGCCTGGTGCCGCAGGGCAATATTCAGGGGGCGGCGGATCGCATCGCCGCCCTGCTTGCCTCACCGGTGCCCGTTCCGCGCGAGCATCCCTATACGGTCGAGGCTCTGCAAAGCGCGACGCTTGCGGTCTATGAAGCGCTCGCGTCTCCGGGCCGCGAATAGTCGTATCCGAAGTCGTGACGCAGGCAACGTCGGCACACTTCGGCGATGAATGCATGATCGTCGGCGCTGTAATCCGGGTCGCGTTCGCCGCCGCCGACGCGCACCGCGCCGGGCGGACGATTCGGATCGTCGCGCGCCGCCATGCTGCGCTTGTCCGATTGCGCGACGCCGTGGGTAATCGCGGCATGGCTCAAGCCCAGTTGAAAGTGCCGGGCGACGCGGGCAAGTTCGGTCTCGGTCGCCGCCTGCAGATCCTCATAGCGCAACACCGCGATGCGCATCGGCGCGCGTGCGGCGGCATCGCCCCAACTGTTCATGAACCGCAGCGTCCACCAGATGTCGCTGTTGTAACGACGGCCGGCGACATCGCCGCGCAGGTAGGTCGAGAAGTCGACGTCATAACGCTGGCGCCATTTCACGTAATTCGACGCCAGCGATGCGCGCAGATCGCGCACCAGCACCACATATCGGGGCAAGCCCAGGGCATGCTGCACGCAGGCGTGGCGCAGCAGCGGATGGGGCATGCTATGGCTGCTGATCAGGCGCGGCAGCAGTGGATGGACGATCGGGTCTTTTGGCCCGCCGATGATGTCATTGGCGTGGTTATAAGCCGGAGGCGGTGTGCCGTGTTGGTAAGATAGGGCATTGGCGAGCATGAATTTCAGCCAGTGCGTGCCGGACTGGTGCATGCTGGCTATCTGACCCACGCAGTGCCGTTGACTCAGCAGCGCGAAATTGCCGAGTCCACGGCGCCAGGCGTGGTAGTGAAAGCCGGCTATCTGTTGGGATGTGACTGTCATGGAAAAGGCTGTGGAGCGGATGTCGGCGTCGTGAGCAGCGTTCTGGTCATCAAGCTCGGGGCACTCGGCGATGTAGTGATGGCGACGCCTTTGCTCGACGCCATCGCGCGGCATCATGCGGCGGACGAACTGGCGCTGCTGACCACGCCGGCTTTCGCACCCCTGTTCGCCGACTGGCCACGTTTCCGTGTGATCAGTTTCGCGCGCAACGGATGGCGCAATAATCTCGCCGTGCTGCGCTGGCTGCGCAGTTCACGTTTCGACCGCATTTACGACCTGCAAGGCAACGACCGCACGGCGCTGTGGTGCGCATTGTCCGGCAGTCGCGAGCGCGTCGGCAACCATAATCGCTTTCCCTATACCCATCACCCGCTCGATGCCTGGCGCGGCCAGTGTCATATCTTCGAGCGCATGTGTGCCGTGCTGGCGAGTGCCGGCATCCGCGATATCGGCGAGCGACCCCTGCTTCCGTGTAATGAAGCGGGGCAACGCAAGGTCAACGCGTGGCGGCAGACCTATTGCGCGGATGACGCGCGGCTCGTGCTGTTGCATGCGGGCGCGAGTCCTTCGCGACCGGAAAAGATCTGGCCGCATTTCGCGGCACTTGCCGCCCGCCTGCTGGGCGAGGGCTGTGTCGTGGTCTGGTTGGGCGCGGAGCCCGATCGTCGCCGCAATGCGGAGCTGGCGAAGGGCGGCGGTATCGATGCAACGGGACTGTTCGCGCTGGACGAACTCGCCGAACTTGCCCGTCACGCGCGGTTCGCGGTCACCAATGATTCGGGCCCCATGCATGTGTTGTCCGCGGCCGGGGTGCCAGTGTTCGGTCTGTTCGGCCCCAGTGACTGGCGCCGCAACCATGCCCTTGGTCAGGCCGGCAATGTGATTGCCTGCGTTGACCATGATGCGCGCTTCCTCGGTCAACGGGCGGGAGGTTGCCTTGCGACGCTCAGCGTCGATGTGGTGTGGTCACGCCTGCTGGCGGCTGGCCTGGTGGGCGATCAGCTCTGCGTATAGATCGAGGTAGCGTGACACGACGATGTCCGTGGTATAGCGATCCTTGAAGCGCGTGAGTGCCGCAGCGGCGCGCATGCATGCTGCCCCGTAATCATCGAAGGTGCGGGCCAGCGCGAGGTGCAGCGCGTCCGCATCGTCGCGCGCGGCGAAACAGGCGCTGCTGTCGTCGAGTATTTCCAAGGGTCCGACCGTGGGGGTGGTGACGATGGGCACGCCGCAGGCCATCGCCTCCAACACCACGATGCCAAACGGCTCGTCGTGGGAAGGCAGGACGAACAGGTGTGCATCGCGCAGGAAGGTGGCGACATCTTTTATCCACCCGGAAAACTCGACCGCATCGCTGATGGCAAGTGTCTTTGCGAGTGCTTTGAGGCGCCCTTCTTCCGGACCGTCACCGCCGATGACCAGGCGTGCATCGACGCCGCAGGCGCGTAGACGGGAAAAGGCTGTCAGCAGTGCCGCATAGCCTTTCTTGGGCACGAAACGGCCGGCGCTTTTGATGATCCAGGGCCGCGACGGCGCGCGGTCGACGGCATCCACCGGCCTTACCGCGGAGAAATTCGGAATCTGACGCAGGGCGTTATCGGCCACGCCCTGGGCACGCAGATGGGCGGCCTGGGCGGCGGTGGTGGGCACCAGACGATCGATTTCGCGGTAATACTTCACGTCCACCAGGTTGTGGGTCTTGGCCAGCGTGGGCAGTCCGAGCGCGTGCGCTGCTCGACCACCGAGATGAGCGGCGCGGGCCAGATGCGCCTGCACCACATCCGGTTCGAAGGCACGCAGGTGGCGACCGATGGCATGCTGCGCGAAGAGATCCCAATTGCCGAGACAGCGTAGCGAGACGCAGCGGATATTGGCTTGTGCGGTGAGCAGGGGAAGGGCGACGCCGCGCACATCGCCGATGGCGAGCAATTGATGGCCGCGCGCCGCAAGCGCGAGACAGAGGTCGACGAAGGACCGCTCAGCGCCACCAAAGCCTCGAGCCAGCATGATCTGTGCGATGCGCATTCAGGGTGTTCCGCTCGAACTCGCGAGCAAGTCTTCAAGTGCGGACCATACGCGTTCGGGCGTCAGCAAGGCCAGATCGTTGTTCGGTGCCTGAACCACGCAGGTTCTCGCACCCCACGGGCGGTAGCGCTGCGGGTCGCCGGGCCCAAACGGCGTAATGGTGGCAATCCCCATGGCGGCCGCGATGTGCCCAAGGCCGGAGTCGTTACCGACGAAAGCCTCTGCGCGCGCGAGCAAGGCGGCCGCCGTGCGCAAGGCGGTATGGCCGGCAGTGATGAGGGTGGGTAGCGTTGAGCGCGCGATGACGTGAGCGTCCTCCTGATCCTGCATCGAACCCAGAATGATCGCGGCATCGAAGCGCGAAGCTGCGAGGTCGAGCAGCGCGCGGTAGGCATCCCGTGGCCATTTCTTGCCGGGCCAATTGGCGCCCGGGGCAATCGCCAGCCAGCGCTCGCCAGGCAATGACGCGAGGAGTTGCGCGGCGGCGGAACGGTCGTCCTGGTTGAGATGCACACGGCAAAGTGGGCGCTGCGGGCCCAGCGCCAAGGGGGCAAGGGCTGCGTAGTGTTCTTCGGCGGCATGCATTCCGGGCTGACGCTGGCGGGGCTTGTAGAGCCGCTGGTCAGCGCGCAACAGATGGGCCAGAACGTGGCTGCGTAAATCGACAACGAGACGATAGCGATGGCGGCGCAAACGACGCAGGAAGCGCAGTCGAGTCCGCCAACTGCTGCGTTTGTCGTAAAGAAAGATTTCGCCGAGATAAGGTGCGGCGGCGAGCAGGTCAGCCGAACGGGCGTCGGCGAACAGGTCTATGCGGCTTTCGGGAAAGCGTGCGGCCAAGGCCTCGAGTACCGGCGTGGTCAACACCACATCGCCGATATTGCTGAGCGTCATGACCAGCACGCGTGAGGTATCCGCCATGGGGCTGCTTATTTTCCGAGGCAGAAGCGCGAGAAAATCTCACCCAGCAGCGCTTCGCCGCCACCGCCGCCAACTATCGTGTGTAGCGCATCGGCGGCACGACGCAAGCCTTCCGCGGCAAGTTCCGGCGCGCTGCTCGCGAGTGCGATATCCAAAGGCGCAAGTTCGTCGCGCGCGAGTTCGAGGGCAGCGAGATGGCGGCTGCGAGCGACGAATTCGTTTTCTTCGGTGTCTTCGATGCCCAGCATGCGACCAAGCGTCTCGGTAAGGAGATCCATGCCCGTGCCTTCACGGGCGGAAATGAAAATGTGGTCGGCATCGGGGCCGGCGACGCAGCGCGACGTGGCGCCATATACGTCAATCTTGTTGTGCACAACGAGCACGCGCGCATTGGCGGGCAGCGACTGGTTGAGCATCGCGAATAGCTCCTGCGTGCGGCGCGGCTCTGGTGCGTCGGTCATGAGCACGATGAGATCGGCGCTGGCCATGGCCTCATTGGCGCGACGGATGCCCTCCTGCTCGATGGGGTCGGCGGTGTCGCGCAGACCGGCGGTATCGCATAAACGCACGGGCACGTCCTTGATCAGGGTGTCCACCTCGATGATGTCGCGCGTCGTGCCTGGGATTGCGCTGACGATCGCCCTGTCGGCCCTGGCGAGACGATTGAGCAGGGTGGATTTGCCGACATTGGGCGCCCCCACAATGGCGACCGTGGCGCCGCTGTTCAGGCGGGCACCTTGGCGCGCACTCGCCAACAGCTCGTCAATCTGCCCGCGAAGCCCGACGATCCGTGGGAGCTCGGCGGCGGCCAGGGCTTCGCCCGGAATGTCGTCAGGAAAATCGATAGCGCCTTCGAATGCCACACGCGAGTGTGTCAATGCTGCGACAAGGTCGTTTATGCGGGTGGAAAACTCGCCTTGCAGTGTGCGCAGCGCGGAGCGCGCGGCGCGCATCGAGCGGCTTTCGATGAGGTCGGCGACTGCTTCTGCCTGAGCAAGATCGAGTTTGCCATTGCGGAAGGCGCGCTCAGAGAATTCCCCGGGGCGGGCGAGACGCGCGCCCAGACGGCAGAGTTCCTCCAACAAGGCTTGCATGACCAGTGGATTGCCATGGGTATGCAACTCGCAGATGTCTTCGCCTGTGAAGGACGCCGGTGCCGGAAAATAGATCACTACGCCGGCGTCCAGCATTTCGCCGGCAGCGGCCTTGAGGGATCGAAAGACGGCGTGGCGAGGCGCAGGGAGCTGACCGATCAGGGCTTGAAGTATGGCCGGTACCGCGGGCCCCGAAGCCCGCACTACGCCCAGGGCGCCGCGGCCCTGAGCGGTGGCGATGGCGGCGATGGTGTCGGTCGCCGTCATGCTGGCAGGGGTCAGGCGCCTTTAGCCTCTATCGCGCGGGTGATTTGCCACTGTTGCGCGATGGACAACATGTTGTTCACGAACCAGTACAACACCAGACCGGACGGAAAGAACGCGAAGAATGCCGTGAACATGATCGGCATGACCTGCATGACCTTGGCCTGCATCGGGTCGATGGGAGCGGGATTGAGTTTCTGCTGGCCCCACATGCTGAGACCCATCAGCAGCGGCAACACAAAGAAAGGGTCTTTCTCGGACAAGTCGTGGACCCAGAGAATGAAGGGAGCCTGACGCATCTCGACACTTTCGAGTAGCACCCAATACAGCGCAATGAACACCGGAATCTGGATGAGAATGGGAAAGCACCCGCCTAGCGGATTGATCTTTTCGTCCTTGTAGAGCTTCATCATGGCCTGATTGAGCTGCGCACGGTCATCACCGAAACGCTCCTTCAAGGCGACCATGCGTGGCTGTACGCGTCGCATGTTCGCCATCGATCGGTAGCCGGCCGCCGACAAGGGAAAGAACAGGAGTTTGAGCAGCAAGGTGACGAGGATGATGGCGAATCCCCAGTTACCGGTCATGTCGTGCATCGCCCGCAACGTCAGGAAAAGGGGCTTGGCGATAAACCACAAGACGCCGAAGTCGACGCTGAGTTCGAGGCCTGGTGCGACCTCGGCGATGATGTCGTGACGTTTCGGGCCGATATAGACACGACTTGAGACCGTATGTTTGCCGGCGGGCTCGACCGTGGTTTCAGGTCCCTGGTAGCCAACGAGGTAGTGGGTCTCGTCGAGGATTTTGGAATAGAAATGATAGGCAGCTTCGGGCGGCGGAATGAGTGCCGTCACGAAATAATGCTGGATGATGCCTATCCATGCGCCTTGGGCGCTGACGGCAATCGGCGTGTCTTTGATGTCGTCGAATTTGAATTTCGCGAAGCGTTTTTCCGGAGTGGAAAGCGCGGGTCCCGTGAAGGTATAAACCATGCCGCGACGTGAAGACTCGTCATTGCGCTTGAGCTGCTCATATAGATGAGCGCGCAGAGGCTCGCTACCGTTGTTTATGATTTCGTGTTCAATGGTGATCGCATAATCGCCGCGTTTCAGGATGATGCGCTTTTCGACAACGACGCCGTTGGGCGCTGTCCAATGCAAGGGCACTACCAGCGTTTCGGCGCCATCGGCGAGTTCGAAGGAATCCGAATCGGCGACGTAGACGCTGTGATGGGTCGGGAGATTGTCGGAGCCGGTCAGGCCGCTTTCCTGAATGAAAACGCGGTCCGCGTCTGTACCGAGCAGCTCGACGGGCGGAGCGCCGGCAGCAGTGCTGGTGGGATATCCAAGCAACGAAACGCTTTCCAGCGTACCTCCCGCGGTGGAAATGTGTAATTCGAAGAGGTCGCTTTTGGCCTTGATGACCCTCGCGGCTGCGGGTTTCGAATCCGCCGTGTCCACAGGAACCGCCGAAGCTTCGGAGCGTGTAGCGTCGGGAACCGGTGCCGGAGGAGGCGTGCTGTTTGATATCGAGTCGGTTTGCTCGGCCGTCGTGGTGGCGACAGGGGCAGGACCGTAGTCCTTTTGCCATGCTTCCCATAACTGGAAACCGGTAAAGGTCAGCGCCACGATCAGTAGCAGGCGTAAATGTTCCATGATGTTGGGGAATTCTTCTTTTATCGTTTGCGTGACATGGGACGGCGAGACGGTTTGTCGGTCAGGTTGCCGAATGCTCGCGTGACGCTGTTGCGCAGCTCATCTCCATCGACCGTTGCGGCGTGAGGTTTGAGCAATACGAAAATATCCACTGACGGTAGGCGTCGACTCATTCCGCGGAACGTCTCCCGCAGGAGACGTTTCAGCTGATTGCGACGGGTCGCTTTTCTCGCAACTCGCTTGCTGACCGCAAGGCCAAGACGTGCGCCTTGAGCGATGTTTGGGCGGTAGTAGATGACGAACCGGGCATCGTTATAACGATGCCCACCTTCGAGAAGGGCCGCGAAATCCGCGGAAGCTCGCAGTCGCTGCTCCGGTCGCAGCCTTCTCGAAAGTGGGCCAGCGTTATCGCCGCCGGGAACGGGACTCAGGGAGTCAATCGCAGCCGGCCACGGGCGCGTCGGGCTTTAAGAACGCGCCGGCCGCCTTTGGTTTTCATGCGTGCGCGGAAACCGTGATTGCGGACGCGCTTGAGGCGGCTGGGTTGGAATGTTCTTTTCATCTTGAGTCCATCTATTGATTTGGTTTGCGACCGGCGGGAGATGATATCCGCGCTCGGACGGGGCGCTGGAAAGGCGCGTGATGGTAGGTAAGTAGCGGAATTATGTCAATGTTCAGGAACTTTACGCGCGCCTTTTGGAGGCCTGTGGATAAGATTGTTGAACGCGTATACACTCGCTCGGCCCCTTCCGTTCGACATACAAAAAAAAGCAAAACGACGTGCAGCATTCCATTTGGCAGCAGTGCCTTATCCAGCTTGAAAGAGAGCTTACAGCGCAACAGTTCAACACTTGGATTCGCCCGCTACAGGCGGTCGAACTTGAGCAGGGCCTTGAGATTCTGGCGCCCAATCGATTCGTGCTCGATTGGATTCGCGACAAATATGGAAGCCGGATACGGGCGATCCTCGATCAGCTGTCAGGTTCGGATGTAATCAACATATCCATGGGTATAGGCAGCGTGGCAGCGGCAAAGGCTGAACCAGCGCCGCCGCGGCCGCAACCCGAGGCCCCGGTCAAGAAATCGGAACCGGCGGGGAAGCGTGCCAGCAGCCTCAAACAGGATTTCACTTTCGAAAGCTTCGTGGAGGGAAAGTCCAACCAACTGGCGCGTGCAGCATCTCTTCAAGTTGCTGAAAATCCGGGAAAAGCTTATAACCCATTGTTCATTTGTGGTGGCGTTGGATTAGGCAAGACGCATCTCATGCACGCGGTGGGCAACCTCATCATCGCGCAGAAACCGGCCGCTCAAGTGGTGTATCTGCATTCGGAACGTTTCGTCGCGGATATGGTGAAAGCGTTGCAGCATAACGCCATCAACGAATTCAAACGCTTCTATCGCTCGGTGGATGCATTGTTGATTGACGATATACAGTTTTTTGCTGGAAAAGAGCGCTCACAAGAGGAGTTCTTCCATACTTTCAATGCCTTGCTCGAAGGTCAGCAACAGATTGTGCTGACCTGCGACCGTTATCCGAAAGAAGTGTCAGGGGTTGAAGAGCGGTTGAAGTCGCGGTTCGGGTGGGGACTGACGGTGGCCATTGAGCCCGCCGAGTTGGAGACGCGTGTAGCGATTCTCATGCGCAAAGCGCAGCAGAGTAACGTCGACCTCCCCCACGAAGTGGCGTTTTTCATCGGCAAACGGTTCCGTTCAAATATCCGGGAACTCGAGGGCGCGCTGCATCGGGTGGTGGCGAACGCTCACTTCACCGGCAATCCAATCACACTGGAGTTCGCCAAGGAAGCATTGCGCGATCTTCTGGCGCTGCAGGACCGTTTGATTACGATGGACAATATTCAGAAAACGGTAGCCGAATACTACAAGGTGCGTGTCGCCGATCTTTTATCAAAGCGACGGACTCGTTCGATAGCGCGTCCGCGACAAGTCGCAATGGCCTTGTCCAAAGAGCTTACGAACCATAGTCTTCCTGAAATAGGCGATGCATTTGGCGGCCGTGACCACACAACTGTCATCCATGCATGCCGGAAAGTCGCGGAATTGAAGGCCAGCGATTCAAGAATCCAGGAAGATTATGCCAATCTCGAAAGGATACTCACAACCTGAAGGTAACCGGTGTAGGAAACTGTGGACAAGTTTTCGAGGAAAGATTGCAAACATTCGTTCACAGCATATGCACAGCTAGCGCCTCTTTTTTTGTGCAAAATTTTGGTTTTTTCTCTCTTTAAATCAAATAGATAGATTTTACCCCCGATATTAGGCTCTCTAATAACAGATACAACAATGAAGATCAAAATCACAAGAGAAATACTGTTACCCGTTCTTCAGGCTGCTAACAATGTCGTGGAACGTCGGCAGTCGCTCCCGATTTTGAGCAACGTACTCATTGTTGCGGGGGACGAGGGTATTCAGGTCACTGCGACGGACATGGAAGTCGAGCTCGTGAGCTTGATTGAAAATGCAGTTGCGGAAAAAGGAAGCGTGGCATTACCGGCCCGCAAGCTTTTTGATATTTGTCGCGCTTTGCCCGCAGAGTCAGAGATGACCATTGAGGCGTCAGGAACCAAGGCAAAGATTGCGTCCGGTCGAAGCCGATTCTCACTGTCAGCAATGAGCGCTGCCGAATTCCCAAGTATCGGTACGTTCGAAACCAGTGTGAACCTGGAGCTTCCGACGGACACGCTGTCGGATCTATTGGAAAGCACCAGCTTTGCCATGGCGCATCAGGACGTACGTTATTATCTCAACGGGTTATTACTTGAGATCGACAGTAGTCGAATCCGCGCGGTCGCAACTGATGGACACCGTTTGGCAATGACGGACAAAGCGGTTGAAATAACGCTTGATGCGCCCCGGCAATGCATTGTGCCTCGCAAGGGAGTACTCGAAATCGTCCGTCTGTTGAACCCCAATAGCAGCACGGCACAGATAGCCGTTGGCGAGAATCACTTTCGAGTTACTTCTGGAAATCAATCACTTACGACAAAGCTAGTCGACGGGCGATTCCCTGACTACGAGCGCGTCATACCTCGCGAAACCGATAACCGTGTAGTTGCCAGCCGCGAGGCACTTCGTGCCGGACTGAATCGCGCATCGATCTTGTCCAACGAAAAGTTTCGCGGGATTCGCCTCATACTGAAGAAGAACCTCTTGACCGCTGTTGCCCACAACCCGGAACAAGAGGAAGCGGAAGAGGAAATCGAAGTCGAATACAGCGGGACCGCTGTGGAAGTGGGCTTCAACGTTTCCTATTTGCTGGACGTGCTCGGAGTAATGCGGTCGGACACCGTCCGCCTGGACCTCATTGACGCACAGAGCAGTTGCCTCATGCAGGCGCCAGAAGACGCGACGTCCCGCTATGTCGTTATGCCGATGAGGCTCTGATTTGAGGCAAGAGGCGGCGGGTTCCAACATTCGGCCGTTGGATATCAATTGAAATACTGCGGAATGGTCTGGGCATGAGGTTCACGTCGCTCAAAGCCGTGAACCTTCGTTGCTTTCAGGAAGTTAGTTTTCAGCCTGGTCCTCGCAACAATTTGATACATGGCGCAAACGGAAGTGGCAAGACGTCGCTGCTGGAAGCTTTTTATATCGCGAGCATCGGTAAGTCCTTTCTCACTAACCGTTCTTCTGATTTGGTAAAAGCTGGCTCGGATGGTTTAGCGATTACAGCGGAAGTCGGGGATGAGTCCGACTTTGGGACCTCGGTAATCGTAGTGAAGAAATCCAAGGCGGATACTCAAATCACACTGGACGGACAGGGCGTAACGACGGCGTCGTCCTTGGCCCGCAACTTACCGGTGCTGGTAATCAACTCACGCGCGCCAGATTTGCTGGGAGAAAATCCGAGCAATCGCCGAGCCCTGTTAGACCGCTCGTTGTTCCACGTGAAACATTCCTACGTTGGACTTTGGAAGGACTATCGCCATGCCCTCCGGCAGCGGAATGAACTGCTGCGGAAAGCAACGAGATCGGAAGCCCCATTCTGGGAACAGCAGCTTGCAGAAAAAGCCGATGCCATTAATGACCTTCGAAAGACTGTTATCGACGCGATCAATGACCAACTCCGAACGCAGGATATCCCTGGTCTTGGCAATGGCAACATACAATTCCAATTTGCTCCCGGATGGAACTGCGAAATTGGTTTAGCTGAACAACTCAGGAATGACTGGTCCCGCGATTGTGACATCGGATACACCGTGGCTGGCCCACACAGGGCAGACCTGTCATTGTGGCTGGCTGGCCGCGCGGCATCTAAGCGGCTTTCCAGGGGACAATCGAAGATGGTTGTTTGCTTGGCGATGTTGGCTATCGCCCAATTTATTAAAGACGCGGCCGTTGCTCCAGTAATACTGGTGGACGATCTGGTTGCCGAGCTGGACGATCAAATGCTGGGCTTGGCGCTAACCACGATACAGTCGGTTGAGACTCAGTGTTTCTTTACTGCTATAAGACCGTCCGAACTACGCGACCGGTTGCCCGCGGACACGACGATGTTCCACGTGGAACGAAACGAACGAACCTCTACTACTGCGTGAGCGAAAAACGATGACCTACGATTCGAAGAACATCAAGGTGCTGAAAGGTCTCGACGCCGTAAGAAAGCGCCCCGGTATGTACATCGGCGATACCGACGATGGTACAGGGTTGCACCATATGGTGTTTGAAGTCGTCGATAACTGCGTAGACGAGGCGCTTGCCGGCCACTGCAAAAATATTGAAGTCCGTATTCATAGCGACGGCGCAATAACAGTCACCGACGACGGTCGCGGTATTCCAGTAGACATCCATGAGGAGGAGCAACGTTCCGCGGCGGAAGTGATCATGACGACGCTACACGCCGGCGGTAAGTTTGACGACAACTCCTATAAGGTCTCCGGCGGTCTGCATGGCGTTGGCGTTTCAGTGGTCAACGCATTGTCCGACCGCTTGACCCTCCTGATTCGTCGTGAAGGCAAGCTCTGGCGCCAGGAATATCACGAGGGAGACCCTCAAAGTCCTCTCGAAGCGGTCGGTGATTCTGATCGCACTGGTACTGAAGTCCGCTTTTATCCAAGTGCCAAAATCTTCACCAACATCGAATTTCACTACGACATACTCGCCCGTCGGCTGCGCGAACTTTCATTCCTGAATTCCGGGCTGAAGATTTCCTTATCCGACGAACGATCGGAGAAGAAGGACCAATTTGAGTATCAGGGCGGTATAGCTGCCTTTGTAGAGCATCTGAACAAGACCAAGACACCGCTGCATCCGGCCGTCATTGAAATCGGTGGCTTCAAAGACAACATCGGTGTTGAGGTGGCGATGCAATGGAATGACTCTTACCAGGAGAACATCTACTGCTATACCAACAATATTCCGCAGCGCGACGGTGGCACCCATCTCGCCGGATTCCGCGCCGCGCTGACCCGCACCCTCAATCAATATCTTGAGAAAGAAGGCATCGCCGCCAAACATAAGATCACCATTGCCGGCGAAGACGTGCGCGAAGGTTTGACCACAGTGCTTTCCATCAAACTGCACGATCCAAAGTTTTCGTCCCAGACCAAAGAAAAGCTCGTTTCAAGCGAAGTAAAAGGCACTGTCGAATCAATAGTTTCCGATAGCTTGCATACGTTTTTGATAGAGCACCCGCAGGATGCGAAGGCCATCATGGCCAAAATCATCGATGCAGCCCGGGCTCGCGAAGCCGCGCGCAAGGCCCGCGAATTGACGAGAAGGAAAACCGCTCTTGATGTCGCAGGCCTTCCCGGAAAGCTTGCAGACTGCCAGGAGCGGGACCCGTCCCGATCTGAACTGTTTATCGTCGAGGGTGATTCCGCCGGGGGTTCAGCGAAGCAGGGGAGAGATCGGCGCAACCAGGCCATCCTGCCACTCAAGGGCAAGATTCTGAATGTTGAGAAAGCCCGTTTTGACAAAATGCTTTCGTCGAGCGAAGTGGGCGCTCTGATTACAGCGCTCGGATGCGGCATTGGTGTCGAAGAATACGATCCGTCGCGTCTCCGCTACCATCGCATCATCATCATGACGGACGCGGACGTCGACGGTTCACACATACGCACCTTGCTGCTGACGTTCTTTTATCGGCAAATGCCTGAGCTGGTCGAGCGCGGACACATCTTTATCGCCCAGCCACCACTGTACAAAGTCAAGAAAGGCAAGAACGAA
>Ga0208492_1000838_pt1 | contig 23059 bp, 25 predicted proteins | sample Subbioar_CSW14AB_FD_184820 | JGI IMG/M metagenome (GOLD analysis project Ga0208492, IMG submission 184820) | Serpentinite rock and fluid subsurface biosphere microbial communities from McLaughlin Reserve, California, USA - CR12Mar_CSW14AB (SPAdes) | ecosystem: Environmental > Terrestrial > Deep... | reverse complement strand
TCCCAACAATGGTCCTGTTAACAGACCAAATAACGGGAACAATTCCAAATCCGATAACGGACCTAAGCAGGAATAAGCTGATCCATTTCGGTCTTTACAAATTCCATGAGGGTTTTAATATAGGCTCGTGTTAAATTGAATTCTAGTCCGGCAGCATTGTACAATTCAGGTAATGTTTTGGTGCCCCCTAAACTCAAGGCATTCATATAATTATCCAATGCCTGTTTGGGATTTTTCTTGTACTGCATCCAAAGTCCTATTGCACCCAATTGTGCAATACCATATTCGATATAATAGAATGGTACTTCAAACAAATGCAACTGCCTTTGCCAGCCAATAGCTCTGTAAGCATCCAGCCCGGTATAATCAATTGCTGAGGTTGAGAATTCGGTAAGAATATTCATCCAGGCATCGGTTCTTTCTTCAACGCTATGCTGTGGATGTTCGTAAACCCAATGCTGGAATTTATCAATGATAGCAATCCATGGGAATATCGTGATGGTTCTTTCCAATTGATGTTCTTTGGCTCTTTGCAAATCGGATGTATTATCAAAAAATGCCTGCCAGTGATCCATGCTGAAAAGTTCCATTGCCATACTGGCTACTTCAGCAATTTCTATGGGATACTCCTTGAAGGCGGATAAAGGCAGCGGATGTGCCAAAAAAGAATGCACAGCGTGTCCTCCTTCGTGTACCATAGTAGTAACATCACTCATTTGCCCAGCTGCATTCATGAAAATAAATGGGGCTCCGCTTTCTGCCAATGGACAATTGTATCCACCTGGCGCTTTACCCTTGCGGCTTTCCAAATCAAAATGATTCATTTCTTTCATTTTGCGAAGACAATCGGCAAAGAAAGGATTCAGCTGATCAAAGCAAGTAACTGTTTTTCCATATAATTCTTCTCCGGTAGTAAAAGGCTTCAATGGCTGTGTTCCTGCAGGCTCAGCTTCTGTATCCCAGGGCCGCAAAGTATCCAGACCCAGCTTCTGACGTTTTCTTTCATAGATCTCATTCACCAGAGGCAATACATATTGCTTCACCGCATCATGAAATTGAAAACAATCATCTTTGGTATAATCAAAACGACCCAGTTCTTTAAACTTATAATCTCTGTAATTTTCAAAACCGGCATTCACAGCAATCTGATGACGTTTTGCTATGAGGGTTGAATACAATTCGTGCATAGCATTCTCATCCTGCTTTCTTCGATCCTGAATTTTATGGTAAACCGATTCACGCAATTTTCTGTCACTGCTTTCCAAAAATTTAGCAGCCTGCTGGAGTGTATATTCTTTGCCGTCCACTTCCACCGTCATTTTTCCGGCAATGGCTCCATATTGTTGTTGCAAAACACTTAGCTCTGCTGCAATAGGAATATTTTCTTCCCGAAACAATTCAATACTCTTTCGTACTGAACGTAGATAAGTGTGGTATAGCGACTGATCCAGTTCGCTGGTGTAAGAACAGGCAATTAATTTTTTGTTCAGCTGATCTGCATAGGCCTGCAGTTTTGGCTGAATTTCCATACAGAAATAGGTAAATGCATCTTCTAGGGACTTATCGGTAGTATCGCAGGTCATTTTAATTTGTCTCCAGCAGGCATCTTCACTTACTACAGCTTCTAATTCACTCAAATCCTGCAACCATTGCGATAAATCCGCTTTACTTTTGAGGGGTCTTTCCGTCAACTCCTTAAAATAAGGCTCCAGACTGATCCAGTCGGTTACTATAAAATCAGCAGGTAAAAAACTTCTGGGAATCTTCTGTATCGCAGCTTTCGGATGCATATTCACTTAATTTAAGTGCAAATTTACTGCAACTGTACCTTGCAGTTAGTACAGGAATCTTATTTTTACAAACTTTTATTTTTTGAGACATAAGCGCAGAAGACATTATTGTGAGCAATACTATTCATCTTTTACCCGATCATATAGCCAATCAGATTGCTGCTGGCGAAGTAATCCAAAGACCTGCCAGCGCAGTAAAGGAATTATTGGAAAATGCAGTTGATGCCGGTGCTACACAAATACAATTACTGGTAAATGATGCCGGGAAAGCACTGATTCAGGTAATAGACAATGGAAAGGGAATGAGTCCGGAGGATGCCAGCATTGCATTTGAACGACATGCCACCAGCAAGATCAGACAGATTGAAGATTTGTTCCGTATCAGTACTATGGGATTCAGAGGAGAAGCATTAGCATCTGTTGCAGCTGTTTCTCAGGTTGAATTAAAAACAAGACGTGCAGAAGACGAACTGGGCTGTCTGGTAGAAGTAGAAAACAGTAAAGTAATCCGTCAGGAAGCTTGCACGGCTGCAGTGGGCACCAGTATCAGTATGAAGAACCTATTCTTCAATGTTCCTGCGCGCAGAAACTTTTTAAAAAGCAATGCGGCCGAAATGCGCCATATCATGGATGAATTCATTCGGGTTGCAATGGCGAATCCGGAGATATTTTTCTCCTTGAAAAGCAATGGCCAGGAAGTATACCATCTGGAAGCAGGTTCGCGCAAACAAAGAATCGTACAGATTTTAGGTAATAGTTATAATGCTAAACTGGTAACAGTTTCAGAAGAAACAGATTACATGAATATAAGCGGTTTTATCGGGAAACCTGATACTGCCCGAAAAACCAGAGGTGATCAATACTTTTTTGTAAACAACCGTTTCATTAAAAGCGCTTATTTAAATCATGCAGTTAATGCCGCATTTGAAGGATTGATTGCAAAAGATAGTTTTCCTAGCTATGTGCTATACATAGATTTAGATCCAGGTCAGGTAGATATTAATGTACATCCGACCAAACAGGAAATTAAATTTGAGGATGAAAAAATTGTGTACGCATTTGTTCAGGCAGCCATTAAGCATGCATTGGCACAATTTAGCATTGCTCCTTCGCTGGACTTCTCTCTGAATGCGGATATTCAGGGATTGGATGCAGTAAGCAAACCTTTTACCAGTAACCAAAAGGATGCAGCAGTTTCATCCAGCCTCTACAAAGCATTTTCACAAAAACACCAGGCTCATTTGATTGAACCCAGTGCTAAATCAGAATTGAAAAGCTGGAAATCATTCTTTGAACCTTCGAGTTCCGCTACAGATCATTTGGGTGGAGATGCAGTAAAAGACAAACAGATATTTGAAGAATCCTACACAGGTAACCGTTTATTGAATGTGCCGGTTGTACAACAATATTTGCAGGTTCAGCAAAGCTATATCATTGCTACAACGGAAAAAGGCTTTTTATTGGTGCATCAGCAACTGGCCCATGAGCGTATTTTGTATGAAAAATACAGTCAGGCAGTTCACAGCAAACAGGCGCCAACACAAAAAAGTTTATTCCCTATTCCACTGGAACTAACCGTTTCCGACAAAATTTTGTTGGATGAATTGTTACCTGATTTACAACTAATCGGATATCAGATAGAAAAAGAATCGGAAGGTGAATATTTAATTCAGGGAACACCAGCTGATGTTACGCAGGGAAATGAAAAGCATGCGATTGAAATGTTGATAGAACAATTCAAGCATTTCAGCAGCGATGTTACATTCAGTCAGCGAGAGAAACTGGTTCGTTGCATGGCAAAGCAACAATCCATTAAATCTGGTACTGGTATGGATGAAAGAGAAATGACCAAACTGGTAAATGATTTATTTGCCTGCAATACGCCTAATATTAGTCCATCAGGCGCCCCCACTTATATTGAATACAAAGGAAATTACCTAGAGCAATTGTTCAATAAATAGCTCATGTAAACAGCAGCTTCTACTGCTCATTTATTATAGAAGTGAGAAACTGTTCTATCTGTTTTCTGATTACAGAGGCAGAGGATTGATGTGCATTTACCATAACTGAAAAGATCAATTCTTTTCCCTGATTGGTAATTAGGAATCCGCTTAATGCAACATGATTAGAGAGTGTTCCCGTTTTGGCAAAGATTTTTCCTTCGTATCCTTTATACAGTCCGCCTAAAGTTCCCGTATTGGCAGTTGGGAAAATAGATGAAATGCGATTCCAGCTTTGCTCCTGTTTCATTTTATTTAACACCCAGATGAAATCTTGAGGTGTCATTAAATTATAACGGCTCAATCCGCTACCATCCACCCATCTGGGTACTTGTGGCATACCTTTCATTTCTGATTTCAATAAGGTATCAATGGCCTGTGCATCATTCATGATACCAATCTTCTGATTACCGACCATTAGCAAAACCTGTTCTGCATAAAAATTGTCGCTGCGATGCATCATTATTTTTAAGAGACTATCAGTAGACTGCGAATAAAAATTTTCCCATTTAGGATTGTCTAACACTACTTCATTGGCATAACTCAGAATTCTGTTCAGCGTGTCTTCAAGCAAAGGAATCATCACCTGCTCCATATCCTGTTTTACTACAAAGGGTATGGAAGTGCCATTAAAATTCCGATTACTTTTAACAACAGTAAAACTGTTCTCAGACTTATTTCTGGCAATGGAGAATTTACCATCTTCAGTACTAGAGAATATAACCAATGAGTCTTTAAATGCTTTAGGGGTAACTGTAATTCTGTTTCCCTTCTTGCCAAAATATACGAGGTTGCCATATATGGGCATTGGAGATCTTTCCGGAGAGTAATCCGCATCAAAGTCATTCCATGCCCAACCATTTCCAAACGCTTCCGCTGTGTATTTAGGTGCAACAATAGTGATTTTAGGTGCGTTTTTCTGCAAAAAATCAAAGGCCCGATGCTCATCAAAATCAGGATGCAAAAAACTTGGGTCACCTGTAAATCTCAAAGTAAAATTGTCCTCGTCATTTAAATACTGAAAAGCAACCAGGCTATCACCTAGGTTTTTCATTGCTGCATAGCAGGTAAAAATTTTGGTATTGCTTGCAGGAATAAAATATTTGTCAGACTGATAATTGTAGAGATATTTTCCGCTGGCGGGATTAAAAACGCTGACCCCAAGATGAGCGGGCTGAAAGGCCGGATGTTGTAATAAAAACTGTTCTGCTTTTTCCTGATAATAATCCGCTTTCTTCTGGGAAGAGGATTGAACCGGAATTGAGATTACTTTACAGGAAGCAAGTAAAAAAAGTGATACAATGCAGGAAAACAGCTTTTTCATTTGGGATATTTTAACTTCTTTCAACAGCCCTTAACCAACGTTCAGGAATGTCGTTATTGCAAGCCACTATATAATCTTTGTGACTGCAAGCTACAAATTTACCATCATGCAACTGCATCCACCATCTCCCTGTTCTTTTACTCTGTAAAAATGCAGTAGGAGCTTCCGCAAATGCCATGGTGAATTCATTGAATTCATTCCTGTTTTCCAAACTAGCTTCTTGCTTTCCTCTGTGAATTCCATCTATCACATACCAGATCATATGTGCCTGTTGAATGGCTGTCATATCATGCATGTCTTTCGCTACATCATATCCAAATAATCCTATAGTATTACAAATACTGCTCATTCCCGCATACTGCATCAATGTACAGGCTTCTTCTCCATTTAATCCGTTGGGGGTTACCCGGTTTGCCGGCGCATGTGCATATTGAATGGCTTCTATATCGAAGCTGAATAACTCACTGTTGCGAATGGCGGGTTCCATTTCCTCAATAGCTTCTTTTACCCTTCCGACTCTGTAAAAATCAAATCCAAGTTTATTAATGTTCTCCAGCATATGCGGATGCATATAATAGCTTTGGAAAGCAATATGTGTATAGTGCTTGAGATGATTGGGGATTCCGGTAAACATATCAACAAGAAACTGGTCGGCCGGTTCCAGACTGTCCATATCAAGATTAATTCTGGCATCCACTGAAACAGCATCAATGATTTTATTCAGCGAACCGTATGCCTGATACTGTGGGGTTGTTATATCATGAGAGCCGCCCAGAATAAGTACTTTTTTACCCATCTGTATGAGTTCACTAACTACCATTTTTACCGCAGCATAACTGTCAGGCAAACTGGCTCCGGTTTTAATATTTCCCAAATCGGCAATGCGTACTTCTGAATGCCAGTAGTATAATTTGTAAAACTGTGTTCTAACTTTATTGGGAGCGCTGGTGTTGGTATACTGCATACCCATTCCCCGCATTTCTCCACAACCAACTATGACCAAATCTGCTTCGCTGATATCAGGCAATTCTTCTTCAAAAACAAGGATATGTTTTCCTATCTGCGTGTCTTTGAAACCTTCATCCAGAGAAATTTCAGCAAGATTGATAGGTTCCAGAAAATCAACGATAGAAGATAATGACATGGGTACGATTTTGTATCCCCATTAACGAAAAAACCGATCCGATTATTGCCAATTAAATTAATCTGTGTACTTATATCCAACCCCACGTACAGAATGAAAATAAACCGGGTTTCGGCTGTCTTCTTCAAAATACTTTCTGAAGCTTAGTATAAAATTATCGATAGTTCTGGTTGTAGGATATACATTGTACCCCCAAACCACCTGTAAAATCTTCTCACGAGTAACCACTTCCCCCTTGTTTTCTATTAGGAGTTTAAGCAGCATGGCTTCCTTCTTACTCAAATCCACACGCTGACCATTCCAGGTTATGGCATCCTGTGCTTTAAAATCAATCAGATTATTGCCAAATTTATACTGATCTCCAACTGATTCTTTAACCTGTAGGCGTTTGTTTTTTTCAATTAGCTTGGAAACTCTTATCAAGAGTTCATCCAGATTAAAGGGCTTGGTTAAATAATCATCTGCCCCTTTTTTTAATCCCAGTACTTTATCTGCCGGCGCATTTTTTGCACTTAGCATCAGAATAGGAACTTCGTTATTGTGAACACGAATGCTCTCCGTTACACTAATTCCATCTAATTCAGGAAGCATAATATCCATTATGATTAAATCGAAATAGGCATTTTCCACATTTTTCAATGCTTCGTTACCATCAAAAGCTGAAGTAACTTCATAACCCTCCATTTCCAGGTTAAGCTTTAAGGCTTCATGCAAATTCAATTCATCTTCAACAATGAGAATATTTGCTTTTTCGATTGCCATTATCAGGATTTAAATGAGACTTTAAAAATACTGCCATTTGGCTGATTATCTGTCACAGAAATGTAGCCATTATGAGTTTCAACAATTTTTTTGCACAAATACAATCCTAATCCTGTTCCTTGTGCCTTTCTGGTATTCTCACTTCCACTTCGGTAGAATTTATCAAAAATCTGCGTTTTTTCGCTTTCCGAAATACCAGGCCCCAAGTCTGCAATTGCCAAACAAATTTTATTTCCATTCTTCACCAACGTAACATGAATGGGTTGGTTTTTGGGCGCATATTTTACTGCATTTTCCAGTAAATTATTGAGCAACATCTGCAGCAAAAAAGAATCTCCTTCTATAAATATATTTTCTTCTATTGCATCAGTAATTTCTCTGTCAGGGAATCTACTTTTACAATCATCTACACAAGTCTCAGCGATATCTGTAAAATTGACTTGCTGAAAATTTATCTTATACCCACCTGCGTCTAACTGAGATGTAAATAATATATTATTGCATAATGCGTTCAATCTATTGGCCTCCTGTAAAGTATTCGCAATTAACTTTTGTTGTTTTTCCTCCTCAAGTTTTCTTTTTTGTAAAGTTTCTAAATTTAACTGAGCTACAGCAATAGGTGTTTTCAATTCATGCGTAATTGCCATCATGAAATTCTGTTGCTGAGCAGAAAACTTAAGTTGACGACGAGTAGCGCGATAAACATATACGGCACCAACCAATATTAAAGCAAGAAAAGTGAGTCCTTCACCAATGTATTGAGCCGTTTTTCTTTTACGAAGCTCTTCAATTTTAGTAAGCTTGGAAATGTATTCAGGATCATCTTTATAAATTTCTGAAATTCTGATTTCCGCTAAAATGCCATTTTGCTTTTCCAGTGCAATAAACCACCAGGCAAGTGCTGCAATCATGTATAAGAGTAGGAACCAATATACAAATGTGACAAACCCCAGTTTGGGTGGCTTTAGCGTTTTCATTTGGCAACTTTTTCTACCCGCACACCTGCATTTAATATATTAGGCAAAGGATCTTCACGCATTGCCTGCTGCAGTTTAAAGCTATATATTCCTGACTTTAATTTTACAGGAGCCTGTGTAAGTCGGATACGATGATCAAACACATCGTCCATGCCAGAGCCCAGCCAGCCTCTGCGATTATCTGCCAGCCTTAAATTGAGTAGTTGTTTTTTTGCTGAATCTCCAGGCGACTGAGTAGAAAACTGAACCCAGAGATTATTATAACGATAAGCGTCTTCGTGTCTTATAACTGCATAAATATGATAAAGTGCATTCGTATCAGTAACGGCAAACTGAAAATCAGGCTGATACTTTGCCTCCCATTCGTGTTTCTGAAAAAAAGTCACTTTTTCAAAAACACCATTCGATTGACAACTGCTCAAAAGAATGAATACCAGACCTGCTGCCAGAAAAGTTTTCACTGAATACATTTTATCAAAGATACAGACTGTGACGCTTCTATAAAACATTCAAAATTTGCTCTTTTGCCTTCTCCAGCTCGTCTTTCATTAAAATAACAGCCTTTTGCATGGTGGCATCATATGCCTTAGAGCCAGTGGTGTTAATTTCTCTTCCAAACTCCTGCAATATAAAAGATAGTTTTTTTCCTTTGGAAAGGCCCGGCTCATTCATAACCGTTCTAAAATAGGTACAGTGATTATTCAGGCGTACCTGCTCTTCACTGATATCTATTTTTTCAATATAATATATTAATTCCTGCTCCAGTCTATTAGGATCATAGTTTTCCTTACCCACATTTTCTTCCAACACTTTCAATAAACCCTCTTTGATTTTAGTTCTGCGAAGAGGTTCTAGCTGGGTAATCAACTGTTGCTGCTCTTCTATGTTTTTTAACCTTACCAATAAATCGGCTTCTATAGATTTGCCCTCTTCCTTTCTATGATTATTTAGTTGAGCAATCGCTTCTTTTAATAAGCTTTCAAAATGAGCCCATTCAGCCTCAGATAACATTTCGGTAGATGGTGTAATTACATCTGGCAGTTTCAATATGGTACTGAGAATATCGCCCGTTGCAAGTCCTAGCTCGTTTGCCAGTTGTGCTACAGGTTGAAAATAGGCTTTAGCCAAATCTGTATTTATGGTAACGGGCTTGTTGGCGCCATTTAGCTTAATAGTGATATTACATTCAACACTACCTCTTTGCAACCCTTCATTCAATACGTTTCTTACATCAAATTCATAGGGTTTCAACAGAGCTGGAATATTCAGCCGCAAATCAAATTGCTTCCCGTTTAAAGATTTTAGCTCAACTAAAAAATTCTTATCCCCGATGGATTGTTCTGCTCTGCCGTAACCAGTCATTGAATATAACATACCAAACTGTTTAAGTAAAAGTAAAGGAACATTAGCAGATTTGCTAAAAATCAATTCCTATCCACTTTCTTTTCTTTTTCTCGTATTTATTAAAATTGAACTGGTATAGTTTTCCCGGTCTGTGAGATACATCCTGTTCCATCTCATTGGTATCAACCAGCAAATCCATTGAAGCAAATTTTTTCCGGAAATTTCTTCTATCTAATGAAACGCCAAGAATAGCTTCATATAAATTTTGCAATTCACGAAGTGAGAACTTGTCGGGCAACAAATTAAATCCTAAAGGATGTTCCTGAATCCTTTTTTGCAACCAGCTATGGCACTCATCTACAATCTGCTTATGATCAAATGCCATATCTTCCAGCGAATCATAATCGTACCAATCCAACTCATTTTCATGAATATTTAAAGCATGGTGCTGAATATTTAATAGCGAGCAGTAAGCAATCGTAATAACCCTGCCACCCGGATGTCTGTCAGGCTTGCCAAATACTTTTACCTGGTCTAAGAAAACATTGGTCATTCCTGTCCTTTCTTTCAGGATTCTGTATGCTGCATCATCCAAGTCTTCGTTATTTTTAACGAAATCTCCTAGTAGTGATAGTTTACCCTCGTAAATGGATAAATCGCTTTTGATAAGTAAGACTTTAAGCTTACTCTCTTCAAAACCAAAAATGACACAGTCCACAGTTAGCGGTACTTTGGGATAGGTATCCACTAAACTATGTACCGCTTTAACGGAATTTTTCTTCATATGGCCAAGCGTTTGGAGTAATCTCCGGCAAATGCGTAGTTAGTACACAAAGTTAAGGGTTGTTGGGTAATTTCTATCTTTGCAGCTTAAGACACAATATGTACACCGCAGAACAGACTAAAGTTTTACAGGACCAATCTAAGGATATCTTATCACAGCTAGATAATTCAATGGCATTCAATGATCTGGCTCTTTTAAAACAAGTGCTGCGATTTCATGAGTACCGCTACTATGTATTGAATGACCCCTTGCTATCTGACTATGAATATGACTTACTCTATCAATGTCTGGTAAAGCAGGAGGCAGCCAATCCTGATAAAATAAGTCCCGACTCACCAACACAAAGAGTAGGTAGTAGTTTAAACCAATTCTTCGAAACAACGCCTCACCTGGTTCCGATGCTTAGCCTGGACAATAGCTACAATGCTGAGGACTTACAAGACTTCGATAGAAAGGCAAGGGAATTAAGTGGTACCGATTTACTTGAATATTGCATAGAACCCAAATTTGACGGAGCCAGTATTTCCCTTTTTTATGAAAATGATTTATTGGTTCGTGCCGTTACCAGAGGAGATGGTGTTGCGGGAGAGGATATTACCAATAATATCAAACAGATTAAATCTATCCCACTTTATGCGCCATTTTCTACCAGAGGTATACAGCAAATAGAAATCAGGGGAGAAGTAATCATGAGTAAAAATGCTTTTGAGCAATACAACCAAAAACTGATTTCTAAAGGATTGAGTCCATTAGCCAATCCGAGAAATGCTGCTTCAGGTAGTTTGCGCATGAAAGATCCGAGAGAAGTTGCTGAAAGAAATTTAGACGCTTTTTTATACCATATCAGTTATGTTACGCATTCAAATAATCAACATGATAAATCCCTAGAAACCCATGGGGGTAGTCTTTCCTTATTGTGGGAAATGGGATTTCGATCTCCTCAGAAAGAGAAAAAAATCATTAAAGGGATTGCAGGTGTAATTGATTATTGTCTTTCATTTGAAACTAACAGAGATAATCTTCCTTATGAAATTGATGGGATGGTAATTAAGGTAAATGAACTGTCATTACAGGAAAAAATGGGAATGACCTCTCACCACCCCAGATGGGCCATTGCATTCAAGTTCAAAGCCAGACAAGCAACAACTGAACTATTAGATATAGAATTTCAGGTAGGACGAACAGGTGCTATCACCCCTGTAGCCAAACTAAAGCCTGTCTTTCTGGGTGGTGTAACTGTCTCAAGTATTTCTGTTCACAATGAAGAATATATTCAGCAAAAAGATTTACGAATTGGCGATCAGGTATTAATTGAAAGGGCAGGTGATGTAATACCACAAATTGTAAAAAGTTTGCCAGAACTAAGAAAGGGGCATGAGCGCCTGATTCAGTTTCCTAAAAAATGTCCTGTTTGCTACAGTGAATTATTCAAAGAAGAAGGGGAAGCCGTTTGGAGATGTATTAATATTGAATGTACTGCTCAAGTAGTAGAAAAGATAATACACTTTGTGAGCAAAGATGCCATGGACATCAAAAGCCTGGGAGAAGCCAATGTTCGTAAATTCTATGAACTTGGTTTATTAAAAGATATTCCTGGAATTTATAATCTGGATTATTTTTCCATTGCACAACTAGATGGTTTTGGAAAAAAATCTCTAGAGAACCTGCAGACTGCTATAGAGACCAGCAAACAACAACCATTGTATCGTTTAATCTATGCTTTAGGAATTCGTTTTATTGGGGAAACAACTGCCAAAACATTGGCAAACGCAGTAAACCATCTAATGGATTTTGCCACCAAATCGGAGGAAGAGCTATTGTTATTGGAGGATGTAGGAACGAAAGTTGCCAAAAGCATACAACATTTTTTTTCGAACCAGCAGAACCTTCAGATGCTGAGAGAACTGGAGAGTATTGGATTGCAATTGGTGAACATAAAAAAAGAAGTAAGTGCTGACGGGACGCTTCAAGGACAAAGTTTTTTATTTACCGGCACATTGGAGCAGCTGAAAAGATCAGAAGCAGAAGCAAAAGTTGAAGCGGCAGGAGGAATAATTTTAAACGGCGTAAGCAGCAAACTGAACTACCTGGTAGTTGGAACAGATGCAGGCAGTAAGCTTGAAAAAGCAAAAAAGATAAATAGTATAAAAATTATTACAGAACAGGAATTCATTGAATTGATTAAAGGACAATAATGCTGAACAAAAAAACACTCCAATTTTTAACCCAGTTAAAAAAGAACAATAGCCGTGAATGGTTCAACGAAAACAGATCTGCTTATGATCTGGCAAAAGACGATTTCATAGAATTGGTGAATGGCATATTGGCCAAAGTAAATGCATTTGACCCTGAACTTTCTTTATTGACTTATAAGGATTGTATTTTCAGAATTAATCGCGATGTACGTTTCAGTAAAAACAAGAATCCTTACAAAACCAATATGGCTGCCTACTTTGTAAAAGGGGGGAAAAAATCCTGGATGGCGGGCTATTATTTTCACTGTGAACCAGGAGGCAAAAGCTTTATTGGAGGTGGTTTGTATGGAGGAGAACCTGATCAGATTAAGAAAGTAAGACAGGAAATAGATTATAACTGGGAAGAATTTAAGGGCATTCTTAGTAATAAAAGTTTCAAAAAGCTATTCGGCAATTTATCCAGAGAAGAAGGAATGTCGCTTATCAGAGAACCTAAGGGCTACGAAAAAGACAATCCGGCTATTGAATACATAAAACTCAAAAATTTTATCGTTTCTGTACCTATTAGTGATGCAGAGTTGACGGAAGAGGGATTGATTAAAAAAATCATTACCGCATTCGCAATCATGAAACCTTTACTGCAGTTTCTGAATAGGGCAATGGAAGATTAATTAACTGGGGCGCTATACTTACGCACTTTATAATTATTTATTTTTTTGAATTTCAACTGATTGTTGGAAACGCTTACTTCTATATAGGATTTGAAGTTCCCCTTTGCATCATTGAATCCTATAATACAAGACATTGGAATTTTACCTTTCTCTATAGAAACAACAGGTAAGATATTAAAATCAGGAATTTGAATAACTTCAGTTGACCTTATCTCTTTGTATTGAATATGAACTTTGTATTCAAAAGTTTTAGAAGTCTCATAAACATTTACTGCAAATTTCCAGTTATTGGCATTGCCCACACCATCGTCTACAGGAACAGCATAGGAAGCTACTGGTTTAGTGGAAGGATTCATGCGATTTTCTGAAATGGTATCCGGCTTAATAACCAATGTGTCTGTCTTTACCACAGCATTCTGCGATTGATTATGGCAACTAATAACAAAAAAGAAAACTAAGAGATAGATGAATGCTCGCATAAATAATAGAGTGTAAAGTTTCTCTAAAATAATCAATATCTAACTACATCTGAAAAAGCTTCATCAGAGAGTAATTTTCTTAAAACAGGATGATTCATCACTTCAGTATAATCCATCCATTTCCCATTTACTTTTATTTTTCGTGATACCAGCCGAATACCGTGACTGTAGTCTACATACCAGTCTACATGACCTGTATACAAGGGTTGTATTGGTTTTCCATTCAACTGATGCCAGCCATAAATAGCTACCCGATGCTGCTTTGGAGAGCGCGAAAGCAGATCGGAAATCACAATATCTTTTTTGATGCCACTGATTAAGCCCTTTTGACCTTTTCGCTGACCTTCAATTATTAAATGGTGTTGCCACATGGTTATTGAACTGTCGCGATAAATATACATGGGCACAGGTGCCAGCTTTACTTTGGCAGCCGCATGAATATCATACACCATTTTGCGTGTTGGTATAAAACAATGGAAACTATCTGCAATAATCTGTGCAGTGATGGGCGTAAGCGGAATTCTGGCCCAGTTATCATCCGTTCCAATACTCAGGTAATCTGGCATTACAAAAAAGGTTGCCTTATTTATTTTGCCAGTTGTAGAATCCAGTACACTTACATGAATTGTTTCTGCCTTTCTTAAAAATGAAGGGATATTTCCAGCCACTACAGCTTCAAGCGCAAGAGAATCCCTTTGTTTCCATTGCATTGTCATGGCCTGCTGATAGAACTGTTCACCAGTAATTTTTGTTGTGTTTCTTGATTCACTTGTTTGATAAGTAAACAAACGGGGTCCGCAACCCACAAATACTACCAGCAGGCATAAACATAATAATCTAAATAGATTCATCCTTTAAAAATTACAATAAGCCATTGGCCAACATGTATTCGGCAATTTGTACTGCATTGGTAGCAGCTCCCTTTCTTAGGTTGTCACTTACAATCCACATATTCAAGGTCTTGTCCTGGGTTTCATCTCTTCGGATTCTACCTACAAAAACCTCATCTTTTTCATGTGCCCATAAAGGCATTGGATAAATCTGATTAGCCAAATCATCCTGAACAATAACCCCCGGAGCAGCAGCCAATAACGCTTTTACCTCAGTAACATCAAATTCATTTTCAAATTCAATATTTACAGATTCGCTATGACCTCCAATAACTGGAATACGAACAGTAGTAGCTGTTACGCGAATAGAATCATCCTGCATGATTTTCTTGGTCTCCAGCACCATCTTCATTTCTTCCTTAGTATATCCATTGTCAAGAAAAACATCAATCTGTGGAATTACATTTAAATCAATCGGGTATTTATAAGCCATTTCACCTTTCACACCTTTGCGCTCATTAAACAATTGGTCTACCGCTTTTTTACCAGTACCAGTTACACTTTGATAGGTACTTACCACAACACGCCTGATGCCATATTTTGCATGGAGTGGCTGTAAAGCTACCACCATCTGAATGGTAGAACAATTGGGATTGGCAATGATAAAATCTTCAGCAGTTAAGGCAGAAGCATTTACCTCGGGAACAACCAGCTTCTTTGTGGGATCCATTCTCCAGGCAGAAGAGTTATCAATTACTTTAATACCTGCAGCTGCATATTGAGGAGCCCACTCTAAAGAAGTACCACCTCCAGCAGAAAAAATAGCTACTGCAGGTTTTGCAGCAATACCATCTGCCATGCTAACTACTGTATAATTTTTCCCTTTAAAGCTCACTTCCTTACCTACGGATCTTTCAGATGCCACCGGTACAATTTCAGTTACCGGAAAATTTCTTTCTGCTAATACCTGCAACATTTTGGTTCCTACTAAACCCGTTGCGCCAACAACAGCTACTTTCATTGGTTGATTCTCCTTCCCTTTCGGGGTTTTGGTTAAATAAAAAAGGCCTTCCAAATTTGGAAGGCCCGTTAATATGATTCATACATAAACATACAAACACCTTCCGCTTAGCGTGGTTTTTTGTTACGTTTTATGTTTTTAATTGTGCTCATTCAAACGAATTTACAATCTTTCGATTAATTTCCCAACTCAATATCAAAATTTACCAATTGTACAAACTCATCCAGTCTGGCATCAATATCTGCCTTATTGATTTCTCTCAAGCGCTGGGTTCCGAATTTTTCTACACAGAAAGAGGCCATTGCACTTCCAACGATGATGGCTGTTTTCATGTTCTCGAATGAAATGTCTTTGGTTTTAGCAATATGCCCGATAAATCCTCCGGCAAATGTATCTCCGGCGCCTGTTGGATCAAACACTTCTTCCAGTGGTAGAGCTGGTGCAAAAAATACCTGATTGCCGTGGAATAATAGCGCGCCGTGCTCTCCTTTCTTAATAATTAAATATTTAGGGCCCATTTTCATGATTTTGGCTGCAGCTTTTACCAAAGAATACTCGCCACTTAATTCACGGGCTTCACTATCATTTACCATCAGTAAGTCTACCATCGCCAATGTTTGTTTCAGGTCGTCCATGGCAATTTCCATCCAGAAATTCATGGTATCCATTACAATCAGCTTTGGTCTGTTTTTCAACTGCTCTATCACACTTCTTTGTACGGAGGGAGCCAAATTGCCGAGCATCAAAAACTCACAATCCTGATAACTATCTGGGACAACAGGCTGGAAGTCTCCCAAAACATTCAGCTGGGTGTCCAGCGTGTCGCGGGTATTCATGTCCATATGGTAGCGGCCGCTCCAGAAAAAAGTCTTTTCATCCTTTTTAATCTGAACCCCTTCCAGGTCTACATTTCTTTCAGTAAGGCTATCCAATTCTTCCTGTGGGAAATCACCACCCACCACAGAAATCTGTTTTACGGGTGTATAATTGGACGCACACCAGGCAATATAGGTGCCAGCGCCTCCAATAATCTTATCACTCTTACCAAAAGGGGTCTCAATAGCATCAAAAGCCATGGATCCTACAACAACTAAAGACATAAGTATAATTTATGATACGGCTGCGAAATTAATGGTTTATCCCTTAATCACCTTAAATAAGCAGTAGAGCCAATAAACTAACGATTCGCAATAATTTTAGACAAATGATTGCTAACATGTGTTAGTATATTATCTTCGCAGCATGGCAAGAATAAAAATTGAAAAAAACACCAGCCGCAAAGAAGTAATTGTTAGCAAAGCGGCCACCTTATTCAGAGAAAAAGGCTTTAAAGCGGCCAGTATGCGCGACTTAGCAGAAGCAGTAGGCGTAGAAGCTGCCAGCTTGTACAATCATATCAAATCTAAAACTGAATTATTGCATGAGCTCTGTTTTGGGGTTGCTAATCGTTTCATGCATCATATGGATGAAGTGGAGTCTAAGAAAACCAATTCTATTTCCAAAGTGGAGGAGCTGGTTCGTTTCCATATCAACGAAATGATTAATCACTACGAAGAAGTATATGTAAGCGACAGAGAGTGGAAACATTTATCAGATCCTTATCTCTCTAATTTTCAGAACCAGCGAAGAATGTATCGCAAACGTTTTGCTGCTATTATAGAAGCAGGCATTAGAAACAAGGAAATCAAAGCCATTGATGCACCTACAGCCGTTTTGATAATTCTACATGCCATTGGTGGAATTGAAAGCTGGCATAGATCCACACAAAAAATAGATGCTGCGGCACTAACCAGTAACATGATTACGATTTTGGTAGGAGGATTAAAGAATGACTAAGTTTGAAACACTTACCGTTAAAGAAGTAAAGCAAGAAACAGCAGACTGTGTTTCGGTAGCTTTTGATGTGCCGGAATCTTCTAAGGAAAAGTTCAATTTTATACAGGGTCAATATATCACGCTTAAACAGGTAATCAATGGTGAGGAAGCCAGGAGGTCTTATTCCATTTGCAGCAGTCCTCTAGACAATGAATTAAGAGTAGCCATAAAAAAAGTTACCGGAGGTTTATTTTCTACCTGGGCCAATGAATCTTTACAAAAGGGAATGGCATTGGAAGTAATGCCGCCACAGGGAAAATTTTTTACACCGCTGAATCCCGCTGCAAAAAATCAATACGTTGCCTTTGCTTCAGGAAGTGGCATCACTCCTATTCTTTCCATTATCAAAACAACACTGCAAACTGAGCCAGATAGCAGCTTTACGCTAATTTATGGAAACAGGAATCGACATAGCATCATTTTTAAAGAGGCCCTAGAAGCTTTAAAAAATAAGTTCATGGGCCGTTTCAGTATTGTGTACATTTTATCCCGTGAAAAAACCGATGCCCCTATTCATTTCGGAAGAATCGATGCTGAAAAATGTCAACAGCTTTGTAATACATTGCTACAACCTGAAAAAATAGCCGCCTATTATTTATGCGGACCAGAAGAAATGATTTTCGGTGTAAAACAAGCACTGGAAGAGACCGGTGTTGATACTAAGAAAATTCATTTTGAACTGTTTACTACAGGTGCAAAGGCAAAGAAGAAAACAACTGATGCAACAAATAGCAGCAAAGAGGTAAAAAGCCATATTACTGTTAAACAGGATGGCATCACTTTCGCCTTTGATCTTAGTTTTGAAGGAGAAAGCATTTTAGATGCCGCATTAAAAAACGGAGCCGATCTACCCTATGCCTGCAAAGGCGGCGTTTGCTGTACTTGCAAAGCAAAACTAATTGAAGGCGAAGTTGACATGGACGTGAATTATGGATTGGAGCAGGAAGAAATAGAACATGGGTTTATTTTAACCTGTCAGTCTCATCCGAGAACAGAGAATGTATTCATTGACTTTGATGTTAAATAAATAATTATGGAACAAGACTTTGAAAAAATCTTTCAGGACAAGGTTGATCGTGAAATAAGAATTGAGCCAAAAGACTGGATGCCTGAGAAGTATCGTCAGACCTTGATCAGACAAATCAGTCAGCATGCGCATAGCGAAATCATTGGTATGTTACCAGAGGGTAACTGGATAACGCGTGCCCCATCTTTAAGAAGAAAAGCCATCCTACTCGCAAAAGTGCAGGACGAAGCAGGTCATGGTTTGTATTTATATAGTGCAGCTGAAACCCTTGGTATTACAAGAGATCAGATGTATGAACAATTGCATACCGGCAAAGCCAAATATTCTTCCATATTTAACTACCCTACTTTAAGCTGGGCGGATATGGGTGTAATAGGCTGGCTGGTAGACGGTGCAGCAATTATGAATCAGGTGCCACTTTGCAGAACTAGTTTTGGTCCTTATGCACGTGCTATGGTTCGGGTTTGTAAAGAAGAAAGTTTTCATCAGCGTCAGGGTTTTGAAATCCTCTATGTATTAAGTAAAGGAACAGAAGCTCAGAGAAGAATGGCGCAAGATGCCATCAACCGCTGGTGGTGGCCTAGTCTGATGATGTTCGGACCCAAGGACGATGAAAGTCCTAATACCATTCAAAGCATGAAATGGAAAATCAAACGATTCAGCAACGATGAACTCAGACAAAAGTTCGTGGACGTTTGTGCAGAGCAAGTAAAAGTACTGGGCTTTACCTTACCAGATAAAGATTTAAAATGGAATGAAGAACGAAGACACTATGATTTTGGTGAAATCAATTGGGATGAATTCTGGCAAGTAGTGCAAGGCAATGGTCCCTGCAATAAGGAAAGACTGGATGCCCGTAAAAAAGCTTGGGAAGAAGGTGCGTGGGTAAGAGATGCGGCATTGGCCTATGCCAATAAAAAAGCCAAACAAAAACAAGCAGCGGCATAAGCATTTAGCATTCACGTAAGTATACACTTAATAAATCAGTATGAACTTGATAAATAAGTAGCGTGTTTTTAAAACCACAAATCAAAGAATATGAGCTTTCAAATACATAAACTTTATTACGGCGATTACGGCGAAAGCAAAAACGGAGCCGCTGATATTTCTACCCAACAAACCAATAAAGCTGAATGGCCTTTGTGGGAAGTATTCATCCGCAGTAAACAAGGATTGGATCATAAACATGTAGGAAGCTTACATGCAGCCGACGCTGCCATGGCCATTGAGAATGCAAGAGACGTATACACCCGAAGAATGGAAGGGGTAAGCATCTGGGTTGTGGAGAGCAAGCATATTCATGCCAGCAATCCGGATGAGGCAGAAGCTTTGTTTGATCCGGCCAATGACAAAGCCTACAGACATCCTACATTTTACGATTTACCTGATGAAGTAAAATACATGTAATGACGACTACAAAAAACGAAATTGATTTTTTGCTTCATCTAGCAGATAATGCTTTAATTATTGGACACCGTAATAGTGAATGGTGTGGGCACGGACCCATTTTAGAACAAGATATCGCTATAACCAATATTGCGTTGGACTATATAGGACAAGCCAGAAATCTATACCAACATACTGCTGAACTGATTAACCAGCAAACAGACAAAATAGAACTCACGCAAACCGGAAAGGTTATCAGTTTGCCCGTAACTGAAGACAGCCTTGCTTATTTAAGAGATGTAGTGGAGTTTAAAAATTTGTTGATTACGGAAATACCCAATGGTGACTGGGCACATACAACATTGCGTCTGTTTTTGCTGAGTCAGTTTCAAATGGAATTGTTCACACAGTTATTGAAACATGAAGATCCACAGGTTGCTGCTATTGCAGAAAAATCCATTAAGGAAATCAACTATCATGTAAAGTGGAGTCAAGACTGGGTATTACGTCTGGGAGATGGCACAGAAGAAAGCAAGCGACGTATGCAGCAGGCCATTGATACCATTTGGGCCTACACAGGCGAGTTGTTTATTCAACCCGATTATGCAAGGGATGCTTGCTTAAACTATGCTGCTATTGAAACCACTTGGAACAAAAAAGTGGCAGCTATTTTTGAAGAAGCAGATCTGGAGATTCCGGCCAAAACATTTATACAAAAAGGCGGTGCCACTGGCATGCACACAGAACACTTAGGATATATTCTGGCAGAAATGCAATACTTACAAAGAGCTTATCCCAACAGCGAATGGTAAATACAATTGCAGATACGAATGCAGCCATCTGGTCAATTTTGGAAACCGTAATGGATCCGGAAGTACCTGTATTGTCTGTGGTAGATTTAGGGGTGATCAGAGCTGTTGCAAAAGATGGTCAGCAGATAACCGTAACGATTACACCTACATACACAGGGTGCCCTGCCATGGACATGATTGCCATGCAAATTAGAATGGCTTTGATGGCAGCAGGATATGAACCGACTATCAAAACTATTTTATCTCCGGCCTGGACCACAGACTGGATGACCGAAAAAGGGAAGCAGCAATTAAAAGCCTACGGCATTGCTCCGCCAATAGGGAAAAGTATAGACGCAGCTTATCTGGAAGAATTGGTTGTTCCTTGTCCGCAATGTCAATCTACCCATACCGTTTTGATTTCACAATTTGGAAGCACGGCTTGTAAAGCCTTGTTTAAATGCGAAGAGTGTAAAGAACCTTTTGATTATTTTAAATGCCATTAAAATTTTTATATGGATGCAATATTGTTCAGCGTTGAGTCAGGAGTCGCTTTCATAACGATGAATCGACCAGACAAATTAAATTCTTTCAACAGAGCCATGGCATTGCAGTTGCAGGCTATAATAGACCAATGTGCCAGCGATGAAAATATCAGAGCAATTTATCTTACTGGTGCCGGCAAAGGTTTTTGTGCAGGACAAGATTTGGCAGAAGTAGTGGATCCTGAAGGACCGGGCATGCAAAGAATTTTAAGCGAACATTATAATCCGATTGTACTAAGACTAAGAGAAATTCAAAAGCCGGTAGTAGCTGCTGTGAACGGTGTTGCAGCTGGAGCAGGCGCCAATATTGCATTTGCCTGTGATATCGTTGTAAGCAAATCAAGCGCATCGTTTATTCAAGCATTTTCTAAAATCGGATTGATTCCGGATAGTGGTGGCACGTTCACTTTGCCCCGATTGATTGGGTTTCAAAGAGCCAGTGCCTTAATGATGTTGGGCGATAAGGTTTCTGCAACAGAAGCTTTGCAAATGGGCATGTTGTATAAGATTTTTGAAGATGAGGTTTTTGAAACAGAAAGCAAAAAACTTGCGATTCAACTGGCAACCATGCCCACCAAAGCATTGGGCTATATTAAACAGGCATTGAATGCAAGTGCTACCAATGATATACAATCACAACTGGCATTGGAAGACGAGTTGCAACAAAAAGCCGCTGCCACAGCAGATTTCAAAGAAGGGGTAGAGGCATTTTTAGCTAAAAGAGCACCCCAATACAAAGGAAATTAAATCCTAAAACAAAAGCCATGACACCACAGCATATTGTAGAAGAAATGATGAAAGCAGATTTGTTTTCACAATGGTTAGGCATAGAAGTAGTAGAGATACAGGAAGGATACAGCAAAATTAAAATGCAAGTAAGACCTGAAATGATGAATGGATTGGGTATTGTACACGGTGGCATTGCTTTTGCTTTTTCCGACAGTGCATTTGCCTTTGCCTGCAACAACAGAAATAATTTATCGGTGGCTTTAGATACTTCTATTAATTTTCTGAAACCAGTACATGTAGGAGATATTTTGATTGCTGAAGCAAAAGAATTACACAATGGCAGATCAACAGGCCTGTATCAGATTACCATCACCAATCAGCATAATCAGCTGGTATCTATTTTTAAAGGAAATTGTTTCAGAACAGGAAAGCCTGTTGTAAAAGCATCATTATGATTTATTCTTTTAAAGGATTTATACCGGTTGTTCACGAGAGTTCCTTTGTACATCCACAGGCTGCTGTTACAGGCAATGTAATTATTGGAAAGAATGTGTACATAGGGCCCGGAGCCGCTATCAGGGGTGATTGGGGTGCCATCATTATTGAAGACGGCTGCAATGTGCAGGAGAACTGTACCCTGCATATGTTTCCGGGCACCACCGTATTATTAAAAGAGAATGCCCATATTGGGCATGGTGCGGTTATTCATGGAGCCACCATTGGCCGCAATTGTCTGGTGGGCATGAATTCGGTTATTATGGACAATGTAGTACTGGAGGATGAATGCATTGTTGGTGCCATGAGTTTTATTAAAGCCGATGAACATTTTGTTGCCCGTTCTTTAATTGCCGGTAACCCGGCAAAAATCATCAAAGCCGTTTCAGATGAAATGATTGCCTGGAAAACAAAAGGCACAGCACTTTACCAACAGCTACCCAAAGAAATGCAGGAATTCTGGGAACCCTGCGAACCCCTCAGATCTGTTGCTGCAGATCGACCTAAACAGGAAACCCTTTACAGCACCTGGAATGCAATGAAAAAATAGACCAAATTTCAATGTTGTATCTTTGCACTTAAATTATACAAGTGTCGGAACGGAATAACTTTATAGACTATATCAGAATTTTTGCGCGCAGTGGTCACGGTGGTGCAGGCGTAAGGCATTTTATGCGCAACAAACTAACTGCCATGGGCGGCCCGGACGGTGGCGATGGCGGCAGAGGCGGACATATTATTTTAAAAGGGAACCGCAATCTCTGGACATTGTTGCATTTGCGTTATTTCAAGAATGTATTGGCCGAAAACGGTGAGAACGGTAGTAAAGACAATTGTACCGGCAGAGACGGAAAAGACATTATCATAGAAGTACCACTGGGTACAGTTGC
>Ga0208492_1000837_pt1 | contig 23094 bp, 19 predicted proteins | sample Subbioar_CSW14AB_FD_184820 | JGI IMG/M metagenome (GOLD analysis project Ga0208492, IMG submission 184820) | Serpentinite rock and fluid subsurface biosphere microbial communities from McLaughlin Reserve, California, USA - CR12Mar_CSW14AB (SPAdes) | ecosystem: Environmental > Terrestrial > Deep... | reverse complement strand
ACCGGCCTGACCCATGCCCAGTGGGCCCCGCTGTTCCTGATCCATCGTGGCGAGGCCAACACCCTGGCGGCGCTTGCCCGCGAACTGCAGGTGGACGCCGGTGCCTTGACGCGCACGCTCGACCGCCTGGAGGCCAAAGGCCTGTGTCGGCGCGAGCGTTCCGCCGAGGACCGCCGCGTGGTGCACCTGACGCTCACGCCGGAAGGCGAGAAAGCAGCTGAGCCGGTGCCCGGCATCCTCTGCGATGTCTCGAACGCGATGCTGGAAGGCTTCTCTGCGGCCGAGTGGGAAACCTTGATGGGCTTCCTGCAGCGCATCGTGGCCAACGCCGAGGCGCTCAAGGACGGACCGCTGGCCGGTGACCCGGCCGAAGGCGCCGCCCCTCCCGACGCGCCCTGACGCGCCGAACGAAGACGACATGGCTGCTGCAGCCCGCAAGAAGGTGTTTCCGATGACGGAATTGAATCGTTTGCCTCTCGTGACTTCCTTGACTTCCGCGACTTTGGCGAAACGGCCGCTGGCGCCTGTGCTGGCCGCCGTCTTGGCGGCGCTCTTGGCGGGGTGTTCTCACCAAGCCATCCAGCCCAGGCTGGCCGCCTTGGATGCCTCGGCGCTGGGGGTCGATGCGGCCGAGCCGCGTCCGGTGTCCGAGGACCTGTCTGCCTGGTGGACGGTGTGTGGCGATGCGCAACTCGACGCGTTGATCCAGCAAGCCCTGGCAGGCAGTCCGACGATCCAGGTGGCGCAGACCCGCCTGCAGCGTGCGCAGGCCCAGGAACTGCTCAGCAGCGGTGCCGACAAGCCCCAGTTGCAGCTCACCGGCGAGGTGGACCGCCAACGCTTCACCGAGCATGGCCTGTACCCCCACCCGGTGGCCGGCTCGACGCTGACCACGGGCACACTCCAGCTCGAAGGCAGCTGGGAGCTGGACCTGTTTGGCAAGCAGCGCGCCGAGATCGAGGCCAGCATCGGCCAGCGCCGCGCGTCCGAAGCCGATTTGCAGGCCGCGCGCCTGTTGCTGTCTTCGCAGGTGGCACGCCAGTACGTGCAGTTGGGCCGCCTGCAGGCCCAGCGCGAGGTGGCGGTGCGGGCCCTGGCCCAGCGAGAGGAGATGCTTGCCCTGATCCGCCAGCGGGTGGACGCGGGCCTGGACACCAACGTGGAGCTCAGGCAAGGGCAGGGCGCGGTGCCCGACACCCGCCAGCAGATCACCGCGCTCGACGAACAGGTCAACCTGGCCCGGCATGCCCTGGCCGTGCTGATCGGCCGAGCACCGAAGTCTCTGGACGACCTGAACGTGTCGCTCGAGCGCCTGCGCACCCCCGACGTGCCGCAGAGCCTGCCGCTGGACTTGCTGGCGCGCCGCGCCGACGTGATGGCCGCGCGCTGGCGCGTCGAATCGGCCCGTGGCATGAGCGACGCGGCCCGCGCCACCTTCTACCCGAACATCGACCTGACGAGCTATGCCGGCTACAACGCCATCGGCCTGAGCCAGGTGCTCAAGGCCAGCAGCCTGCAATGGGGCCTGTTGCCGGCCATCCACCTGCCTTTGTTCGATGGCGACCGCCGCCTGGCCAACCTCAGCGTGCGCGTGGCCGACCAGGATGCATCCGTGGCCTCTTACAACCAGACCGTGCTGCAAGCCGTGCAGGAAGCCGTCGACCAGGTCGACAGCGTGCGCTCGGTGGCCCGCCAGCAAAGCGAGCAGCAGGCCGCGCAGGGACACATCGAATCGGCCTACGACCTGGCCACGCAGCGCTACCGCGCGGGGCTGGGCGGCTACCTCACCGTGTTGTCGGCCGAGTCCGCGGTGCTGGCACAGCGCCGTCAGGCCGTGGACCTCAAGGCCCGCGCGCTCGACACGCGTTTTTCCCTGATCCGCGCCGTGGGCGGCACCTGGCTGCCGCCCGCCACCACGGCACAGCCCCTCGTGGCGCCCATCACCCAGAACAACCCCTCGCTGTCCGGAGACCGTTCATGACCTCGCCTTCGACGAACCCCACGCCTGAGACGCCGCAGGCCGCACCGCAACGCAAGAAGGCGCTGGCCATCGTGGCCGCGGTGGTGCTGCTGGGCGGTGCCGCCTACGGCGCCTACTACGCGCTGGTTGCCAGCCATTTCGAGCACACCGACAACGCTTACGTGCAGGCCAACGTTGTGCAGATCACGCCCCAGGTGGGCGGCACGGTGGTGGCCATCGGCGCCGACGACACCGACCGCGTCAAGGCTGGGCAGGTGCTGGTCAAGCTTGACCAGGCCGATGCGCGCGTGGCGCTGGACCAGGCCGAGGCCCAACTGGCGCAGACCGTGCGCGAGGTGCGCACCCTGTTCGCCAACAACGGCACGCTGTCGGCGCAGGTGCAATCACGCCAGGCTGACCTGACCCGGGTGCAGAGCGACCTGGCCCGCGCGCAGGACGATGTGCAGCGCCGCAGCCCGCTGGTGGCCACCGGCGCCGTCGGCAAGGAAGAGTTCCAGCACGCGCAGGCTCAATGGCAGTCTGCACGCAGCGCGGTGGCCGCGGCCGAGTCGGCGCTGGCCGCTGCCCGCGAGCAACTGGTGTCCAACCAGTCCCTGACCGATGGCACTTCGGTGGCCGAACACCCGAACGTGGCGCGCGCCGCCGCCCGCGTGCGCGAGGCCTACCTGGCCCTGCAGCGCTCGGCCCTGATCGCACCCGTTGACGGTTTCGTGGCCAAGCGCAGCGTTCAGGTGGGCCAACGCCTGCAGCCTGGTGCGCCGGTGATGTCGCTGGTGACGCTGGAGCAGGCCTGGGTCGATGCCAACTTCAAGGAAAGCCAGCTGCAGCGCATCCGCATTGGCCAGCCTGCCACGCTGACAGCCGACGTCTACGGCCAGAAGGCGGTCTTCCATGGCACGGTGGCGGGCCTGGGCGCGGGCACCGGTGCGGCGTTTGCGCTGCTGCCGGCACAGAACGCCACCGGCAACTGGATCAAGGTGGTGCAGCGCGTGCCGGTGCGCATCGCGCTCGACCCCAAGGAAGTGGCCGAGCGGCCCTTGCGTGTCGGCCTGTCCATGCTGGTCGAGGTGGACGTGAGCAAGCAGGAAGGTGGCGTGCTGGCGGCCGAGCCGCGTCCGCATGACGTGGCCCACACCAACGTCTTCGACGCCTTGCAGAAGGACGCCGATGCCTTGGTCAATCGCATCGTCGAGCGCAACCTGGGGCGGGGCGGCCGCGCCAGCGCAGGCGCCTGACCCATGTCCAACGCACCGCACCCGCCGCTGCAGGGCGGCTCGCTGGCGCTGGGCACCCTGGCCCTGTCGCTGGCCACGTTCATGAACGTGCTGGACTCGTCCATCGCGAACGTGTCGCTGCCCGCCATCGCGGGTGACCTGGGCGTGAGCCCCACGCAGGGCACCTGGGTGATCACCAGCTTCGGGGTGGCCAACGCCATCTCGGTGCCGCTGACCGGCTGGCTCACGCAGCGCTTTGGCGCCGTGCGGCTGTTCACGGCCAGCGTGTTGCTGTTCGTGCTGGCTTCCTGGCTGTGCGGCCTGGCTGGCTCGCTCGAGACGCTGATCGGCTACCGCGTGCTGCAAGGCCTGGTGGCGGGCCCGATGATCCCGCTGTCGCAGACGCTGTTGTTGTCGAGTTACCCACCCGCGAAGGCGGGCACGGCGCTGGCCATGTGGGCCATGACGACGCTTGTCGCGCCGGTGACCGGGCCCTTGCTCGGCGGCTGGATCACCGACAACGTCAGCTGGCCCTGGATCTTCTACATCAACGTGCCGGTGGGCCTGGCCGCCGCCGCGGTGACCTGGCGCATCTACGCCAAGCGAGAGACACCCATCAAGGTCCTGCCCATCGACAAGGTGGGGCTGGCCCTGCTGGTGCTGTGGGTGGGGGCGCTGCAGATCATGCTCGACAAGGGCAAGGAGCTGGACTGGTTCGAGAGCGGCGAGATCGTGGCGCTGGGCCTGGTCGCGCTGGTGGGCTTTGTCGTCTTCCTGATCTGGGAGCTCAACGAAGAGCACCCGGTTGTCGAGTTGCGCCTGTTCGCTTCGCGCAACTTCCTCTTCGGGGTGCTGACCCTGTCCATCGGCTACGGGCTGTTCTTCGGCAACGTGGTGCTGTTGCCCATGTGGCTGCAACAGTACATGGGCTACACCGCCTCGGCGGCGGGCATGGCGGTGGCCCCGGTGGGGCTGCTGGCCATCCTGCTGTCGCCCATCGTGGGCAAGAACGTGACCAAGGTGGACCCGCGCAAGCTGGCCACGGTGGCCTTCCTGTTCTTCGCGCTGGTGCTGTGGATGCGTTCGAGCTTCACCGTGCAGGCCGACTTCACGACCATCGTGATCCCGACCATCCTGCAGGGCGGGGCGATTGCGTTCTTCTTCATTCCCTTGAGCGCGATCACGCTGGCGGGTCTGACGCCGGACCGCATCCCGTCGGCATCGGGCTTGAGCAACTTCGTGCGCATCACGGCGGGGGCCATGGGCACCTCGGTGGTCACGACCATCTGGGACAGCCGCGCCACGATGCACCATGCGCACATGGTCGAGCACATCAGCACGACCGACCCGGGGGCGGTGGAGGCGTTGTCCGTGCTGCAGTCGGCCGGGATGTCGATGCAGCAGGCCGCGGCGCAGATCAACCGCTTGATCGATCAGCAGGCGTTCACGCGGGCGGCCGATGACGTCTTCCTGGCTTCGGCTGTGCTCTTCTTGCTGCTGATCCCGTTGATCTGGTTGGCCAAGGTCAAGAAGGGCGCTGCCGCCGTGGATGGCGGGGCGCACTGACGCCTCGTGAACCGGTCACGCTGGCACGCGGTAGTGCGTGTCGTTCATCAGGTCGATGCCGCAACTCAGGCCCTCGGCCCAGGCGATGAACTGTGGCACGGCGTCGCCCACCAGGGGTGAGCCGTGCTGCGGCACGATCATGTCGATGTCGAGTTCGCGCACCATGCGGGCCCAGCAACGCAGCACCTTGTTGGAGACCATGTAGCGGCGGTGAAAGCCCTCCATGCCGCGCGGCAGGGGGCTCAGCGATGCAATGGGCTTGAGGGCTTGTTCCCCTGGCACCAGCGAGACACCCAGGTCACCCGAGAACAGGATGCGGGCCATCGGGTCGTAGAACTGGAAGTTGCCTTCGGCGTGCATGAAGTGCGCCGGCAGGGCGATGAGCTCGCGCCGGCCCACGGTGATGCGCATGCCCCCATCGGGGATGCCGACCACGCGCCCCGTGGTTTTGCCCGGCTTGCAAAAGTGCGGCACGAACCGCTCCCACAGCGTCGAGACGTAGAGCTTGGCGTCGGGTGTGGCGGTCATCCAGCGGTCGAGCGAGGCGATGATGTCCGGGTCGGCGTGCGAGGCCAGGATGGCCGACAGCTTCGATGGCGGGAAGTGCCGCGTCATGCCCAGGTAGAGCTCGCTGTAGGCCAGGTTGCCGCCCGGGTCGATGATGGCGCCCTGATCGCCATCGACGATCAGGAACTGGTTGGCCTGAACGGCTTCACCGCCCTCGTCTCCGAGGTTGGAAAACATCAGGCAGGCGTGGTCGCCCTGGCGGAAAAGCTCGTGTGGCATGGTGTCCCTTGATCTGAGTTGGCCAAATCGAGCCAACGTGGATGGGGACTTTAGGCAGGCCGATGGCGTCAGGCCTTAACTCAGATCAAGTCTGCTGCGGGCCTGCTGGAAGGACCCCTGGCGACGCCGTGAAGACGCCACAGGCGGCTTCGGCGAGCGCCTGCGCATCGCGGCCATCGTCGCAGGCCAGCACGTGACGGCTCGGCATGCCGCGCAACCAGGTCACCTGGCGTTTGGCCAGCTGGCGGGTGGCCGCGATGCCGCGCTCTGTGACCTCGGCGAGCACCTTTGGGTCGCCCAGGTCGAGGTCGGCGTCGAGTGCCTCCCAGACCTGGCGGTAGCCCACGCAGCGGATCGAGGGCAGGTCGGCATCGAGGTCGCCACGAGCGCGAAGGCGCCGGACCTCGTCCACGAAGCCGGCCGCCATCATCTGCTCGAATCGCAGGGCCACGCGGCTGTGCAGCCAGGCCCGATCGGTGGGCTCCAGGGACACCAGCGTCGCCGGCAACCTGGAAGGCCCGCCGGACTGCTTGCGGTGAAAGTGCGACAGCGGCTGCCCGGTGCCATGGAACACCTCCAGGGCACGCTGGATGCGTTGTGTGTCGCCCGGGGCAAGGCGGGCCGCGGTGACCGGGTCCACCTGCTGCAGCTCGGCGTGCAAGGCCACGCTGCCCAGGGCTTTCATGCGCGCGTCGAGTTCGGCGCGCACCTCGGGCGGGATGGCGGGCATCTCGTCCATGCCTTCGAGCAGGGCCTTGAGGTAGAGCATGGTGCCGCCGACCAGCAGCGGGGTGCTCCCGCGCGAGCGGATGCCCGAGATCGCCTCGGTGGCGTCGGCCACGAAACGCGCGGCGCTGTAGCGCTCCAGCGGGTCGACGATGTCGATGAGGTGGTGGGGCACCTGTGCGAGCTCTTCGGCGGTCGGTTTGGCCGTGCCGATGTCCATCTCGCGGTAGATCAGGGCCGAGTCGATGCTGACGATTTCGATGGGGCGGCTGCCGCGCAGACTTTCGGCCAGCGCCAGCGCGACGGCCGTCTTGCCGCAGGCCGTGGGGCCGGTGAGCACCCACAGGGGCTCATCGGCTCGGGCGTTGTCGTGCGGTGTGGTGTGCATGGTGCGGTCAGGCTGCGTGGGGGGCCAGGCCATGCCGTTGCACGCGGCGCAGGGCCGTCCATGCGGTGAGGGCACCTCCCAGGGCCAGGCCCAGCGTCATCGGGTGCAAGGTGCCGGCCCAGCCAGGCAGGGAGGTCCACCACGACAACAGCGCGCCCACGAAGAAGGCGGTGGTGGCCAGCACGAAGCCCGAGAGGGCCGAGGCGGCACCGGCCTGCGTCGGGAAGGCGGCGACCACGCCGGTCTGGCCGCAGGGTTGGTGGATGCCGTGGGCGAAGGCGTAGAGCCACAGGCCGGGCAACATGGCCGCCGGGTGCACCGGATGCGCAGCACCCAGGCCACTGGCCTGCCAGGCCGAGACCAGCGCCATCCACAGCCCACCGCCCAGGGAGCACCAGCCCGCCAGTCGCACGGTGCCCAGCAGGCCATGGCGGGGCAGCCAACGGCGGCAGAACAGCGTGCCCACCAGGTAGGACAGCGACAGCGTGGCCATGGCCCCGCCGAAGGCCGTGCGGCCCACGTGCATCAGCTCGATGAAGACGAAGGGCGAGAGCGCCAGGTAGACGTAGAGCCCGCCGTAGGTGCACGACGTCAGCAGCGCGTGTGCACGGAAGGTGGGGTGGCCGGAGATGCCGATCCATTGGCGCACCATCGAACCCCAGTCGAGTTGGTGCTGGCGGCGCTCATCGGGCAGGGTCTCAGGCAGGCGCTGCCAGACGAAGGCCCAGATCAAGCCACCGAAGACGACCAGCAGGGCCATGGTGGCGCGCCAGCCGCCATGCGTGGCCGCCAGCCCGCCCATGACGGGGCCGAACAAGGCCAGCAAACCCAGGCCCGTCATGCCGCGCGCCATGGTGCGGGCGCCTTCTTCGGGCGCGTAGAGGTCGCGCACCATGGCCCGGCCGCACACCACCGCCGCCGACAGGCTCGCGCCCTGTGCCATGCGCGCCAGCAGCATGGTCTCGAGGTTGACAGCCAGGACCGCACCCACGCTGGCCAGCGTGTACAGCCCCAGGCCCCAGCGCAGCACCGGTCGGCGCCCGAAGCGGTCGGACACCGGTCCCCACACCAGTTGCCCGATGCCGAAAGCCAGGATCAGCACCGACAGCGTCCATTGCGCCGACGCCGGGCTCAGGCCCAGCCCCTGCTGCATCTGCGGCAGGGCGGGCAGGTAGAGGTCGGTCGTCAGCGGTTGCAGGCCGGTGAGCAGGCCCAGGGCCGTGACGACGACCCAGGTGGGGATGGCGCTGGCGCCTGTGGCTGGGGCAGCGGCGTGGGGTGCAGCGGACATGGGCCGCTTCAGAAACGCTCGTCCGGGCGCAGGAAGCGCCATTGGCCGGCGGGCAGTTTGCCCAGCACCACGCGGCCCATGCGCACGCGCTTGAGCCCCACCACCTTCAGGCCGACGAGTTCGCACATGCGCCGGATCTGGCGCTTGCGGCCTTCGCGCAGCACCACGCGCAACTGCTGCTCGTTCTGCCACGACACCTGCGCGTGCTTGAGCTGCTTGCCGTCAAGCTCCAGGCCATGGCGCATGCGCTCGATGGCTTCCTCGGGGGTGACGGCGTGCACGTTCTCGGCTTCTGGCTGGGCCACGCTCTGCACGCGCACCAGGTACTCCTTCTCGACACCGGAGTCCTCGCCGATCAGGACCTTGGCGATGCGGCCATCCTGGGTCAGCACCAGCAGCCCGGTGGAGTCGATGTCCAGTCGACCGGCCGGCGCCAGGTTGCGCAGGTGGGCTCGGTTGAGCTTGAGCGGCAGCTTGTCGTCCGACCAGCGGTTGTCGGGCGTGATGAGCGTGATGGCGGGTTCGTGACCGTCCTCGGCCTGACCACTGACGTAGCCGATGGGCTTGTGCAGCAAGATGGTGACGCGCTGGGCCTGCTGCTGGTGGGCTTGCGGATCGACGTCGATGGTGACGTCGGGCGGGACGCGCAGGCCGAGTTCGGCGATGACTTCGCCGTTGACCCGCACCCAGCCTGCTTCGATCCACTCGTCGGCTTCGCGGCGCGAGGCCATGCCACGTTCGCTCATCAGCTTGGACAGGCGCATGCGGCCATCGTCTTCGACGGGGCGCTGGAAGGCGGGCTTGGGCTGTGGTGCAGCGGGGGGCGTGGGCCGGTGCTCACGATGATCCGACGCGTCTCGGCGGTGCTCAGGTCGTGCACCTTGGCGCGCATCTTGGCGCACGTCCTGGCGCGGGCGGTCTCGCCTGGGGGCATCGCCTCGGGGGGCGTGCTCGCTGAAGCGGGGCCTGTCGTCCCGTCGCTCGTCCCGCCGATCGCCGCGGTGTTCGGATCGCGGGTGGGCGCCGCGTTCAGCACGCTCGGCACGCGCCTGCTCGGCCTCGGCCGCGGTCATGCGCTTGCGCGGTGCGGTGCCCGGGCCGCGCACGGGCGGTTTGTGAGCGGAGGGGGTGTCGCCCGTCGCGGCGGGGCGCGACAGGCTGATCTTCTTGCGTTCGGTCATCGGGTTCTCAGCGGCCGCGCAAAAAGAGCGCGTCCAGGTCCTTGAGGGTCAGCTGTCGCCAGGTCGGGCGGCCGTGGTTGCATTGGTCCGCGCGCTCGGTGGCTTCCATGTCGCGCAGCAAGGCGTTCATCTCCGGCAGGGTCAGTCGGCGGTTGGCGCGCACGGCGCCGTGGCAGGCCATGGTGGCCAGCAACTCGTGCTGGGCGCGCTGCAGCACGTCGCTGGCCTCGACCTGCGCAAGGTCGGCCAGCACCGACCGGGCCAGCTCGACGCCATCGGCCTGCACGAGGGCGGTGGGCAAGGCGCGCACGGCCAGTTTGCCCGGGCCGATCAGCCCGACATCCAGGCCCAGTTGCAGCAGGGTTTCCTGATGCGACTCGACCGTCGCGCACTCCTGCGGCGTGGCGGCGAAGGTCTGGGGCAGCAGCAGCGGCTGGCTGGCCAGGCGGTCGGCAGACAGCTGGGCCTTGAGGCGTTCGTAGACCACGCGCTCGTGGGCGGCGTGCATGTCCACGATGATCAGGCCTTGGGCGTTTTCGGCCAGCACGTAGATGCCCCCGATCTGCGCGATGGCACGGCCCAGGGGCCATTCGTGTTCGGGCAGGGCGGTGGTGGCCGGGGCGCCGGCTTGCGCCGCAGGGCTTGCGCCGCCCGATCCCCTCGAGCCGACCCAGGCGCCCTGGACGCCCAAGGTCGCGTTCGGCTCGGGCAGCACGCCGTCATCGGCCTGCCGCACGACGCGAGGCAGGCTCAGTCCCGCGAAAGCGTTCACCGATCCGCCGGTCTGCAACGCGGCGGGCTGGGCTGGTGCGGCTTGCGTGGGCCAGCCGGCCCATCGGCGTTCGCTGGCGCTGTCGGCGGCTTGCCAGGGCAGGGCGTCCTGGCGTGTCGAGAGAATGGGCGAGGCCGGGGCGGGCGACGTTGAGTCGTCGCCACTCGGCATGGCGAGCGCGCCCGCGGCGGGCGAGGCACCGACGGCCCCATCGGCATCGGTATCGGTGACCGAAGCCGCCTGCGCTCGCGACAAGGCCAGGGCCTTCTCGACCGCCTTGCGCACCGCCTGGTGCACCTCGCGCGAATCGCGAAAGCGCACCTCGATCTTGGTCGGGTGCACGTTGACGTCCACGCGCTCGGGGTCGATCTCGATGAAGAGCACGTAGGTGGGCTGGCGGCTGCCATGCAGCACGTCCTCGTACGCCGAACGGATGCCGTGGGCGATCAGCTTGTCGCGCACGTAGCGGCCGTTGACGTAGCAATACTGCCAGTCGGCACGCGAGCGGGCAGCGTCAGGCAGGCCGGTGCGACCGAAAACGCGCATCGGCCCGATTTGCAGCTCGACCTCTCGGCTGCCCTCGACGAAGGTGTCGCCCAGGATGTCGTGCACGCGCTGCTGCAAGGAGCCGGGGCGCAGCTGCTCGACCAGCTTGCCTTCGTGCCAGACGCTGAAGCCCACGTCCGGGCGGGCCAGCGCATGGCGGCGCACCGACTCCAGGCAGTGCGCCAGTTCGGTGGCGTCGGACTTGAGGAACTTGCGCCGCGCCGGCGTGCTGAAAAAGAGCTCACGCACCTCGACGCTGGTGCCGATGGCGCGCGCTGCGGGGCTGAGCTCGCCCGAGCGCGCGTCCAGCCGGTGGGCGTGCGCGTCCTCGGCGGTGCGGCTGGCAATCGACGATTCGGACACCGAGGCGATGGCGGCCAGCGCTTCGCCCCGAAAGCCCATGGTGGCCACGTGCTCCAGGTCGTGCAGCGAGCGGATCTTGCTCGTGGCGTGTCGCTGCAGGGCCAGGGGCAACTCGGCCACGGGGATGCCGCAGCCATCGTCTTCGACCAGGATCTGGCGCACGCCGCCGCCCATCAGCTTGACAGTGACCTGGGTGGCGCCCGCGTCCAGCGCGTTGTCGACCAGCTCGCGCACCACGGAGGCCGGGCGCTCGACCACCTCGCCGGCCGCGATCTGGCTGACCAGTTCATCGGGCAGGGCCTGGATGGTGCGCCTGGGCGCGGCTCCCCCCGGAACGGGCGTGTCGGCGGCCTCGGAAGGGAACCCGCCGGAGCGGAGGGGGTCAGCTGTCATGCCATCATTGTAAAAGCGACGCTTGCCAGCGTCGGGGCGCAGGCCTCCATGCCGAGTGGTGAATGCCTGGCGCCTCTGTTTGCACCACCCCTGTCCGCTTTCATGACGCCCCCCGGGGCGCCCGCCATGGAAATCGTCACCTTCCTCATCGACTTCATCCTTCACATCGACAAGCACCTCAAGGAGTTCGTCGACGCCTACGGCACGCTGGTCTATGCGCTGCTTTTTCTGATCGTGTTCGTCGAGACAGGCCTGGTGGTCATGCCCTTCCTGCCGGGGGACTCCCTGCTGTTCATGGTCGGCACCCTGGCCGCTGCCGACGCGATGAGCCTGCCGCTGGCCATCGCGATCCTGCTGGTGGCCGCCATCACCGGCGACCAGCTCAACTACAGCATCGGGCGCTACTTCGGCCCGAAGGTCTTCCAGTGGGAGGACTCGCGGTTCTTCAACCGCAAGGCCTTTGATGCGGCCCACGCTTTCTATGAGAAGCATGGCGGCGTCACCATCATCCTGGCCCGCTTCATGCCCTTCATCCGCACCTTCGCGCCCTTCGTGGCCGGCGTGGCCGAGATGGACCGGGCCAAGTTCACGGCATACAACGTCGTGGGCGCCGTGATCTGGGTGGTGGGGCTGTGCGTGGCCGGCTACCTGTTTGGCAACATCCCCTTCGTGCAGCAGCACCTCAGCAAGATCATCCTGGCGATGATCATCGTGCCCGGCCTGATCGCCTTGTACGGCGGCTGGCGCGCCGCCCGCGCCGACAAGCAGGCCGCCAGCGCCGCTTGAGCGGAGGTCATCGCAGGCACCGGGACGAGATGACCTCCGGCGCCCCCTCTGGTCAGGTCACAGCGCCCGATTGCGTGCCAGCGGCGGGTTGCGTTCGAAGTAGCGGCGGATGCCCGACATCAGGGCGTCGGCCAGCTTGGCCTGGTAGTCCTCGTCGCGCAGCTTCGACTCTTCGTCCGGGTTCGAGATGAAGCCCGTTTCCACGAGGATGGAGGGGATGTCCGGGGCCTTGAGCACCGCAAAGCCAGCCTGCTCGACCCGTGCCTTGTGCAGCTTGCCGACCTTGCCCAGGTGCGACAGCACCGCCTGGCCGAGCTTGAGGCTGTCCTTGATCTGGGCGGTGGTGGACATGTCCAGCAGCGCGTGCATGACCGAAGAGTCCTTGGCCTTGATGTTGACGCCACCGACCATGTCGGAGGCGTTTTCTCGCTTGGCCATCCAGCGGGCCGCGGCGCTCGTGGCGCCCTTGTCCGACAGCGCGAAGATCGAGGCACCGCGTGCCTGCGGGTTCATGAAGGCGTCGGCGTGGATGGAGACGAACAGATCGGCCTGCACGCGCCGGGCCTTGCCCACGCGGTCCTTCAGCGGCACGAAGTAGTCGGACTCGCGCGTGAGCATGGCGCGCATGCCTGGTTGGGCATTGATGCGCGCGCGCAGCTTCTGGGCGATCGACAGCACCACGTCTTTTTCATACAGGCCACTGGGGCCGACCGCGCCTGGGTCTTCTCCGCCATGTCCGGCGTCGATGGCCACGATGATCAGGCGCTGGGTTGGCGCGAGGCGCTCGGGCGTGTCCTTGCTGCGGTCAGCTGTGCGGCCAGCGGGTGCCGGGGCTTGCGCCTGGCGTTCCGTGGGCGAGCCGGCCTTGCCAGGCAGGCTGCCAATGAACTCGCCCAGGGCGTCGTTCACGGACTCGGCGGCCTGGTCGGAGAACGAGCTGCCCTGGGTGCCAGGCTGGGCACCGACGTTGCCCGCAGGGCCGCTTGGGGCAGAAGCCGCGCTTGCCGCGCTGGTGGGCGCCGACGCAGCCTGCAGCGCCAGCCGGGGGTCGATGGCCTGCTTGGGGTAGAGGTCGAACACCAGCCGATGCTGGTAGGCAGCCACCGGCGCCAGGCCGAACACCTGGGGCTTGATGGCCTGCTTGAGGTCGATGACCAGGCGCACCACCTTCGGCCGGTTCTGGCCCACACGCACCCCAGCGATGTAGGGGTCGTCGGCGCGCACCTTGCGCACCAGCTCCTTGATCTGCGGGCTGAGCTCCAGGCCGTCGATGTCGATGACCAGCCGGTTGGGGCCATCGACCGAGAAGAAGGTGGCATTGAGGGCGGTGTCCGACTCCAGCGTCACGCGCGTGTAGGCGTCTGCCGGCCACAGGCGAACGGCCACCAACTGGGCACCCCAGGCCAGCTCGACCGGGCCCAGCACCAGCAGGGCGGTGCCACCCAGGGCCTTGAGCAACTGGCGGCGGGAGGTGCCCGGCTCAGCCATGGGCGGCCTCTCCTTCTTCGGCCAACGCGTTCAGCGTTGCGGCCCCTGCGGGGGTGCAGGCTTGCAGTCGCACCTGGCGGCTGGTCTCTCCCGACAGCTCGATCAGCAGCCTCAGGTCGGGGCAGGGCAGCAGCCCGGCGGCCTTGTCCGGCCACTCGACCAGCTTGAGCCCGGCCGCGCCGAACAGGTCCCGAAAGCCCGCGTCTTCCCACTCCTGTGGGTCGTTGAAGCGGTAGAAGTCGAAGTGGTGGATGGCGATGCCGGGCACCTGATGCGGCTCGACGACCGCGTAGCTCGGGCTCTTGATGCGACCCTGCACGCCCAGCGCGCGAAGCAGGTGCCGCGTGAAGGTGGTCTTGCCCGCGCCCAGGGTGCCGTGCAATTCGACCACGAGGCTGCCGCCCTGGCGCAACGCTGGCGCGGCCGCCGTTGCCAGCCGTTCGGCCAGCGCGCTGCAGCCGGCCTCGTCGGGCCAGGTGTCTTCGCGCGTGGCGAGCGCCGGATGGCTTGCTAGGATGGACGGATGCGTCATGAACTTCGACCCGACTGCGCCTCACACGACATCCGGCAGGGCGTCGGACAGGGGGGCGAGCTGCTGGCGCACATGCGCCAATGGGCCACAGAACTGGGATTTTCTCAGATTGGCGTAGCCGATGTCGATTTGTCAAGTGCCGAGCCGCGATTGATGGACTGGCTGGCGCGTGGTTTCCACGGGGAAATGCACTACATGGCCTCGCATGGGCTCAAGCGCGCCAGGCCCGCCGAGTTGGTGCCAGGCACCGTGCGCGTGATCACCGCGCGCATGGATTACCTGCCCGAGAGCCTGCCCGAAGGCTGGCAGGCCGTGGAGTGGCGCAGGCTGTCTTCGCCCGGTGCCGCCACCGTGTCGGCTTATGCGCGGGGGAGGGACTATCACAAGGTCCTGCGCACCCGCCTGCAGAAGCTGGTCGACCGGCTGACCGAGCACATCGGCCCTTTCGGCCACCGCGTGTTCACCGACTCGGCGCCGGTGCTGGAGGTGGAGCTGGCCAGCCGCAGTGGCATTGGCTGGCGGGGCAAGCACACGTTGCTGCTCTCACGCGAGGCGGGGTCGATGTTTTTTCTGGGCGAGATCTACGTCGATGTGGCCTTGCCGCTGACACCGCCCGAGCCCACCCGCTGCGGCACCTGCCGAGCCTGCATCGACGTCTGCCCGACCCAGGCCATCGTGGAAGAAGGCCTGGTCGATGCGCGACGCTGCATCTCCTACCTGACGATCGAGCAGGGCGGACCGATCCCGCATGAGCTTCGCCCGCTGATGGGCAACCGCATCTACGGATGCGACGACTGCCAGCTCACTTGTCCGTGGAACAAGTTCGCCCGGCGCGCGGTGGTGCCGGATTTCGATGTGCGTGCTGGCCTGGCCGACCCCACGCTGCTGCAGCTGTGGCGCTGGGACGAAGCCACTTTTCTGAAGCAGACAGAAGGCAGCGCCATCCGCCGCATCGGTTTTGCGCGCTGGCAGCGCAACATCGCGGTGGCCATGGGCAACACGCTGGCTGGGCGGCTGCATGGCGAGCCGCAGGGGTGCCCACCCGCCTTGCGCGATGCGTTGCTTCAGGCCTTGCAGGCGTGGCAGCAGCAGCCGCCCCCATTGGGTGAGCACCAGGCCCTGGTGGCCGAGCACGTCGCCTGGGCGCTGGCCCAGGCCGATGCATCGGCGCGCCCTGATCAGCCGCCGATCAACCGTTGACCAGCACCAGCTTGCCGCGCACCTGGCGCGAGCCCATCAGCGTGAAGGCTTGCTTGAGCTGCGACATCGGCAGCTTGTGCTCGACCACCGGCTTGATCTTGCCTTCCATGTACCACGCGGCCAGCTGCATCAGGCAGGCGGCGTTGTTCTGCGGCTCGCGCTTGGCGAACTCGCCCCAGAACACGCCCAGCACCGAAGCGCCCTTGAGCAGCGCCAGGTTCAGCGGCAGGTTGGGGATGGCGCCGTTGGCGAAGCCGACGACCAGGTGGCGACCGCGCCAGGCGATGGAGCGGAACGCCTGCTCGGTCAGCTCGCCACCCACCGGGTCGTAGACCACGTCCGGGCCCTTGCCCTCGGTCAGTGTCTTGAGCTCGTCGCGCAGGTTCTGCGTGCTGTAGTTGATGGTGGCGTCGGCGCCCAGCTCCTTGCACAGCGCGCACTTCTCGTGCGACGAGGCCGCGGCGATCACCTTGGCGCCAGCGGCCTTGGCGATCTGGATGGCGGCGGTGCCCACGCCACCGGCGGCGCCCAGCACCAGCACGGTCTCGCCGGCCTTGAGCGCGGCGCGGTCCATCAGCGCGTGGTACGTGGTGCCGTAGGTGCACAGGAAGGCGGCGGCGTCTTCGAACGAGAACACCGGTGGCAGGGGCATCAGCATGGCGGCCGGGGCCACCACGTGCGTGCCGAAGCCCCCCGTGCCCGCGAAGCCCGCCACCTGCGTGCCCACGCTCAGGTGCTTGACGCCTTCGCCCACGGCTTCGACCACGCCTGCGAACTCGGCGCCAGGCACGAAGGGCAGGGGCGGCTTCATCTGGTACTTGCCCTGCACGATCAGCAGGTCAGGGAAGTTCAGGCTGGCGGCCTTGATGGCCACGCGCACCTCGCCCTTGCCGGGCTCGGGCGTCGGGGCTTCTTTCCAGGTCAGGGCCTCGGGGCCGTCCAGGGTTTCGCAGAACCAGGCTTGCATCGCGGGTGTCTCCTCGTGGTGATGCGTGGGGGATGCGCGTTTGTTGCGCGTTCTTTCAGGGCGCTGCGCGGTTGGTGCTCACAGCGCCCGGGTGTTGAAGGTGTCGCACTGGGCCATGTCGCCCGACTCGAAACCGCGCTTGAACCAGCGCATGCGCTGGGCGCTGCTGCCGTGCGTGAAGCTCTCGGGCACCACTTCGCGGCCGGAGCCGCGCTGCAGGGCGTCGTCACCGATCTGCGAGGCGGCGTTCATGGCCTCTTCCAGGTCGCCCGACTCCATCAGGCCCTTGCTCTGCTGGGTGTCGTGGGCCCAGATGCCCGCGTAGCAGTCGGCCTGCAGCTCCAGGCGCACGCTCAGCGCGTTGTACTCGGCCTGGCTGACTCGGCGGCGGGCCTGATCGAGCTTGGCGCTGGTGCCCTCCAGGTTCTGCACGTGGTGGCCGACCTCGTGCGCGATCACGTAGGCCTGGGCGAAATCGCCGGGCGCGCCCAGGCGGTTCTTGAGGGTGTCGTAGAAGTCGAGGTCGATGTAGACGCGCTGGTCCGCCGGGCAGTAGAAGGGGCCCATGGCCGCCTCGCCTTGCCCGCAGGCGGTGGGTGTGCTGCCACGAAACAGCGTCAGGCGGGGTTCTTTGTACTGTGCGCCCTGGGCCTGGAACTGGCCGCGCCAGACGTCTTCGGTGGTGGCCAGGACTTGGCGCACGAAGCGAGAGCCTTCGTCCTGAGCGGGGGCTGCGCTCGGCTCGGGGCGCTGGACCTCGCTGCCTGACTGACCCTGCATGCCGCCGAGCAAATTGAGCACGGTCATCGGGTTGACGCCCAGGAAGTAGCTCGCGACCAGTGCGATGGCCACGGTGCCCAGGCCCAGCCGGCCTCCTGGTAGCGACAGGCGCGGGCCGCTGCCGCCGCCCGAATCGCGCACGTCATCGACGTTTTCGCTTTCGCGTTGTCCATCCAGCTTCATGCGATCTCTCCAGGCCCGGCGGGGGTGTGACGCGCTGGATGTTAGCAGCGCCATCCGAGGGGGCCTTTGGGCTTGAGCCATGTCAGCAGGCGGGACATGCCCGGGTCAAGCGCAGGCCCCTTGCCTGGGGGGCCGATAGAATCCACGCTCATGCAAGACCCATCCGTCGCTCCGGCAGCGCAGTTGCCCGTCGTCATCATCGGAGCTGGCCTGGCTGGCCTGACCGTGGCCCTGAACCTCGCCGAAACCCAGCCCGTCATCGTGCTGGCCAAGCGGCAGCTGGAAGAAGCCGCCACGGCCTGGGCCCAGGGCGGCATCGTCGGGGTGCTGGGAAGCGACGACAGCATCGAGTCCCATGTGCGCGACACGCAGGAGGCCGGCGCTGGCCTGGTCGACGAGCGCACGGCCGAATTCATCGCCCGCCACAGCGCCGAGGCCGTCGAGTGGCTGGTGGCCAGCGGTGTGCCGTTCTCGCCCGACCCGCAAGGCCCGCTGGGTCTGCACCTCACGCGCGAAGGCGGTCACGCCGTGCGCCGCATTGCCCACGCGGCCGACGCCACGGGCAAGGCCATTCACGATGTGCTGCTGGCCGAGGTCAAGCGCCACCCCAACATCCAGTTGCGCGAGAAGTGGATGGCGATCGACCTGATCACCAACCGGCACCTCAAGCGCTCTCAGCATGACACCGCTGTTCGCTCGCTCGATGCCGGGCGCTGCCATGGTGTCTATGCGCTCGACCTGGTCCATGGCCGCGTCGAGACGCTGGCGGCGTCTGCCGTGGTGCTGGCTTCCGGCGGGGTGGGCAAGGTCTACCGCTACACCAGCAACCCCGAAACCTCGACGGGCGACGGCATCGCGATGGCCTGGCGCGCGGGCTGCCGCGTGGCCAACATGGAGTTCATCCAGTTCCACCCGACCTGCCTGTACCACCCACAGGAGCGCAGCTTCCTGATCACGGAAGCCTTGCGCGGCGAAGGCGCCATCCTGCGCCTGCCGGACGGCACCCGCTTCATGCCCGCGCACGACGAGCGCGGCGAGCTGGCCCCGCGCGACATCGTCGCCCGAGCCATCGACTTCGAGATGAAGAAGCACGGCCTGGATCACGTCTGGCTCGACGCGACCCACCTGGGCGAAGACTTCCTCAAAGAGCATTTCCCGACCATCCATGCACGTTGCCTGTCGCTGGGCATCGACATCGCCAAGCAGCCCATCCCGGTGGTGCCGGCGGCGCACTACACCTGCGGCGGTGTCGTGACCGACCTGCAAGGCCGCACCGACTTGCCGGGCTTGTACGCGGTGGGTGAGACCACCTACACGGGACTGCATGGCGCCAACCGCCTGGCCAGCAACTCGCTGCTGGAGTGCGTGGTGCTGGGCCGCACTTGCGCCGAGGACATCGAGGCGAGCCGCCAGGCCAAGGCACCCAAGCTGCCCGATTGGGACGAGAGCCAGGTGACCGATGCCGACGAAGAGGTGGTGATCGCCCACAACTGGGACGAGTTGCGCCTGCTGATGTGGAACTACGTGGGCATCGTGCGCACCACCCGCCGGCTAGAGCGCGCACTGCACCGCATCAAGCTGCTGCGCAGCGAGATCGACGACTACTACGCGGCCTTCCGTGTCAGCCGGGACCTGCTGGAGCTGCGCAACCTGGTCGATTGCGCCGAGCTGATCGTGCGCTCGGCCCTGTCTCGCCAGGAAAGCCGCGGGCTGCACTTCAGCCGCGACTACCCGCGCACGCTGCCGGTGAGCTTCCCGACCATCCTGTGCAAGAAGCCCAAGAAGAAGGACGCCTGGCTGCCTTGACGGCCGGGCTGGCGCCTAGGGCTGCCCGCTGAATCAGCGGCGTGCTCGCATCGCAAAACGCGCCTGCACGAATTCGAAGGCGTAGACCACGGTGTCCTGGATCAGTTGTTCGCTGTCCTGGCGCTCTTTCTCGGTCATGTGAAAGGCCAGGTCCACCTGGTGGCGGATGTAGCGCGGTGGCAGCCGGTTCAGCGCCACGCAGGCCACGTCGGGGTGGTGGTCCTCGGTCAGCAGCGGGTAGCGGTGCGCCAGGTCCATCACCATGTTCACGACTTGCTGTTCGTAGTAGTTGTGGAGGGTGGTGAAGTCGGCGGGCATGTTCAAGGGATGGAAGGTGACTTGCCGACATTCTCGGCGATGGCGCGGCTGATCACGTCAGCATGCGCCTTGTCAAGGGCTCTTTGGTTCGCGGTAGCGTGCTGTATTCCGTGGAAATCCAGGTGACTGCCCCGACGGTTCGATGTGTACATTTGTTCTCATGTTGGGCGGGACACGGGAGCCACCGATGCATCGAATTGAGCAAAAAGCAGGCGCAGGCCGCCGCGATTGGCTGCGGCGAGCCTTGGGCATGGGGGCCGCAGCCAGCGCTGCGGGTTGGTCCAGCGTTGCCGGTGCGGCCAGCAGGGGGCAGCGCATCGACGTGCACGCGCACTTCATCCCGACCTTCTTCCGGCAGGCACTTGCGGCCCATGGCGTGGAGGGCGACGGTGGCATCCCGCTGCCATCCTGGTCGGTGAGCGAGGCGCTTGGGTTCATGGACAAGTTCGGCATCCAGGCCCAAGTGGTGTCCTTGTCGGAGCCGGGGCTTGGCTTCCTGCCTGATCGGGCCAGTCGGGTGCAGATGGCGCGCGATCTCAACGATTACGTGCGGCAGACCTTGCTTGCTGTGCCGTCGTACAGCCCTGCCCATGGGCGGTTCGGTGGCTTTGCGGTCTTGCCGATGGCGAATCCGTCTGACGAGAAAGAGGTTCAGGAGGCGTGCATCGAGGCCCGGCGTGCCTTGACGGTGCTGGGCATGGACGGCGTGGGGCTGTATTCGAACCACATGGGCACGTACCTGGGCGACCCCGCCTTGGCCCCCCTGATGCAGACGCTCAACGAACTGGGCGCCTTCGTCTTCGTTCACCCGGTCGCGCCCCCGCGGCGGCCAGAGGTCGACATCCCCAACTTCGTTCTCGAATTCCCTTTCGAGACCACCCGCGCGGCCACCAACATGCTCTACAAGGGCATTTTCTGGCGATACCCCAGGATCCGCTGGATGCTGGCCCACGCGGGCGGAGCCATCCCGTTCCTGTCTTACCGCGCGGGCCTGCTGGCCTTGCACCTGGACCCGCAAAAGAGCGCCTTTTCGCGCCTGTTCTTTGACACGGCCTTGTCCGCCGCACCGCCTGCGATGGCCGCTGCCAAGCAGGTCACGGACATGACCCACATCCTGTACGGAACAGACTTTCCGTATTCCAAGACGGTGTACGCGCTGAAATGGCCGGGTGACCCCAACCCCGAGCTCAACACGACCTTCTCGAGCACCGAGCGTGCGATGGTCGATCGAACGAATGCCTTGGCACAGATGCCAGGCCTGCAATCCCGCATCGCTTGATGCCTCGGCACACGGTTGCCCATCTTCCTGGAGAAACGATGATCCGAACCCTTCACGGCTGGCGCCGTCTGGTGATGGCGAGCGCGCTCAGCGCATCCGCAGCGGCCTTGGCTCAGGGCCTGCCGGCCCCCTTGTTCCTGCCCGAACTGGTGTTGCCGCGACAGACGGTCGAGGCCTCGCCTTATCCCATCGAGCTGAAGTCGGGCCAACCCCGCGCGTCCATCTCGGCGTTCAAGTACGAGTTCAAAGGACAGGTCAAGACGCTGGAGCAGTACCTGTCCGAAGCGAAGGTTCGCGCCTTCCTGGTGCTCAAGGACGGCAAGATCGTCCATGAATACAACCGATTCCCCTACACGCGGCGCTCGCTTCACCAGTCCTGGTCGATTGGCAAGCAGGTGCTCTCGGCCCTGGTCGGCGTGGCCATCGCCGAAGGGGCCATCCGCTCCGTGGACGATCGCATGGATGCCTACGATCCCTCGCTGGCGGTCAACGGTTTCGCAGGCGTGACCTTCAAGCAGGCCCTTCAGATGTCGTCGGGCATCGGCTACGACGAGGAGGCGGACCGCTTCAAGCTGTTCATGGATGTCATCACCGACTACTACACCCTGGGCCAAAGCGGGCAGGACTTGGCAGAAAAGACCTATGACGTCGGTTTGCAGACCCGCTTTGCCCCGGGGTCGCGCTACCAGTACGCCAGCATCAACTCGCAGGCGATCGGCCGGGCACTGGAGAAAGCCGTTGGGATGCCCTATCAGGCCTACCTGCAAAGCAGGCTCTGGCAACGCATGGGCACACCCGATGACGCGAAGGTGCTCGTGGATCGCAAAAAGAACGCCTTCACCCTGTGCTGCCTGTATGCGACCACGCGAAGCTATGCGACGTTTGGCCTGCTTTATGCCCGGGGCGGCTTGTTGCATGGGCAGCAGTTGCTGCCGGCCGAGTGGGTGAGGCGCTCGACGCGCCTGGATGGCGATCCCGGCAACTGGTCCAACGTTCCTCGCGATGGCAATGAGCTGGGGCTGTACGGGTTCGGCTACCACTGGTGGCCACTGGCCGGCGAGCGGGGTGATTTCTCTGCACTGGGTGTGTTTGGGCAGGCCATCCACGTTTTGCCAAGTCAGGATGTGGTCATTGTCCGCATGAGCGGCGACTTCGACACCCCCGGGGCCCATGCCGAGGAAAACGTCATCATGGGCCGGGCTTTGGCGGATTACCTCTCTGCGCCGTGAGCGCGGCCCCCGCCAGCACCCACGTGAACACCTGCTCGGCCCGCAGGAGCAGGGCAGGCCGCTGCTGCGGGGACTCGATGCAGCGGATGCACGAATGGAAGGTGTGCTCGATGATGAGCGCCAGGGCGGCGTCCAGGTCGTCTGGTGGCATCTCGGGCAGCATCTTCTTTTGGGTCAACTGCGTGCGCATGTCCTGGCGGATTTCGGCCAGTTGGGCCTCGAGCAGTTCTCGGGCCGCCCCGGGCGGGCCCAGGCGCGTGAGGTGCGCGGTTTTGAAGTGAGCCGGGTGGGCGAGGGCGAAGTCGAAGAGCCACGTCACCACGGTCCGAGCGGGCCCTTCGCCTGACTTGACCTCGTTGCGTGCCTGCGAAAGCCCGGCTCGCAGTTGCTGAGTGAATGCGGCTGCCAGATCGGGAGCCATGTCTTCGACCGAGCGGTAGTGCCGATAGATGGCGTTGTGACTGATGCCAGCCTGGGTCGCCAGCGAGCGCAGCGTCAGTCCGGCAAGGCTGCCGTGATCGGCCATCCACTGCGCCGCTGCGGCCAGCAACCGAGCCTTGCCCTCGCCGTATGGGACCCGTGCACCGCTCATCGCATCGATTCCGGGTGCGGGTCAGCCCAGGCGTCCAAGCACCCGCATCGAGAAATCAACGGCTTTGACGTCTTTGGTGAGCTTGCCGATGGAGATGCGGTCGACACCCGTTTCGGCGATGCCGCGCAACTGCTCCAGCGTGACGCCGCCGGACACCTCCAGCAGGGCGCGCCCCTGGGCGACCTCCTGGTTGATGCGCACGGCTTCGCGCATCATGTCCAGGCTGAAGTTGTCGAGCAGCACGCTGACGGCGTCGGCGGCCAGGGCTTCGCGCAACTCGTCCAGCGTCTCGACTTCGACCTGGATGGTGATCTGCTCGCGCAGCGGCGAGGCCTGGGCGGCGACCAGGGCCTGGGCGTTGCGCACGGCGGCCGTGACCGAGCCTGCCGCCGCGATGTGGTTTTCCTTGATGAGGATACCGTCGTAGAGCGCCAGACGCTGGTTGGCGCCACCGCCCACGCGCACGGCGTACTTTTGCGCCAGGCGCAGGCCGGGCAGGGTCTTGCGGGTGTCGAGCACCACGCAGCCGCGCGGGTTGGGCGAAGCGCCCTCGATGGCCTGCATGTGGCGGCGCGTGAGCGTGGCCACGGCCGAGAGCGTCTGCAGGAAGTTCATGCTCGGGCGCTCGGCCGTGAGCAGGGCGCGCGCATCGGCCTGGATGTGGCAGACCGGGGTGTCGGGCGCCATCAGCGCGCCTTCGGCGTAGGCCCATTCGATCTTGGCACTT
>Ga0208492_1000836_pt1 | contig 23115 bp, 23 predicted proteins | sample Subbioar_CSW14AB_FD_184820 | JGI IMG/M metagenome (GOLD analysis project Ga0208492, IMG submission 184820) | Serpentinite rock and fluid subsurface biosphere microbial communities from McLaughlin Reserve, California, USA - CR12Mar_CSW14AB (SPAdes) | ecosystem: Environmental > Terrestrial > Deep... | reverse complement strand
CCCCGCTCGCTGTTGCGAGCCGTTCCTCCCCAGCCCGGAGGGCTTCGTCTTGCAGTCGGTGCCCCGGACTTCAGTCCGGGGGCAATTCTTCGACGGCTCTTGAGCCCTCGTTCCGTCCCGGCCTTTCGCGTGTGAGAATGCCGGGGCGATGGACGCTCCCTCACGCACACGCACGCTCCTCTCGCGCGTGTTGATGCTCGCTGCCCTCCTTGCGCCCCCGCTCGTGCACACCGGGTGCCTGCAGAATGCGGCGTATCAGGTGCGGTTGCAGCAGAAGGTCCGCGCTCAGGTGTACGCCGAGAGCGCGGCGAAGGTCATGAAGACCGCGCGCAAGGTCGCCGAGCAGGAAGGCTGGCAGATCGACGAGGACGAGAGCGACGAGCGCTCCTTCGTCACGAAGGTGCGTTCGCTCAACAGCTACAAGCAGAAGCTCAAGGTCCGCATCATCAAGGACGACGACGGTGTCCGCGTCGAAGGGGACCTGTACAAGACACGTACCTTCGGCAATGAGCTGAAGGAGCAGAAGTTCATCGCCGGAGAGTTCGAGCTGGCGCTCTTCGAGAAGCTCGACCCGGACGGGGCCGACAAGGTGAAGTCGGCGGCCAAGAAGCAATCGAAGGAAGACGCGAAGCAGATCCGCGCGTGCGCCCGCAAGGCGATCGACGAGGACGAGAAGGCGGACGAGAGCTGATCGCGAATCGCGCGTTCACCGTCGGAGCGTGACGAACGGCTCGAGGCGTTTGGCCATGCGCGCCTCGAAGCGCGCGCGATCGACGCCGAGCTGCTCGCGAATCGGACCGCCGCGAACGAGCTTCTTCGCGCGGGCGGGGAGCGTGTGCTCGATCGCACCGAGACCGCCTTTGAACGCTCGGTCGAACCCGGCGAGCGCGCGCAGGCACCCGACCTGGGCCGGCCGCTGCACGTGGGTGTCGATCAGCGCGGCGACCACCTCGCCCCGCTCGTCCTCGTCGAGGAGCGGCGTGCGGCCGATCAGCTCGCCCCAGGTGTCGAAGAACGGTCCGATCGGCAAGAGCAGCGGACGGCCCTTGCGCAGGGCACGCGCCGGCCGCAAGGCGAGGAAGCGATCGTTCTCCGGCGCCATGATCGGTTTGTTGATCGCGCCGGCCAATACGAAGCTGCCGCCGTAGCGGTCCTCGCGCTCGTGGCCGAGCCGCATGAACCGACCGCGGAGGCCTTCGGGATCGGCGACGGTTTTGGGCCACGCCTCGACCACGCGCGAGAGATCGCCGAGGTTGTGCGCGAGCACCGTGGAGACGCGGAGCACGTCGAGGGGGTCGCCAGCCTTCACCACGGCATCGAAGATCTGCGACTCGCGGAGCAGCTCGTCCTCGATGCGACCGAGCGCGTGATCGCGCGCCTGCTGGGCGCCAATCGCGAGCGCGCGACCGAGCGCGCCGGCCCACACCGAGAACCACTCGCCCTGATGGCCGCAGACCGCGCCGAGGCCTTTGACCTCGACGATGCGCGCCGAGACCCGCTGGGGATCCCACGAAGCAGCCTCGTCGACGTGCGCGAGGCCCGCGAGCAGCTGCTCCTCGGTGTCGAGCGACCACCACAGGTGGTGGCGGATGCGGGTGTCGACATCGGTCGGGACGAAGGTGGCGACGGTGACGTAGTGCGCGGCGAGCAGCAGCCGCAGGTAGCCGAGCAGATCGGTTCCGTACGTCGACTCCAACGTCGAGGCCGCGCGGAGGATGTCGCGGTAGCTCCCCGCGTTCTCATCGGCGAGCGCCCAGGACGCGGTGCTTTCGACCTGGCCGAGCAGCACGAGGGGGGCGATTCCTTGGCGCATCGTCGTGGCACGTTAGCATCACCGACGCCGCTTCGACGCCACGACCAGCGACAACGCGACGAGCCACAGGGCGGCGCTCGGCCCGCGACGGCCGACCATCCCGCAGCCGCAGCTGCCGACGATCGCTTCTTCATCGGCGCCCGCGTTCGCGGCCTCGGGGGTCGCGGTGATCTGGACGGTGCGACAGATCGCATCGTCGGCCGGACCGTTGGAACCGGGGTCGGAGAACCAGTGCGCGCCGGTCACCAACCCGAAGCACGCGGTGACGGTGCCCTCCGTGTCCGGTGCGTGCAGTCGAAGCTTGACGACGGTCTCCGCGTCCGTCGCGACGCCGGAGGTGAGCGCCGCAGCGCGGACGCACGACGGCCAGCTCGCGTCGCAGAGCTCGCTCACGGAGTCGCGCGGCGTCGGTGCGAGCGAGACGGAGCTCCACGTCATGCTGCCGCGGTTCTTGAAGCGGAACGAGACCTCCGCGACGGAGCCGGGGGCCATGCTCTTGGGTACATCGTCCTCGAGCAGCTCGGCCCAGAGCGGCGGCGGTGCGTCCAGCAGGTAGACGTCGGGTCCGCTGCCCTTCGCGAGGAACGGAGTCTGCGTCCAGTCCGCGCCCGACAGGTCGTTCGCCAGCTCGGTTGCGGCTACGGACTTCACCGCGGAGAACGGCAGCTCCCATGCGTTCATCACGGCCGGGCTCGGTACGTGACGAAGCGTCGAGTACTCGCGAATGAACACGTCCGTGCTGCCTGTGGCGGTGACCAGCACGGGGCTCGGCGGGAGAGCCGGGCCCTTGGGAATGCCGTTCAACGCAGCATCGGAGACGTTCGCGATCTCGACAGCGGCGAACTTCCAGCTCTCGAGAGCCTTCGCGTCGGTCACGAGGCGCCGAACGACCCCGGCCGGGAGGGTCGGCGTCGCGCACTTGATCGTCTTGCTTCCGAGCCCCGTGTTCGCGCCGCCCTTCGAGTCGATGGCATAGGCATACACCGGACGCTCGATGCCATCCTGCAACCCGAGCGGCAGTCGCGCAGCGAATCCGTGCTCGCAAGATCCGATGGCGGTGCAGAGATCGGGGCGATGCACGTCGGCCTTCACCGAGAACCCGTACGCCTTCGGATCACCCGCCGGCCCCCCGACGTAGAGGTGGACATCGATCGGCGTCGTGGGGGCGTCCGGATCCTGCGCCCACCCGGTGATCGCCGCACACGTCGCCGAATCGAAAGCGCCCTTGGGTCCTCGATTACAGGTCGTGTGCGTCGTGATGTAGACGTATGGATCGACGGTGGTTCCGAGGCGTAACCGCCGAGCGTCGGCGCCATCGTCAGGTGGAGGTGCGCGCCGAACGAACACGAGCCCGTGTTCCCGACCTGCCCGACGGTCTGCCCCATCTTGACCGCCGTGCCCTCGGCGAGCGGAGAGGCCGCGATCATGTGGTTGTATCCGGAGAACATCCCGTCGGCGTGCTCGACGATCACGACGTTGCCGAGGCAACCCGAATACGGCACGCGATGGATGACACCGTCGGCCACGGCGGGGATGGGGGTACCCGCAGCCTGCGGAAAGTCGACCCCCCGGTGCGGGTTCGTACGCCCGCAGCAGGTCGACCCCCAGCCATCGGCCAGATCCGGGTTGGTGAACGGGAGCCGGTAACAGACCTCGGCGGCCGCCGCGGTGCGCCCGACACCGAGGACGAAGAGGAGCCCGAGGAGAGCCGGAGCACGTTTCATCGACGCCGGCCTCATCAGCAATGGTGATGCCGATAGAGGATCGCCGTCGTTCCCAGAGCTTGGCCGGCCGGCACCGTCACTTCTGCGTGACTGCGGTCGTATTGGCGAATCCCTGATGGCCCAAGCGCACCTCGATCTCGGGGTGCCGCGCAACGAGGCCGCGCAAGCGCGCGAGACTCTCGGCGCTCGCCTTCTTGTCATCGGAGAACGTGCCCGGCTCGACGCCGTTGTCCCAGCCCCACTTGGTGTGGCACGCATCGCCGGTCATCAGCACCGGTCCCTGCGCGGTGCGCGCGAGGAAGGCGGTGCTCCCCTTGGTGTGGCCGGGCACGTACAACGCCCAGAACGAACCGTCGCCGAACACGTCGAGGACGCCGTCGGACGAGAACTGCAGCTCGTTCAACGCTCCCTTTCCTTCGAGCGCCTGGTCGGTGACCGATCGGAGGAACCGAGGCATCAGCCCGACCTCCGACGACTCGCCCGGGCCGGTGTAGACCACGGCGTCGTTCGGCACGTCCCGCATGCCCGTCAGGTGATCGAGGTGCAGATGCGTGAGGAACACGCCCGCGACCTTGCGGCTGCCAATCCAACCTGCCGTGTCCTGATGCACGATCAGCTTGTCGGCGTGCAGCGCCTTGCCGACGAGGCCCTTGAACGCGGTGTGCTCGCGATCGTCGCGGAGCGCGCGCTCGGTGCCGGTGTCGACGAGGAACAGACCCCGCGTGGGGTGTTGGATCGCGTGGAACCCGATGACGATCGGCTCGAGCCCGTCCTTCAGCCCCGCCGCCTTGGCCTTGGGGTGATCGAGGTTGATCAGCCCCGACCGATCGACCGCCCAGTCGGCGCCGATCACGGTCTCGACGGTGAGCGGGCCCGGCAGCTCGACCACGGCCTCGAGATCGGCGTTCGACCGCACGACACCGAGCGCGGCTGGCTTCGCCTCGTGGGTCGTGGCGCGCGAGCGGAGCGAGAACAGACCGAGCGCGAGGAGCAGCGGCGTAGCGAGGAGGGCGGCGCGGCGTTTCGTCATGTGCCCAAGATGATGTATGCATGAACGTTGTGAAAGCCGCCAAATCAGCATGGTCCCATACAGGAATGCATGTCCCGTGGGACGACCTGCAGATCTTCCTCGCGGTGGCGGAATCCGGCAGCTTGAGCGCCGCAGCCAAGCGACTGCGCATCACCCAGCCGACGGTCAGCCGCCGCGTCGCCGACCTCGAGGCGAAGGTCGGCGAACCGCTCTTCGTCCGCTCGGTCGAGGGCGTCACCATCACCAACTTCGCCGAACGACTCCTCGAGCCCGCGCGTCGCATGGCCGAGTGGGCCGCCGAAGCCGATCGCGCGGCCGAGCGACGCGACTCCGCGCCAACCGGCGTGGTTCGCGTCACCGCGCCGCCGGGGGTCGCGTACGACTTCCTCACCCCGTTCGCCGCTTGGATGCGGAGCCGTCTGCCGGCCGTTCGCATCGAGATCGTCGCCACGGTGCAATCGCTCGATCTGTCTCGTCGCGAAGCCGATCTCGCGCTGCGTTTGGGACCCTCCGCCCAGCGAGACGTCGTCAGCGTCGCCAAGCTCGAATACGACGTCGGCGCATTTGCCGCCGCGTCGTACGCCAAGACCCTTCCCCGCAAATATGGAATGGCCGATGTCGCGTGGATCGGCTGGGCCGCGCCACTCGACCACCTCTCGCCGAACCCCGAGCTCGGGCGAATCATCCCCGGCTGGACGCCCTCCTTCGCCGCGGACGACTACCTCGTGCAGGTGCGCGCCGCGGAGCTCGGCCTCGGCGCGATCTTCCAAGCACGCCTCCGCCACCGCTTCTCGGGCTCGTCGCCGCTCGTCGAGCTCGACCTCGATCTCGGCGGCCTGCGGGGCTCGATGCACCTCCTCTGCGCGAAGAGCGCTCTCGCGATCCCCCGCGTCCGCGCGGTCTCCGACCTGCTCGCCACCGAGCTCGAACGCCACGTCGCGACGACGCCGAAGCGAAAGCGCTGACCTGCGCCGTCGATGACGCGGACGGGTTTGGTCCCGTGGCGTTCCGTTGTAGTCGCGCAAGATGGACGAGAAGCGGTTCTGGGCGCTCATCGAGGCCGCACGTGCGGAGATGACTCCGGAGCTCTCGAATCAGGCCGAGGTCCTGAAGCAGAAGCTCGAAGCATTGCCGCCAGACGAGATCGTGGTGTTCGACCGAATCTTCACCAGACTTCGCCACGAGGCCCATCGATGGGATCTCTGGGCGGCCGCCTACATCATCGAGGGCGGCTGCAGCGACGACGGCTTCTCCGATTTCACAGCCGGACTGATCGGCTTCGGTCGCGAGGTCTACGAGGCGGCCGTTCGCGATCCCAACACGCTCGTCCGCCAGCCCGCTCGCGGTGTGGACTTCTCGAACGAGGAGATGCTGTACGCGGCCCCGCAGGCGTACGAGGCGGTCACCGGTGAAGAGATGCCGGACCACGGCTTGCCCCACCCCCACGAGCCCGCTGGCGAGCGCTTCGACGAAGCCACGGTCGACCAGAAATACCCCGAGCTTGCTGCAAAGTTCGGCACTGGCAGGGATCGAGCGGACCTGTAGCGGCTCGGTCGGCCCCGCGTGCGCACGACGCGGAAGTAGGGGCGGCAACGCGCGGCCGTGCGGGCGACGCATAGCCCACTCAGCCACGAGGAGACCACGGTAGAGCGTGATGATAGGAAGCGCTCGACTTGGCCGGCTCGGACGAATAGGGCGGGAGCCCGAGCGGGGGGCCGTTGTCCATTTTCGAGGGAGATCTTCCGTCGGCAACGAGCGACGAGCTCTTCGAGGAGATGAGAAGACAGCCGCACTTGAATACCGGCGCAAATCGGTAGAAGAAGATCAGGCGTCGCTCGAGCATTGCATCTCGTCTCCGATCTCCACCCAACCGCGCGCCGAGCGGTCAGAGCATCACGCCGACGCCCATGAAGAAGAAGGGCGAGATGCCGAGCATGCCGACCGTCCCCGCCTGCCCTTCCCACCTCTGATGACGGTAGGAGAGCGCCCCCGGCGAGAACCGCAGGAAGAAGCTCCTGGTCGGGAGCACGAGGACCTGTGGCGTGAGGGAGGCCTCGAGGATGCGCGAGCTCGAGTCCGCGGAGGTTCCGTTCCCGTTGTCTTGATGCGTGGACCCGAAGCCGTAGCTCCCCCGCGCCACCGGCCAGAGCGCCGCGTATTCGCCGATCGGAATGAAGTACCCGACCTGCAATCCCGGCTGCACGAACGTCGATTCGTAGCGCGCCGTGGGACCGAGGTCGGACTCGCTCTTCCACTTCTGCCACACGATCGGGAGCGCGACGCCGAGAGACCATCCTCGCCCAACGAGCACGTCCATGGTGGGGAGTGCCGTGAGGGAGGTACCGGTCGAGTTTCCCGCAACATTGCCATCGTAGACGGTGGCGCTCGCGGCAAGACTCCCGCCGATCGCAACCGTTCCCACGCCCGGATCTGCGGCCTCGGACGACGCGCTCACGAGCAGCCCCGCGATTCCGAGTGCCAAGCCAAGGTGCTTCATGTCTCGTGACCTTTCCGGCGGGTGAATCCGCCCTTCGGTCCGAGCAACGCCACCTCCGCACTTGGGCCTTCCTCGATTCGCTCCGATTGTCGAATTGGCAGATCAGGATCAACGCAGTGTCGTCGAGTCAATCGGGCTGCCCTGGCCTTCCTCCAGGTTGAGGACCCAGGCAGCCGCACTATCGGCATGGTCACGCTTTCCACCGAACCCGGTGAATCACTATGGCGCCCTGGAGTTCGGGACCGTGCAACCCGTCCTTTGGAGGAGACGAGTGGTCCGGGCCCAACCAACACCTCACCATCACATTCGTTGATCGGTTCGCCTCCGACCAGCTCTCGAGAGGCCCCGATACTCGTGCTGGCAGCACTCTCCTGTCACCAAGGCCCAGCCCGCGTCCACCCCTCCCGAAGCAGCCAAGCCGTGGGGGCCGTGACGAGGTCGGCTGCGACCAGTGAGGAGAACTCGTCCGTCGCGCCGTCATCGGCCGGAGTGCCCCAACGTGCGAGATGGACGAAGCGATTGCCCACCACGTAGCGGAGCGCGTTGCGCACCTCGGTCGGGGTGGCGAGCACGTGCTCGTGATAGCGATCGCTGAAGCGCCTACCTCGCGTACGCATGACGCGATTGAGCCCGCGCGCCACACGTATGAGAAGCGCACGAAGCCCGTTGCTCATCGCACGCCGGCCGTCGGCCTCGGTCACCAGGTGCAGATGATTGTGCTGCACCGAGAAGTGCACGACGCGAAAGTCCGGTCGGCGACGCACGGCAGCGAGGGCAGCGCGAATGGGCGCAAAACACCGCTGGCTGCGCAGGTTCCACGTGCCGCGCGCAACCCGCACGGTGACGTGATGGGGCACGTGCCTCGAGACGCGTGGGCGCGGTGCATGCGGCATGCGCTCGCTCCGGCGGGTGCCCTGGGGACGACCGGCGCCCGGGCGAGCGCCACCCCACCCCTGCGGAAACCGAATGGCGATCTGCTCGGCCATCCATGATGTGTAGCGCCGTCCGCCGAATTCACAACGATCGACCGGACATATCATGTCATCGCTACGATGTTTGGTTATCGGCGAATGACGCTCGGGTCACGACCGGAGCGCGGTGTTGCCTCCGGTCTCGCAACTCACGCCGGCAGAGCGGTGTGGCGCGACGGCACCGTTGTCGTCGATGACAATGAGGGCCTGAGCGCACGAGCGGCGAATCCTGGCGCGGAACTCGATTGTTGGCGCATGTCCATCCGCTCTTGTTCGGGTCGGCTTCACGGACTCGTAGTGATGTCGTCCTCGGCGACGACGTCCTTGGCCTCACTCGAATGCTACGTCGTCGATCTCGTAGGCCGGAGATTTGCTGAAGTCAGGGTAGTTGCAGGGGAGCAAATGCCGTTCGTCGCTGAGCACGACGATGGACCACGGCCCAACACCGGGCAAGGAGGCGCGGGCCTCCCGCATTTCCGTGCTGCATGGCACTCCGAGCCCGGTCTTGGCGCCGTCGCTGCTGACCACGTACGCGGTCGTGCGGCGTGAAAGGGTTTCGCACACGAGTCGGTGCCGTACCCGCACGGCTTTGGCGTCCTTGGTGCCGCCGAGAGCGAGGGCGGCTCGGTGGAGAAGGTGAGATCCGTGACGTCGGCCTCGACGTTCATCACCGCAACATCCACCCAATCGCCGAAAGGCCGCGCGATGACGTCGCGAACCTTGGAGGTGTCGATCCAGAGCCGGTGCCCACGCGGAAATGCCCCCTTCGCACCGGACACCGTGAGCCCCCCTGTGACGGCCTGACCCGTGAGCGCGATCGGAAGCCCGTCGAGTGTGCCCTTCAAGCCTTCGGCAGTTCGAGGGTCGAGTGGAACGCTCGTCGAAATCACGACCTCCTCGACGGGGGTCACTCCGCCGACGGCGTTCATCCGTGGTGCTCCCACCGGGAACAACTCGTCAATCCAAGGAGTAGGGCGCCAATCAGTGCTCGCGCGGCCGACATCCATGTCCTGGAGGGCACACGATGGCACCCAGGATCGGAGGCCTGGATCGAGCAGTCGGGCGCGAGACATCGGAAGCATGCGGCGCTCAGCAACGAGCGCGCCAATCAGCAGGCGCAGCTGGTCGCGCACGCGCGGCAGGCGGCGGCGCAGGCGCGGCAGCCTTCGTCGGCGTGCTTGCCGCACTCGTCGGCGCAAGCCTGACACGCGCGGACGCAGAGCTCGCGGGCGGCAGCGGCCAGCGGGCTGTTGCGGGCGGTGAGCTTCATGCTGAGGACGCAGGCGTCGATGCAGTCGCGGCAGCGGCGGATGCACTCGGCGCGCGCAGCGACGTCGGCCTCGGCGAGGCACTCCTCGATGCAGCGTTCACAGGACTCGATGCACGCGTTGCAGTCGACTTCGCAGCTCATGATGACGATTCTCCTTTGGGTTCCATCGCAGCCAGGATCGAGCAGTCTTCGATCGCGACCTCTCCGGTGCATTGGTCGGCGAGCGTGACCAGCGCCTCACGCAGGCGCGTGAGCTCGGCGATGCGCTCGTCGATCTCGGCGACCTTCTTCAGGGCCTTCGCGCACACCGTCGAGCAGGTCGCGCCGCGCCGCGCGCGCAGGCGCAGGAGGTCGCGGATCTCCTCGAGGGTGAACCCGAGGTCCTTGGCGCGTCGGACGAACAAGAGCCTCTGCAGCGCCTCTTGCGGGTACCGGCGGAACCCCCGCGACGGACGCCGCGGCTGTTCGAGCAGCCGCTCGCGCTCGTAGTAGCGAATGGTCTCGACCCCGACACCGCTGAGCCGGGCGAGCTCTCCGATCGTGATCGACGCATCCACGCTCACAGCATGGGTCCGTAGTCGACTACGGAGTCAAGAGACTCAGTGACCGCCGAGCTTGGCGATCTGATCTTTGTAGGCCTGCACCGTCGCCTGCTTCTGCGGCGAGGTCCATTCGGCGCTGGTGAGGTCGGTGAGGGAATAGGGTTTCGTGAGGTACGTGCCGGTCCACTCGGGAATGTCGGGGCCGTGGCCGTCGCCGCTGTGCTCGTGCAGGTAACCGCGTACGGCCTTGAGCACGTACGGTCCGGGCACCTTCGCGTCGTGGAAGACGAGCCCGTAGTAGGTCAGCGCCACGTCGGGCATCCCGATCTCGAGCGGACCGACGAAGGTCGCGAGCGCGATCGGCTCGTCCTCCTTGCCCGGTGCACCCTTGGCGTAGAGCAGGCCCTCGATGCTGTACTTGCCGGCCTTCTTCACGTCGACGCCGACGCGGACCTCGACCGAGCCGGCGCGAAGCTCGTCGGAGAAGGTTCCGGTGAAGCTCGCGGGACGCTCGCTCGTGTACAAAACGGTGAGCTCGGTCTGCTGCGGGTCCATGAACCGCGGGCTGAACGAGACCGAGAACCGGAGGTAGCCGTTGAAGCCGGTGAGCCCCGCGGCGGCCGGGGAGAACTTCCCGACGAACCTCGGTCCGTCCGGCGTCGCAGGCGCCGTCTCGCTGAGCGTAAACGTGCCGACCACCGTCGAAGTGCCATCGGGCATCCGCTTCTGCACGGTGACCGGCGTCACCGTGGTCGACACCGCGTCGATGCGGGTCTGCCCCTTCCATATCGAGAGCGCGACGACGATCTCGTCCTTCTCGAGATAGGCGTACTTGTCGGCGACGAAACGTCCGTACACCGTCTGCTCGGGATCCGGTGCGCCCTTGGAGAGATCCTTCTTGTCGAAGTACGGCACCGTCGTCGCCTGGAATCGATTCGGCGTCAGCACGTCGGTCATCTCGCGGTTCAGGCGGATGACGTCCGGCGGGAACCGGTTCGCCGCGAGGTACCGTTCGAGGAGCTGCTTCATGCCCTCTGGGGTCTCGAGCGCCGCGGTCAGCGCCGACGCGATCGCCGGCGGCATCCCGCTGCTCGCACCCGAGGGCAGCGATGGAGGCATCGCGGGCGAGGGTGGCAGCGAGGCCATCGGAGGAGGAGCCACCGCGCTCGAGGCCGCAGGCAGAGGCGCGTTCACGGGTGCGGTCTCTCGCCGCGTCGCCCAGAGCACGAGCCCCAAAAGCACGACGGCGCCCCCACCGAAGAGAAGGCGCCGCCGCGTCGTTGCGTCCATTCAGCCAGACTAGATCACATCGGAACGTTCACCGACTGCAGGATCTTGTACGGCTCGAGGTGGTTCTCGTTCGGACCGCGGTAGCAGCCGCCGCGGCGGAGGATCGAGGTGTAGTTGGTCCAGTAGCTGCCGCCGTAGCAGGCGTTGCCCGAGCCCGACTTGCTCGCGAAGCCGGCGGTGGAGTGGTACGCGAGGACCGCGTCGTTGCCGCCGTTGAACAGGCTCTGGAGGAAGCTGTTGCAGCTGCTCTGGAAGGCCGCTTCGACGTTGCAGGCGAACTGGTACCACTTGCACTGATTGACCGCGACCGAGAAGTCACCGCTCGCGGTGATGATCGGCACGTTGCTCGTGAGGTTGTGGTTGTACATGTTGCGCGCGGCGCTCGTCGTGAGGTCGGCGTCGATGTTCTTCATCACGCCGAAGTACAAGACGAGGCTGCGGATCCAACTCGGGAGGCTCGAGCCGATATCGGCGATCTCGCTGCCGCCTTGCGCGCCCATCAGCGCGTTGACGCTGGCGATGTTCCAGCGCCCGGGGTTCTCGGCGAGCTGACGGGTGATCATCAGGCAACCGGCGGAGTGACAGACGATGTGGCAGGGCAGGTCCGGGCCGCTGCACGCAAGATCGAGGTTGCCGGCAACCTGCGACATCGAGAGATTCAGCCGCTCACTCGAGTTCCACGACAGCCAGACCGGGTTCGGTCCCTTCTGCTGCCAGTTCCAACCCGAGTAGCCGAAGCCGTTGATCGGACCGCCCGCCGACGAGCTGTTGCGCCCGTGGATGTAGATGGTCGCGAACTCCTTGCGCGGGCGGGTCTGACCACCCCACAGCTCGATGGGCGGCCCGTTGTAGGCGGTGAAGTAGAGGGAGTTGTTGTAGACGAACCCGGTCACGCCCGGCGTGGACGACGAGGGGCTGGCCACGTAACAGTTCGCGCCATCCCAGCTCGATCCGCTCGGGCACGGCGTCGCCGAGACCAGCGCCTTGTAATAGAACGAGTTGTTCCACACGAACGCCCCTTGAGAGCCCGAGGGCGCGGTGCCCAACCGGCAGCGCGCGCGCATGGGCATCACGCTCCAGTAGTTCTCGAGGGTGCCGGTCGGGCAGTAGCTGTACGGCGAGTTCCAGTAGACCGAGTTTCCGCTCGCATACGCGCCGTAGCCCGCGGGCGGCGCCGAGGTCGTCGCGCAGTTCGCACCGTCGTACCAACCGATCGGACACGTCGTGCGATACGGCGTGACGTACACGTTGTTGGCGTAGACGAACCCGGTCAGGCCTGCGGGCACCGAATACACCCAGCAGTTCGCACCATCGAACGAGCCCACCGGGCAACGCGGATCGATCAACGGACTCACCGACGTCGCGATGGGACCGGACAGCGCCAGGCGCGCGCTGCTCGTCCCCTCGGTGAACTCGCTGTTCGGGGGCGCGGGTGGGACCTCGTCGGCGATCGCCAGGTCGGTGGTCGTCGCGAGATACGTCGAGTCGAGCGACTTGGTGTCGGTCGCCAGCAGTGTCGTATCCGACGAGAGCACCGCCGCTCCCGCAACTCCACACGTGCCGAACGCCATCAGGGTTCCGAACAACGCCGAGCGGAGGGGAGAGGTCATGCGCGCGCCCGTCGCAAGAGACGGGCCGCAAAACATTTCGCGCAGATGCGCCCCTTCACGCGTAAAGGAACTGAACTCCGTTCGGGAACTGAACTCGCGTCGTTAACGTTCTGAACGGGGCGTCCTGAATGCGATGGTCCAATGTCGATCACTCGTGCGCGTCACCGCGCTCGCAGGGACTCCAAAACGGAACAGCAGCTCGACGACTTCGTCCAACGTCAACGCCGCGCGCAGCGAGTCGGCGAAGAGACCTCGTTGCTTCGGCGTGTCGTTCGCCGCGTGGGTAGCCACGAGCGACGCGAGCTTCTCCTCGCTCTCGGGTCGCTCGAGATCGCGCACGAACAGGAGTCCGCCTGGCGCGAGCAATCCGAGCAGCTCCTCGAACAGCGAGCCCGGCGAGGGGATGTGGTGCACGATCGAGTTCGACATCACCACGTCGAACCCGTGCCGCGCGAGCGTGCTGCCCTTTGCGTCGGCGCGCGAGAGGGTGATGCGACGGCTCATCCCGGCTTCGCGCACGTTGCGTTCAGCCAGCGCGAGCATGTGATCCGCGAGGTCGGTCGCGACCACGGTGCAGCTCGGGTGCAGGGAGCAGAGCGTGAGCGGGATGCGCGCGGTCCCCGTGCCGACGTCGATCACTCGACGCGGCGACGGCTCGATCGCGAGGAGATCCTCGCAGAATCGGCGGTTCACCTCGCCGTGGGCCATCGCGTCGTACTCGGCAGCCTCGTCGGCGGTGTCCATCACTTCGGCTTCGAGGATCCGTTCGAGCATGGGGTCCGCAGCCTTTCCCAGGTTTCGGGGGGCTTCCAGAGGGACCCCGGGCGCCGTATCCTCGGGGGGATGCTCTCGATCCGCCGTCCCGTGCTCGCGTTGTCCCTCCTCGCCGCCCTCGGCGTCTCCGCCGCGGCGTTCGCCAAGGACAAGAAGGGCGACAAGACCGAGAAGTCCGACGAGAAGGCCGAGAAGGCCGACAAGAAGGACGACAAGTCGAGCGACAAGCCCGGCGTCGCCAAGGGGCCGACCGAGTACGACAAGCAGGTCGTCGAGGCGCACAAGGCGTTCTCCGCCGGCCTCGCGGGAGGCGCGCTGGACGAGGCCATCGCCGGCTATCGCAAGGCGATCGTCACCGATCCGAACCGCCCCGAAGCGCACCTGTTTCTCGCGGGCGCGCTCTATCAGAAGGCCGATTACGCCGCCGCCGACGAGGCGCTCACGCAGGCGGTCAACCGCGCGAAGAGCGACAAGGTCTACGCCAACTACCTCGGCAAGGCGCTGATGCTCACCGCCACCACCAAAGAGGCCGCGGGCAAGTCCGACGAGGCCAAGGCTGCGTGGAAGGCGTACGAGGAGTTCGCCAAGGAGAACCCCGACGCGCCCTACCCCGAGGGCTCGGGTGCCGCGCCGCCGATGGCCATCAAGGTGTACGCGGGCACCGCGGTGGAGCGTCAGGCCAAGCTCGAGGCCTACGCCAAGTCCGTCACCGAGTACGCCAAGGTCAAGGACGCCATCCTCAAGCGCCAGAAGGAGCTGGGGATCGATCCGAACGTCAAGCCGGTGACTGCGTCGGACAAGAAGTAGCGTTGTCCGAGGTCCAAGCACGCTCCGCACGTAGACGCCACCGCGGTGGACCCATGGGTCTCGCGCGGCTCGCCGCCGATCGCCTCGTGCTCTCGGCCGTGCACGGGTTCGTCTACGCCACCGACGGCGTGTCGCGCGCGCAGCGTGGCACCGCGCGCAAAGAGACGGTGTTCCAGCGCGGCAAGCTCGCGCTGCACCACGTGTTGCCCGTGGCGCCGATGGAGTTCGAGCTCGGGACCGAGAGCATGGTCGAGGAGCTCGAGCGGCACCCCACGCCCGTCCTGCTCATCCCGCCGCTGATGGTGCGGCCGTACATCTTCGATCTGCGGCCCGACCACTCGATGGTGCGCTCGCTGCGCAAGGCGGGCTTCGACGTCTACATCGTCGACTTCGGTGTCCCCGACGACGAAGACCTCGATGTCCGCCTCGACGACTACGTGCTCGACTACGTGCCGAGCTGCATCGACGAGGCGCTCCGCCACTCGGGCAAACAGGAGCTGAGCATCGCCGGCTACTGCATGGGCGGCATCTTCGGCATGCTCCACATCGGCGCCCACCACGACCGCCGCATCAAGAACCTCGTCACCATCGGCTCGCCGGTGGCCTTCGGCGAGATGGGCCTCGTGTCGTTCGCCTCGAACGTCGGCGCGATGGTGGTCGACCCGTTGATGGACGCCATGGGCAACGTCCCGAGCGAGCTCATCGAGATCGGCTTCAAGCTGCTCGGCGGACCGAAGATGCTCACCCGCTACGTCGATCTGGTGACCAACCTCTGGGACTACGAGTTCGTCCGCGGGTTCGACAGCATCAACGCGTGGGGCAGCGACTTCATCCCCTACCCGCGCGAGGCGTTCAAGCAGATGGTCAAAGAGCTCGCGGCCGGCGACAAGATGCGCAAGGGCGAGCTCGAGTTCGGTGGCAAACGCGTCGACCTCCAAGCGATCGATTGCCCGGTCCTCGCCTTCGCTGGCAAGACCGACGACATCGCCACGCTCACCGCCACCCGGGCGATCCTCGAGCACGTCGGCTCCAAGGACCTGCAGTTCCGCGAGGTACCCGGTGGTCACATCGGCGTCGTCGCCGGCAGCAAGGCCCCCGGCGCGGTCTGGGGCCCGATGGCCGAGTGGCTCCGCGCGCGCTGATCAGACGAGTCGCGCAGGGTCGAGCAACCCCTCGGCGACGTGCTTCGCCGCGGTCGCCATGAGGAAGCCGTCGATCGCTCGATGGTCCACGATCATCACGATCGGCAGCACCGTGCGAGCTTGCGGCACGCCGTTCTCGGCGACGACCACGTCCTCGGCGGGCGCGACGCCGAACACCGACGCGACGGGCCCGAGCTTGGTCGGGATGGTCGCCGAGGCCGAGCGAAAGCGTGCGCCACGGGGGAGCGAGAAGACCGCGCCGACGTTGGTCACGCCCGAGCTGATCGCGAGGTCCTCGATCAGGTGATACGTGGCCGGTTGGTCGAGCGCCCAGCGCGCAACGTCGAGCCCGGCGCGCATCGCCACGTCGGGCATGAACCGCAACGCCCGTCGGGCGAGGCCGCTGCCGAACGCCGTCGCCTCGTCGGCGCGCTCGGCGGCGGCGCTCTTGCGGGTCTCGCGGGCGATCTGCACGAGGGACTTCTCGTTCACACCATGCACCACCGTCATGCCCGTCTCGTCACCGCCCTTGCCGTGGCGATCGAGGTGCACCGGCATCGCGATGTTCACCCGATCGAGCTGGTAGATGGCGCGATCGAGGATCTTCACGTTGAGCGCGGGTAGCTCGACGAGGCAGCGAGCCACGGCCTTGGTCAACACGTGTTGTACGCCGATACGCTCGCCGTGCTCGCGCGCGAACGCGTCGACGAACTCACGGACGGGCGCGAGATCGACGTCGAAGTTCAGGCTGACGTACGGATCGTTGGACGGCGCGTCGAAGAACCAGAGGATCAGGCGCCGGGTCGCGGAGGCAGAGAGGCGCTTCATCGGTGCGCAGAGGATACGCCTTCGCTGCGCCCTACGCGTTCATTTGCACCCGGCGGCGGTGATGATGGTGTCGAAGCAGGGGCCGATCTCGGCGCACGGCTTGTCGACGCAGGCCTTCATCTTGGCGCGGTACTCGTCGGTGAAGAGGCCATGGTCGTACGCGCAAAAGTCGTCGGCGAAGCTGCCGGAGCACGCGGTGCGCTTCTCGGCACACGCCTTGACGTACGCGCTGACGGTCGGATCGGTCGTGTATTTCATCGCCACCTCGGCGACGCACTTGTCGTCGCTCACTCCGCACGCGCGGTTGGCGAGACACGAAAGGAACGGGGCTTTGTCCTCGGGCCGCACCAACGTCTGGTAACACGCGAGCTGATTGGCACACTTCACCTTGTCGAAGGTGCCCGCCTCACACTTGATGATCCGCGCTTCGGTCTGGGCGCAGAAGTCGGCAACGCTCACGTCGCTGACGACGGAGTCGCTGGTGGACGAGGAGTCACTGGTGGTGGAAGCGTCGCTGGTGCTGCTCTCGACGCTGGGGCTGCAGGCGAGGAAGAGGGAGGCGAAGGCAAAGGTGACGAGGCGCATCGCTCTCATGCTGCGCCGCGCGTGGCGTCCGAGCAAGCGGCGCTACTTCTTCAGCTGGAAGTAGATGACCACGGCGGACGGGACGAGCACGATGATCGCCAGCAGCAACAAGAGCAGGCCACGTCGACCTGACGACGCCGCGGGTGCGGGCGTAGGCGCTTGCAGCGGAGGCCGGGTGATCGGCGCCGCGCGCAGGGCGACCGGTGGAGCCGAGATCACCGGCGCAGGTTGCGAGGAGATCGGTTGGGACGAGACCGGACCCTGCGACACCGGCGGAATCGACGGAGGGGAGAACGGAATCGAGCTCAACCTGCGCTGCGTGCCGCGCATGGGGCTCGACGCGGGGATCGGCTCGCCCACGTCGACACGCGCACCACGCTTCGCCGCTTCGAGCTGCGCGAGGAGCGCACGCGCGTCGCCGCGCGCGATGGTCGGCGCGTCGAGATCGACGTCGTCCGGATCGGGCTGGTGCACGATGCGCGGCGACGGCGGCGCGTTCACGATCGGGCGCGACATCGGGACGCTCGAGGGCGGCATCGCTTGCGGCACCGGCACGTTCGGTACCCGCGCGAACGCTTGCGCGGCCGCCGAGCCCCACACGGCGCTGCCCGCCTCGGCCGAGCGCGCAGGCGTGCCCTGCTGCGGCACCAGCGGATTGCGACGCGGAGGAGGCAGACGGTTCTGACGCGGACGCGCCGGCGTCATCTCCGACTCGGCCCTCGGACGGGCGCCGAGGATCATCTCGCGAGGCGAGCCCACCAGCGTGGGCATGTTCTCGTCCTCCTCTTGTTCCTCGTCGGTCGCCTCGTCGATCATGAACGCGTCAGGGCGGCGCGCGGCCTCCTTGGCGCGTTGACGCAACGACTCGGCGATCGCCGAGACGTCGTCGCGGCGGCTCTCGGGCGGCGCGTTCGGCACGCCACGACGCTTGGGCGTGATCGACGGCAGCGCTGGCACGGGGCCGGGCTCGGGGAGCGGCCTCGATGCGATCGGCGGGATCTCGCCGCGCAAGAGCGCGCGCACGTCGCTCTGCATGTCGCGCGCGGTGGCGTACCGACGCTCGGGCTCGAACTCGAGGGAGCGATCGATGACCGCGGCGACGTACGGCGGGACCTGCGGTGCTGCCTCGCGGACCTTGCCCGCGCGCATCGTCGCGACCTTGGCGATCTGCTCGGCGCCACGTCCGAGGTGCACGTGACGCCCGGTGAGCAACCGGAACAGCGTCGCACCGAGCGCGTAGACATCGGCGCGACCATCGGCCTCGCGCCCCTGACCACGCGCTTGTTCCGGAGCCATGTACGCAGGCGTGCCGAGCGGGACTCCTGTGCGCGTGAGGCGAGCCTGGTTGCCGTCGAGGATGCGCGCGATGCCGAAGTCGAGGACCTTGATCTGCCCGTTGCGGCAGAGGAACAGGTTGGCCGGTTTGAGGTCGCGGTGGACGATGCCTCGCTCGTGCGCGGAAGCGAGCACGTCGAGCGCCTGGTTGGCGATGTCGAGCACCGCCGCGCCGTCGAAGGTCACTCCCGCGTCGAGCAGCTCGAGGAGGGACTGCCCGTCGAGCAGCTCCATCACCAGGAACGGCCCGAGCTTCGGATCGGCGTCGTCGTCGAGCACGTGCACGGTGCCCGCGTGCTCGAGCGAGTTCGCGAGGTACGCCTCGCGGAGGAACCGCTCGCGGACCACCTGGTCCTCGCTCAGCGGTCCATGCAGCAGCTTGATCGCCGCACGTGCGCCGTTGCGATGGCGCGCTGCGTAGACGGCGGCCATACCACCGACCCCTAGGACGTCTTCGAGGACCCAGCGGTCCTTGAGGACGTGACCCAGCCGCTCGCGCGCCTGGGCGAGGTGGGGATCCGACACTCGGCAAGTCTACCAGAAGAAAGGCGGACGCCCGGAATTCGGTGCGGAGTCTCGCCTTTCGGGGACCCTGGGAATTGTGGTGCCCCCCGGTGAGGGGTGCACTGGCGGGTGCCCCTCTCGGGCTCTAGCCTTCGTCGACCGATGTCGGTCCGTCACAAGGTCTCCCTCTCGGACCTCCACGCCCACCTGGTCACGGTGGCGTCCACCTTCGGCGGTGAAACGGGAGTACCCCTCCCGGATCCGCTGGTCGTGGTCATGCCGGTCTGGACCCCGGGCAGCTATCTGGTGCGCGAGTACAGCCGCTGCGTCGAAGGCTTTCGCGCGGCTGCGCAGGGGCGCGAGGTCCGAGCAACCAAGCTCCGCAAGAACGCCTGGTCGGTCGCCCATGGCGGCGCGAGCGAGGTGACGGTCACGTACGAGCTCTACTGCAACGACCTGTCCGTGCGGACCAACCACGTCGACCCCGGTCACCTCTTCCTCAATGGCGCGGCCACCTTCACCTACGCCGAACATGCGCCTCAGCAAGGTTCCGAGGTCGTGCTCGACGTCCCTGAGTCATGGAGCATTGCGAGCGCCTTGCCACGCGCCGGGACCAGCCCGCGCGTGCTGGTCGCCAAGGACTACGACCACCTGGTCGACAGCCCGATCCACGCCGGTCACCGCGAGACGCGCACCTTCGACGTCCTCGGAAAACCACACGCGTTCGCCATCTGGGGCGAGGCTCCCACCGCGAACTGGGACGACGTGGTGCGCGACACCCGGACGATCATCGAGACCGAGTCCAAGCTGCTCGGCGGTCTCCCTTACGACGACTACACGTTCTTCTGGCTGCTGACGCCCAAGACGCGTGGGGGTCTCGAGCACGACTCGTCGACCGCGCTCACCATTCCGCCGAGCTCGTTCGACGACCGGCGCGGGTACCTCGACGTGATGTCCCTCGTCGCGCACGAGTTCCTCCACCTCTGGAACATCAAGCGCATTAGGCCCGCCGCGCTCACGCCTTATCGGTACGAAGAGGAGAACTACACGCGCTTGCTGTGGTGGTTCGAGGGCGGCACGTCGTACTTCGATTGGCGCATCCTCCGGCTCGCGGGCCTGTGCACCGCCGACGAGTACCTCGACCACCTCGGCGACGAGCTCGCCCGACTCGAGGACACGCCGGGTCGTTTGTTGCAGTCCAGCTCCGAAGCCTCCTTCGACGCCTGGATCAAGCTGTACCGCGCCGACGAGAACACCGTGAACAGCACGGTCAGCTACTACCTCAAGGGCGAGATGGTGTGCGCGCTCCTCGACGTCGAGATGCGCGCGCGCACCGGCGGAGAGCGCGGCCTCGATCAGGTCCTCGTCGAGCTCTGGCGGTCGTACGGCAAAGAGGGGCGCCCCGTACCCGAAGACGCCATGCCCGGGCTCTTCGAGCGCGTTGCAGGTCAGTCGATGCACGACGTGCTCGACCCCTGGGTCGACGGGCGCGGCGAGCTGCCCATCGACGCCATCCTCGCGAAGGTCGGCCTCGAGCTCCGTCGCGACAACGGCAAACGCCGCGGCGGGCTCGGCCTCCGGCTGCGCACGAGCGACGGCAAAGCGATCGTCGCCGCGGTGCTGCGCAATCGCCCCGCGCACGCCGCGGGCATCGACGTCGGCGACGAGATCGTCGCGATCGGGGACCGACGCATCGAGGGCGGCAAGCTCGACCCCGCGCTGGTCGGCCGCACCCCGGGCACCAAGGTCGACGTCGAGGTCGCGCGCGAAGGAATCGTCCGGAAGATGTCGGTCACGCTGGACGCGCCACCCTCCGATCGGGTCAAGATCAGCCTCGCCGAGGGCGCGACCCCGACGCAGCGCGCTTTGCTGCAGGGTTGGTTGCTCGGCCTCCCCACCCGATGACCGAGCTCGTCTCCCGCCCCGCCTCCCGCTCCGTCACCACCATGACGGAGCACGTCCTACCGAGCCACGCCAACGCGCTCGGCACCGTCTTCGGCGGCACCATCATGTCGTGGATCGACGTGTGCGGCGCCATCTGCGCGCAGCGCCACTCCCAACGACTGGTCGTGACCGCCTTCGTCGACGACCTCGTCTTCGAGGGTCCCGTACGCGTCGGCGAGGTCGTGCGGCTCGAGGCGCGGTTGAACGCCACGTTCCGCACGAGCATGGAGCTCGAGGTCATCGTCGAGGGCGAGAACCCGATGACCGGCAAGGTCTGGCCCTGCGTGCGCGCGATGCTCACCTTCGTCGCGATCGACGAGACCACCCGCAAGCCGGTGCCGATTCCTCCCATCCTCATCGACGACGACGACGGCCGCCGCCGCCAACGCGAGGCCGAGGAGCGCCGCGCGCACCGCCTCGCGCGGGCGAAGAAGCAATGACCCCTCGTTCGCTGCGCGTCGCCGGCATGGGTCTCGAGCTCTCCGTCCTCGAGTGGGCAGCCGAGGGCACACCGCACGGCGACGCGGTGCTGCTCCATGGGTTCCAAGACGTCGCGTGGTCCTGGGACCTCGTCGCGCCGGAGCTCGCCCGCGTCGGATATCGCGTGCTCGCGCCCGACATGCGCGGTTTTGGCGACTCCGAGCGGGTGCATCCGAGCGGGTATTACTACTTCCCCGATTACGTGTTCGACCTCGCCGAGCTCGTCGACACCCTGTGCGGCCCCCGCCCGATCGCGCTCGTCGGGCACTCGATGGGCGGGAACGTGGCGGTGATGTACGCGGGGCTCTATCCCGAGCGGGTGAACAAGCTCGCACTGCTCGAGGGCGTCGGTCCGCCTTCGTTCGGCGAAGAGATGGTGATCGACCGCGAGCACGCGTGGATCGACGGTGTACGCAAGGCGCGTGCACGGCCCGAGAAGTCGATGACGTTCGACGAGGTGGTGCGCCGACTCTCGATCGGACACCCCGGGGTGCGCGACGACGTCCTCCGGCGCCGCGCGGAGCAGCTCTCGCGTCCCGTCGCCGACGGCATGTTCACGTGGGCGTTCGATCCGATCCACCGCACGCGGAGCCCGATTCCATTCTCGGTCGACCGCTGGCGCGCCCACGCCCGCCGGATCACCGCCCCGACGCTGTGCATCGGCGGTGGTCCCAGCGGGTTCCATCCGGAGGACGAGGCCGATCGGGTGGCTTCGATTCGCCACTCGCGCGCGGTGTCGATCGACGATGCGGGTCACATGATGCACTGGACCCGTCCGGCCGAAGTGGCACGACTGCTGGTGTCGCATCTCCGCACGCAGTGACGCTGGGTTCGTCTCCTCACGACACGGCGATCGCGTGCGCGACGGGGTGTTCCTCGCTCATGGGCGCTCGCAGTGATAGAGGCCGAGGCCACCGATGGAAATCCTCACGGACGTATCCGAGCAGTTCGAGTTCGTCGACGACACGTTGGTCTACGTCGATGCTCCAATCGAGGGCGTCGTACGATCCAAAACCGGCGAGCTATTCGCGTTTCGGTGCTCGACCATCGTCACGGGCATCTTGTGGCACTGGGTCCTCGTGCCTGTTGCCTCCTCGGAGGTATCCATCGCGGCAACGTTCGACGAGGCACGAAAGGCGGCTCCGCCCGAGTGGATCAGCATCGTGGAGGACCGGCGAGGGGATTCTGCACGTGTGGCAATGTGCCGCCTCGTCGGCGGCGTTCATCGCGTCCCTGGCTGAGGCGATAGCCGGCCCCAGAGCTCACGAGGGCAGGCTCGCCCAAAGACGGTTGTCGGCTGCTGCGCCATCACGCCCTCGCGATCTCGTCGGTGAGCAGAAGGGTGAGCAGGTCTTCGACGGCCATGCCCTGCGATTCGGCGAGCGCGAGACGCTCGTGAGGCGCGTCACGTCGACGGCGTCGAACTCGAGCGCGCTCTGGCACACGGCCTCGACTCGGCCGTGCCGTACTTGTCGCACGTCGACTTGCCCGTCCGATAGTCGCTCGGGTCGGTCGAACCTCTCACGGATGTCCCCGGACCAAACCGGCCTGGACGGACCAACAATTTGCGCTAGTATTCAAGTATGGCCGAGCAGACGGCGCTTCGATTTCCGAACACGTGGGGCGGAGCTCGGGTTGGGGCCGGGCGGCCGAGGGGCACGCGTCGTAGCGAGCGGATGGCGCACACGTCGCGGCCGGTCGTGTCGAAGCACAAGCCCCACCACGTGACGGTCCGGGTGGCCCGCGGCACGTGGAATCTCCGCAGTCAGCGTTGTTTCGGTCCGATTCGCCGCGCCCTCGCCGCGGTCGTCGACCGCACCGGGTTTCGCGTGGTGCACTTCTCCGTGCAGCACAATCACATCCACCTCGTCACCGAAGCGAGCGACCGGCGGGCGTTGAGCAACGGCATGCGCGCGCTGCTCATTCGCATCGCCCGCGGCCTCAACGTCGTGATGAAGGCGCGCGGCCG
>Ga0208492_1000835_pt1 | contig 23127 bp, 14 predicted proteins | sample Subbioar_CSW14AB_FD_184820 | JGI IMG/M metagenome (GOLD analysis project Ga0208492, IMG submission 184820) | Serpentinite rock and fluid subsurface biosphere microbial communities from McLaughlin Reserve, California, USA - CR12Mar_CSW14AB (SPAdes) | ecosystem: Environmental > Terrestrial > Deep... | reverse complement strand
AATTCGGCCATCAATCCGTCCTTCAACTTCCGCCGCTTTCCCATAGGCGAGAATCTTTCGGCGGACGAATACGGGGTGCGGAGCCGGCATCAATACCTGGTCACCGAACGTTTGCAGGCCAGCCTGCAAGCCGATTATGTGCGCGACTCCACGCTGAGTTCTGAATTGACCGACGCCGGGCGCCGCAACGACGTTGCTGATCGCGACACGCTGAGCCTGCAGCCTGGTGTTAATTATCTGTTGACTGATTCAACGGCAATCAACGCCAGCTACGGCTATACGGACGTCGCTTTCGTCGGCGCAGAGGACCAGGGCCTGGTCGATTACAAGTACCAGATGTGGACGCTGGGCACGACGCACTGGTTTACCGATCGGCTGCAAGGCTACGTGACGGGCTTCATCACTGATTTCGAAGTGGCCGATGTCAATTCGGAAACCTGGAGCTACGGTGGGCAGATCGGTGCCAGCTATGAGTGGTCCGATACCCTGTCCACCAATATGAGCGTCGGCTATCAGACCAGTGTCATCGATTATCTCGAGCAGTCCGTGGTGGTGGTGATCGACCCGGTGCCCCGGTTCGTCGTCGTGACAACGCCGGCACAGTCATCTTCGGGTGGCCCGATTGCAAATTTCAGTGCCAAGAAGATATTCGACAACACCCGCGCGGAATTCGCCTATTCGCGCAGAGTCAGCCCCAGTATCCGCGGCGCCCAGACGCTGGAGGACGATATGCAGATGACAGTTGATCATGATCTGAGCAAATACTGGATGCTGGGGTTCCGTGGCGGGTACAACATGCGGTCCGCGCAGGCCGAGGAATTGGGTGGCACCACACGGGATCTGAACCGCGATCAGGCGACCGTCAGCGCGCTGTTCACGTATAGGGCGACGAAAGAAATTTCAGTTCGGACCGAATACAGGTTTACGCGTCAGACTCTCGCCGAAACCAGCGACACGATATATGTCAATGCGCTGTTCGTAACGATGAGCTACAACGGCGAAACGCACATCTATCCTGGCTACTGATGGCCCGGATGGAAATGGCAAATTAATGCAGGACGGGAAAATGGAAGAAGCAACAGGCCTCGGCGCAACCTTTGGCGCGGCCATCAAGCGCAGGATGCCCCTTGGACTTGGAACCTGGTTGTTGCTGTTGCTGGTGACAGCGGCACTCGCGTTGGGATTGCCGTCCTATTACCAGTCACGCGCCGTCATCCTCATTGAAGCGCAGGAAATCCCTCAGGATCTGGTCCGTTCGCTGGTGACGAGCTTCGCCGATCAGCGCATGCAGGTCATCGCGCAACGGGTTCTGACCAACAGCAACCTTGGCAACATCATCGAAAAGTACAGCCTGTACACGAGCGAACGCGAAACCGATCCGCTCGAAACCGTGCTTGAGCACATGCGCGAGGACATTTCGATGACGCCGGTGAGTGCCGACGTCATGGATCCGAAACAAGGCAAGGCAGTTAAAGCGACCATCGCCTTCGAGCTCGCGTACGAATACAAAGATCCGGATGTCGCACAGCGAGTCGCAAGCGAATTGGTCAGTCTCTTTCTCAACGAGAACCTCAAGCAGCGTACTGAGACTTCCACCGAGACCTTGGATTTCTTGACGGCGGAATCTGAAAAACTACGTCGAGACGTGGGCGAACTGGAAAGTAAGCTCGCGACGTTCAAGAAAGGCAATGTAGAACGGCTGCCTGAACTCACGAATCTCAACCTGGAGATGATCAATCGCAACGAACAGCAGCTTTCCCAACTCGACAGTCAGATCCAGTCTCTACAACAGCAGAAAGTCTATCTCGAGTCGGAACTCGCTCAGCAGAAGCCGACAACCCTGCTGATCTCCGAAACGGGCGAACGAATTCTGGGTCCTGCCGACAGGCTCAAGATATTGGAGAGCGAGTTTGTTCCTCTGGCGGCGCGCTACGGTGCGAATCATCCCGATGTCGTATCGAAGCGCAAGGAAATCGAGTCGCTGCGGGCACAGACCGCAGCCCCGCAGTCATCGAACGAGTTGGCGCTCAAGCTGCAGAGAAGTCAGTCGGATTATGCTGAAGCCAGCAAGAAATATTCCGCTGATCATCCAGACGTGAAGCGGTTGGCGCGTGAAGTGGAGGCACTGAAATCGCAGCTCGCCGCCAGTGCGAATGCTGCGCCTGTGACGCCCGTTGCTGCGGCCACCCCGGACAATCCGGCGTATATCCAGTTGCAGGCTCGACTTCAGGCGACGTCAACGGACATTGCGGCGATCACCGCCCAGAAAGGGATTTTGCAGGCCAAGCTGGCCAACCTGGAAGATCGCATCACCAAATCCCCTGAAGTGGAACGCGAGTATCGCGAGCTTACCCGCGACTATGAAACTGCACAGCTCAAGTACCAGGAAGTGTTCGCGAAACGACAGGAAGCCGAGCTTGCGAGCAACCTGGAAAGCAAACAGCGCGGCGAGCGTTTTACGATGATCGAACCACCGGCGGTGCCCGAAGAGCCGTCGCGTCCCAATCGTCTGGTCATTGCACTTCTGGGGCTGGTGCTGTCCGTAGGCGGCGGCGTCGGCGCCGGCGCGCTGGCAGAGAGCGTCGATGGCCGGGTGTATGGACGCAATGGAGTCACCAAGCTGCTCGGCGTTCCGCCCTTGGCGGTAATCCCCGTGCTGGTAACGGAGCAATCCGCTGGCCGTAAGCGCAGTCGTGTGTTCGTTTTCATAGGTGTCGTGATTTTCGCGTTGGTGGCCGCAGCCATCGCGGTGAATTTCCTGGTGCGCCCCCTTGACGTACTTTTCTTCCGAGCCCTGAGGGTGATCGGGCTGTAAGGCCGATGGTCAATCAGCCGATTACTCAGCACTGACGATAACGGAATCATACCTATGGAACGAATCAAACAGGCTCTGGACAAGGCGCGTGCGGAACGCGGCAGCGAGCGGGGCGTCGGCGGCGGGGCACCGATGTCGACCGGCGCTTCCTCCGCACCCGAAACCGGCATCGAGTATTCGCAGACGAAGGTGCAGACCTTCGACCCGAACGTCCTCAAATCGAAGTGCGTGGTTGTCGACGATTCGAACAAGATGGGACTGACTGCTTACAAGATGCTGCGCACCCAGGTCATGCAGCGCATGACCGCGCGTGGTTGGAATGCACTCGCCATCACGAGTCCGGCACCCGGCGACGGCAAGACAGTCACGGCCATCAACTTGGCAATCAGCCTCGCTCGCGAACTGCATCATACGGTGCTGCTGGTCGACATGGACCTTCGAAACCCCAGTGTGCATCGCTACTTCGGACTCGAGCCGACCGTCGGCATCAGCGACTATCTATTGCACTCCGTGCCCATGAACGAGGTGCTTATCAATCCTGGCATAGAGCGCCTGGTGCTGCTGCCTGGCCGTACATCAGTCGAGAACTCGTCGGAAATACTCGCATCTCCGACCATGGGCAAGTTGGTTCAGGAACTCAAGACCCGTTATCCCAGCCGCATGGTGATCTTCGATCTTCCGCCGCTGCTGGCGGCGGACGATGCCCTGTCGTTCGCACCCTACGTCGATGCCTTCCTGCTGGTTTTCCGCGACGGCAAGACGACCAAAACCGAGGTCGATCATTCCATGCAGATTCTTCGCGATGTGCCCATCATAGGGACGGTTCTCAATGGGTCGGACGAAAGGCTTTCGTCTTACTACTGAACGAACATGTACGAACGCCACTTCGGGTTTACGGAGCGACCGTTTTCGCTGTTGCCGGATCCGACGTTTCTGTACTACAGCCGCAAGCACGGCACGGCGCTCGCGAATCTTGAATATGGACTGCTCAACGATGCGCCCATCATTTTGATCACAGGTGAAATCGGCTCGGGAAAGACAACACTCATCCGTCATTTGTTGAACGTAATTGACGACTCCACCACTGTCGGACTGATCTCCAACACCCATCGGTCGTTCGGTGATCTCATGCAACAGCTCTCGATGGCTTTCGGTCTCGAATGGCAAGGCTCGGATCGAGTGGCGCTGTTCCAGTGCTTTGTGGATTTCCTGATAGCCCAGTTCAGCAAGGGCAAACGTACCGTGCTGATCGTGGACGAAGCACAGAACATGGATGTGGAGACACTGGAAGAGTTGCGGGTTATTTCGAACATCAATGCCGACAAGAATCTGGTTCTGCAGTTACTGCTGGTCGGACAGCCAGAGTTGCGAGCAACGTTGAGGCAGCCTGTGCTCGAGCAGTTCGCACAGAGGATATCGGTGGATTATCACCTAGATGCACTGAATGTTCGTGAGACACGCGAGTACATCGAGCACCGTCTTGCGGTCGTCGGCAGCGTGCCGAATGTATTCGCCAGGGGCGCGATCAGCGCAATTCATGAGTATGCGGCTGGCGTCCCACGGCTAATCAACGTGATATGCGACGGCGCACTGGTCTATGCCTTTGCGGAAGGGCGCCAGAGAGTCAGCGCCAAGTTGGTGGAGGAGATGGTCGAGGAGCGCCGCGCAAGGGGACTTTTCGGGGCAGGCAAGATTGATTACTCCGCGGCGGTTGACCCCAGCGCCCTCAAATAGGCGGTCGACCTTGGACTCGAGCAACGTACGGAAGAAATTCGGATTCCATCAATGAGCATGCAGAAGACCAAAATAAGCCTGGTGGCGGGCGCGCGACCCAATTTCATGAAGATCGCGCCCATCATTCGTGAGCTGGATCGGCATCCTAATGAATTCGAATGGAGTCTGGTGCATACCGGTCAACATTACGACCGGGATATGAGCGACGTGTTTTTTGAAGAGCTGGGGATTCCCAAGCCGACACACCATCTCGATTGTGGTGGCGGATCGCACGCGGAACAGACCGCCAAAATCATGATGCGCTTTGAAGAGGTCATGCTCAAGGATCGTCCCGACCTCGTGCTGGTGGTGGGGGACGTGAACTCGACTCTGGCCTGTTCCATCGTCGCCAAGAAAATGAATATACGCGTCGCGCACGTGGAGGCAGGGCTGCGTAGTGGCGACATGAACATGCCGGAAGAGGTCAATCGTATCGTTACTGATTCGATTTCGGACTACTTCTTCGTCACCGAGCCTAGTGGTGTGGAGAATCTTTCCCGTGAAGGACATGCCCCGGAGAGCATTTTCTTCGTCGGTCATGTAATGATTGATAATCTATTTTTCCAGGTGGAGAAACTTGGAAAAATGGCGGGCCACCGTTATCCCACATCGGATCTCAAGGACAGATTGGGACGGTATGGCGTGGTCACTCTGCATCGTCCCTCCAATGTGGATTCGCATGAGAATCTGCGCAATATCATCGCGGCGCTGACCGAAATATCGAGGAGCCTGCCGCTGATTTTTGCGGTCCATCCACGTACGGCACAGAACCTGGAGAAATTCGGACTGGTGTTGCCGCAGACCATTATTCGTACCAGCCCGTTGCCCTACATGGAGTTTCTCAATCTCTGGAAGGATGCCAAGGTCATATTGACCGACAGTGGCGGCATACAGGAGGAAAGCACGGCGCTGGGTGTGCCCTGTATCACTCTGCGGGAGAACACCGAACGTCCCGTTACTGTCACGGAAGGCACCAATGTTCTCGTCGGCAGCGACTACGCGCGGGTAATGTCCGCGTCGGATCAAGTGATGCGTGGTGAAACAGCAACGCAACGGCGCCCGGAAAAATGGGATGGCCACGCCTCCGAGCGCATTATCGGAACGCTGCGTGAAATTTTCGCCAAAGAGCGTGCTGTGTCGCAGTGAATTGTGACTTGGTGACGTTCGCCTTCCTCTTATCGTCGCGGCATGGTCTATGAGCAGCGGCACTACCGGGCGCTCGCTGGGACAGCGCGTGTTGAGCGGCAGCGTGGTGTACGCGGCCGCACTGGGTTTGAACAGCGTGCTTGTTCTGGCCGTCAATGCGCTTTTTGCGCGCATCCTCACCCAGGAGGAGCTTGGTACCTACCTGCTGCTTTTAAGCCTGTCGATCACTATCGGAGCCATTCCGCAATGTGGTCTGCAACGAACGGTGGTCCGTCGTGTGGCTCAGGGTGCGGTATCGAACGAGTGGCGCGACGTGGCGGATACTGTGGTCGGCGCGCTGTTGCTTGCGGTGCTGGCCTGCGTCGCAACGTCGCTCGCGGTTGCGATGATCCCTGCAGATTGGACGGCATCGGTATTCCCTTCTTCGGATGTGGTCGTGCTGGGGCGGTTCCTGCCGATACTCCTGGCTTTGACGGCGTTGAGAAACGTCGTGTCGGAGTCCTTTCGTGGGCTGCACATGGTGGGTTGGGCGTCCTTTCACTCACGTCTATTCAACAATCTCGGCGTGATGTGTCTGGCGCTGCTGGGCCTTGGGCTCTGGCGACAGATCGATTTGACGATGGCTGCGCAAATGGTCGTGTTTGTGGCCGCGCTGGCATTGGGGATTGCCAGCCTGCATCTTTTGAGCGTGGTCCGCCGTCGTTGCGGTGGACTGCGTATGCGCATCATGCCGGAACTGCTGCGTGGCGGGGGCTCGATCACCCTCATCACGACGCTCACCATGGTCTCGCAGGAAGCCCATCTGTGGATCCTCTCATCCATCGCGGACGCCTCCGAGGCGGCCGTATTCGGTGTCGTGAATCGCACCGTCATGTTGATGACAATTCCGCTGCTGGTGATGAACGGCGTGATCCCTCAGTTCATCGCGGAACTCGTCAAACTCAATGACACTCATAGACGGAATATTCTCGTGCAGACGGGCACGTTTGCCGGGTTCGGTGTCGCCTTGGGCATGGGCTTGTGCTTCTGGGCATTCGGACGAGAAATTCTGATGCTGGGATTCGGTGAAAGATATGGCGTCGGTTACCTCGCGCTGGCCATCGCGGTGCTGGGCCAGGTTGCCTTGAGCGCAACGGCAGCCATGATGCAACTCATGGTGATGTCGCAGCATGAGAGGCCACTGGCGTTCGTGACCGTCGGGTCGTCAGTGCTTGGCTTGCTGGTTACGGGTTTGTCAGCGAATACACTGGGCAACGCCGCCGGCGGCCTGGGTTTCCTATGCGGTGCATTGCTGCAGAGTGCGGCTGTGTGGTTTTACTGTGTGCGGCGCCTTGATGTCCGCTTCCCTCTGGGTTTTCGACAGATGGTGGAAGGCGTGCGTGTCGTCATTGCCATGCGTAAGGAAGTTCGTCGGTGAGTTGTTCAGATTGGCCGCTTCATTCCGGACGCGCTTCCTGGCCACTTGGGATAATCCTGTCCGGCGTCGGTCTCGACTATCTTTACACGCGTATAGGCCGATGCGGTGGGCCGTGGAGACGGCACAAGTTCCCATGCCGCGAGGGGGGGCGGAGGATTTCGTCTAGCCCGGGTCAACGAGTACGCCTGTGGGGTGGTTCCCCTGGAGTTGGTCAACAGAGCCTCGCTCGACGGTCTTTTCGGGTTGGACCCGGAACGTCGTCCTGTCGATATGCCGCTGGGGGAACTGAATGCTGTTCGGGCGAATTGTTAGCGGCTTTTTTTTCGAATTGCACATCGGGTAACGGTGTGGACGGTTTCATCAATAGCCTGCCTGGTTGCAGCGTAGCCATTCTTAACATTGCATGAGAATTCTGCTGGTTCACTGCCGCTATCGGCAACGCGGAGGAGAAGACTCGGTCTTTGAGACGGAGGTGTCCCAGCTTTCCGAGGCGGGTCAGGACGTAAGCCTTTGCGAATTCAGTAATGACGATATTGCAGCGGGGAGCGCGATTGAGAAGCTGAGGACTGGCATACAGACTGTATGGGCGACTGAGTCTGTCAAGCAGTTGCGGGAACGCGTTCGAAGCGAGCGCCCAGACGTAGTGCATTTTCATAACACGTTCCCAGTGCTTTCGCCGAGGGCGTATCGAGTCTGTCGGGAGGAGGGCGTCCCGGTCGTTCAGACGCTGCACAACTTCAGGACGTTCTGTGCGGGCGCTATGCTGATGCGCGACGGGAAGGTATGCGAAGCATGTTTCGGGGGGCATTTTTATCAAGGTGTGAGATATGCCTGCTATAGACAGTCGCGACTTGCCAGCGCCGCGGTCGTAGCGATGCAGTATGTTCATCATGGGATGGGAACCTTCACGGAATGCGTCGACGCCTATATCGCCTTGACCGACTTTGCGAAGGTGAAATGCGTGGCGGGCGGACTTCCGGAATCGCACATCGTGGTCAAGCCGAACAGCCTCACGACTGATCCAGGAATGGGCGCTGGCGCCGGCGACTACGTGTTATTCGTCGGGCGCCTATCGGAAGAGAAGGGCATTCGTACGCTGCTGGAGGCGTGGAAGGTTTTGACTGATATTCCTCTGGTGATGGCGGGAGACGGCCCATTGCTTGATTACGTCAAAGCGCGGGCTCAAGAGTTGGGGCATCGCGTCACCGTGCTTGGACGCGTTAGCGAAGCGGAAGTCGCGAATTTGATGGGCAGCGCACGCTTACTCGTGATGCCGTCTGAATGGTACGAGGGTTTTCCTATGACGGCAGTAGAGGCGTACGCCCGCGGACTGCCGATCATTGCTTCCAGAATCGGTAGTCTGGCCGAAATTGTTCACGACGGCGTGAGCGGGGCATTGTTCCCTGCCGGCGATTGCGCCGCGCTGGCGGCCACTGTTAACGAACTCATTTCCGACCAGGAACGGCTGGGTACGTTTCGCCGCGGCGCGCGTCAACAGTTTGTTGACCATTACTCGGCCGCCAACAATGTCGCGGCTCTGCTCTCAATCTACAGCGCCGTTGTTGAGCGCCGTGCGGTGGCGTAATGGGCCGGAACAGGGAATTTATTGTTTCAACATGGATCGACAGCCTCAGTTGGTCCGAAGCGGTTGAGCGGATTATGGGGTGGGCGGAGAAGCGTGACCCCCGGGTTGTTTGCATATGCAACGTGCATTCAGTGGTTACCGCTCGTACGGACACGGCGCTTCGGGAGGCGATCTCTAGTGCGGACCTGGCCACCCCGGATGGCGCGCCGGTGGCCTGGCTGGTTGGAGTACGGCGGCGTATCAAGCAACCCCGGGTAAACGGGCCCGACTTGACGGCCAGATTGTGCGCCGAGGCCGCCAGGCGAGGGGTTGCCATCGCCTTTTATGGCAGTACGCCAGAGACAATCGAACTTCTGAAGACCATTCTGCCGGCCGAGTATCCCGGGATCAGGCTGGCGGCCATGATCTCGCCGCCGTTCCGTGCGCTCAGTGAACAGGAAAGAACGGAATACAATCGGCAGTTGAACGACTCGGGGGCCGGTATCATATTTGTAGGGCTGGGCTGTCCAAAGCAGGAAATATGGATGGCGACTCAGAAGTCCGAACTCAATGCCGTGCAGATTGGGGTCGGTGCGGCATTCGAGTTCATGGCGGGAACCGTGCGGCGCCCGCCAAAGTGGATGCAACGTGTCGGTCTTGAGTGGCTTGGCCGATTGCAGGCTGAACCGAAGCGCTTGTGGCGAAGGTACCTGTACACGAATACGGTATATATGTTTTACCTAATGCAGGAACTGCTGAAGATTAAACGCCGTGACTAACAAGGTTTGAATTCAGTAACTATGAGCAGCGAAATGGATCTGACGGCACTGCCGCAGGACGAGCCAGATGTTCGATGGCATTTCGGTGCCGGGGCTATTGCCGCCGCGCTGCTGGCGGCTGCGCTGCTTGGCTGGACGTTCAAGGATGGCATCAAGGAGTTGCTGCATCTTTGGGAGACCAAGGAAGAATACAGCCACGCTTATATTCTGCCGTTTCTCTCCTTGTTCCTGTTCTGGCAGAAGAAGCATGAACTTACCGCGCAACGATGGGACGGCTCCTGGGCCGGCGTATTGATCTGCTTCGGCGGGCTGCTGATTTTCTTCCTCGGAACGCTGAGCGCCATATTCGCGATTATCCACTACGCGCTTTTCATCACGCTGTCCGGTCTTCTGCTGTCCTACGCAGGGAATCGCAATCTGCGCTACTTGTGGGCAGGTCTTGTATTGCTGTTCTTCACAGTGCCATTCCCTCAGTTTCTCTATCAGGCGCTTTCGACGAAGCTGCAACTGATTTCATCCGAGCTGGGAGTCGCGGTTATTCGGGCCATGGGTGTCAGTGTATTTCTCGAAGGTAACGTCATAGACCTGGGTTCATTCAAACTACAGGTTATCGAGGCCTGTAACGGACTGCGCTATCTGTTCCCACTCGCAAGCTTCGGGTTTCTTTGCGCCTATTTGTACCGTGGTCCGCTCTGGCACAAGGTGCTGATATTTATATCCACCATGCCCATAACCGTGGCGATGAACAGTCTGCGTATCGGTGTCATCGGCTTTTCTGTCGATCGGTGGGGACAGACGATGGCCGAAGGACTGCTGCATGACTTCGAAGGATGGGCGATTTTCATGGTCTGTTTGGCGGTCTTGTTTGCCGAGATTGCTCTGCTTTCCCGCTTGCAACGGCCGCCCCAGTCTTTCGGCGATACATTTTTTGTCGATATTCCGGGCCCGCTGCCTCACGCCGAATCGCGCCGTCGACACCCAGTACCGGTGCAGTTCGGCGCCGCTCTGCTGCTGTTGGTAATCGCCGCCGCGCTCACCTCGGTGATCACCAAGCGTGAGGAGTACATTCCCCCGCGACAATCGTTTGCCGATTTTCCACTGGTGGTCGGCCAGTGGGAGGGGAAATCCCAGGCTCTCGAACAGATCTACATCGATGTATTGAAGTTCACTGACTACATCATGGTGAACTATGCGCAGAAGCAGGGGCAGGCGGGGGTTAATTTCTACGTTGCTTACTACGAGTCGCAACGGGCGGGGGAGTCTGCGCATTCGCCGCGTTCCTGTATCCCGGGCGGGGGGTGGAAGATTGAGGGCATATCCCAGGTCGCGCTGCCAGTTGCCGGCGCGCCGGGTCGCACCTTGATGGCAAACCGCGTGCAAATTGCCATGGGAGACAATCGCCAGTTGGTGTATTACTGGTTCCAGCAGCGCGGGCGTCTGATCACCAATGAGTATCTGGTGAAGTGGTTCCTCATGTGGGATGCGCTGACGCGCAATCGTTCCGATGGAGCGTTGGTGCGAATTACGACAAGCATACCTCCGGGCAAGGAGTGGGCGGACGGAGACGCGACGCTTAAGTCATTCCTGGATGATTTGGGTACAAAGCTCGAAGAGTTTGTTCCCAACTGATCAGGTGAGACAGGCCGTGGAAGGGATGCCAGAGCAGTCGCGGATGCGACGCCTTAAGCTTATAACCGTGGATGGCGCCAACTGGAACAGCCAATCGTGAACTATTTTTCGCTCAATATGGAAAAGTGCCTACCGTGACCGGTTCAGGAATCAACCCGTTTTTCTTGCTGATGATAGGCGTGCCTATCAGCATGCTGATCATTCCTATCGCCTGGAAACTCGCGCCACACCTCGGCATGCTTGATACGCCTGACGCACGAAAGGTTCACTCCGTCCCGATTCCCCGAATCGGCGGGTGGGGCATCGTCGCCGGCTCTCTACTGCCGATTCTTATCGTGCTTCAAATTGACCGATTGCTTCAGTCGTTCTTGGCCGGCGGTTTGATTCTTTTCGTGTTCGGACTGTGGGACGACGCCAAGCAAATCAGTCACTGGTTCAAATTCATAGGCCAGTTTGGTGCGGCGGCGGCAGTTGTCTACTACGGCGGTCTGTACGTATCAGACTGGCCGTTCGTAGGCGAGACCATCCCAACCGCCGCGTCACAAGCCATTACTGTGATTGCTCTCATGGGCATGATCAACGCCATCAATCACTCTGACGGCCTCGACGGGCTTGCAGGCGGCGAGTCCATGCTGAGCCTCATCGCAATTGCGAACCTCGGTTATCTCGCGTCGAACGATCTCATCATTGCGTTGGCCCTTTCCACAATGGGAGGAATCATTGGATTCCTGCGCTACAACACGCATCCGGCTCAGGTTTTCATGGGCGACTCGGGGAGCCAGTTCCTCGGATTTTCGTTGGGATTCTTCGCAATCTACGTGACGCAAGTTGCGTTGCCCGCGATGAGTTCGGCGCTGCCACTGTTGTTCCTTGGCTTGCCGATATCGGACATTCTTGTCGTTTTGTATAAGCGCGTTAAAGGCAAGATGAACTGGTTCAAGGCGACACGAAATCATGTTCATCATCGGCTGCTGGACCTTGGCTTTGATCACTACGAGACCGTGGTGGTTATCTACTCAGTGCAGGCTTTGCTGGTTACGTTGGCCGTGCTGCTTCGATACCAGTCGGACTTGCTGGTGACCTGTACGTACTTTGGCGTGATCATTACGTTTTTCGTGCTTCTGACGGTGGCTGAAGAGCGAGGCTGGAAGCGCCGCACGATTGGAATCTCCGGGATTGCGTTCGTCGTGGAGGCGCTGCGCACAAATGAACGGTTCAAGACTCTACCCTTGAGCGTCATTTCCGTGTTGCTGCCTGCTTTCATGTTGTCCGGGGCTTTGATGACTTCGAATGTCCCGAGGGATTTTGGCGTCGTCGCCGGCGTTCTCGCCCTTCTCGTCATCATTGAAATTGTCATGAAGCGAGATCAGGGCTCGCTCGTCACCCGCATGTCGATGTACGTTACCGCAGTGTTCTCCTCGTATCTGTTTGCTCATTACGGGCCGCCGGGGAGTGTTGCGCAGACCATGAGCGTCGCCTCGATCGTGATGCTGGCCATCGCCGTTGGCGTGTTCATCCGCTATACCTCGGAGCAAGTCTTCGGGTCCACGCCCACGGACTACCTGATCGTTTTTGGCGTCGTTGCGCTCCTGGTGTTCGGCGGGATTGACGGCAAGGCCCGCGCCACAATTCAAACGATCATCTATTCGGTTGTCTTGCTCTATGGTTGCGAGGCAACGCTCGGGCATGCGGCGCGGCGCTGGAATCCACTTACAATTTCGACCGTTGTCTGTCTATTAACGCTGGCCGCCCGCGGATTGTTGGATCTTGACAGCCCGATTCTTAATTTCGCTATCAACTGAAGCTTAAAAACATGTCAAAGAAAGTAGCCTTGATAACTGGTGTGACCGGGCAGGATGGCGCGTATCTCTCCGAATTTCTTCTTAAGAAGGGTTACGAAGTCCATGGTTTGAAGAGACGCTCTTCGAGTTTCAATACGGGTCGCATCGACCACCTTTACCAGGATCCGCATGAGACTGACCGAAAGTTCGTGCTGCATTATGGTGACTTGACGGACTCGACCAACCTGATCCGCATTGTTCAACAAGTGCAGCCGGACGAGATCTACAATCTTGCGGCCCAGAGTCACGTGGCCGTGTCCTTTGAGACACCAGAGTACACTGCCAACGCAGATGCCATTGGCACTCTACGACTGCTCGAGGCAATTCGTATTCTCGGTTTGGAAAAGAAGACGCGCTTTTACCAGGCTTCGACCAGTGAAATGTATGGAAAGGTGCAAGAGATTCCTCAAAAGGAGACGACACCGTTCTATCCTCGCAGTCCGTATGGAGCGGCGAAGGTGTACGGTTACTGGATCTGTGTGAACTATCGCGAGGCGTACGGCATGTACTGCTGTAACGGCATCCTTTTTAATCACGAGTCTCCGATCCGAGGCGAGACTTTTGTCACTCGCAAGATAACTCGCGCGGTAGCTCGCATCAGCCTGGGATTGCAGGATCGCCTCTATCTCGGAAATCTGGACTCATTGCGCGACTGGGGACACGCTCGGGATTACGTGCAGGCAATGTGGCTCATGCTTCAACAGCCGGAAGCGGACGACTACGTTGTCGCAACCGGGCGGCAGATTTCGGTGCGCCAGTTCGTCGATGCTGCATTTTCCGAAGTGGGCATCAAGCTTGAGTGGCAAGGAGATGGGGTCGAAGAGAAAGGTATCGAAGCGTCGACGGGGCGGGTGCTGGTACAGGTAGACCCGCGTTACTTTCGCCCAGCCGAAGTGGAGACACTTCTTGGCGATCCGAGCAAAGCCAAAACCAAACTCGGATGGGAGGCGAAGACCAGTCTGGAGCAGATGGTCAAGGAGATGGTGTCGGAAGATCGGCGCGATGCCCAGAAGGATGAGATGTGCAAGCGCGAAGGCTTTCGCGTATTCGACTATTTCGAGTAGGTCGCAGTAAGTAGCTTTAAGACCAGAACGGTGCGCGGTTTTGGCGGGAGAAAGTAGTTGAATCGTGATGCAAAGATTCTGGTGGCGGGCGCAAGAGGCATGGTGGGCTCCGCCATTGTCCGTGCCCTTTCTGCACAAGGGTATACGAGCGTGCTCGCGCCGGACCGATGCACGCTTGACCTTATGGACAGCGTGGCGGTTCGTGAGTACTACGCGTTCGAACGACCCGAGTATGTTTTCGTCGCTGCTGCCAAGGTGGGCGGCATCCTTGCCAACAATAGTTATCCCGCCGATTTCCTCTATCAGAACCTGATGATTGAAGCGAACCTGATTCATGGAGCCTATGTGGCTGGCGTCAATAAGCTCATGTTTCTTGGAAGCACCTGCATATATCCGAAACTGGCGCCACAGCCGTTAAAGGAAGAGTATCTTTTAAGCGGCCCTCTGGAACCGACGAACGAGTGGTACGCGGTGGCCAAGATTGCAGGTATAAAACTCTGCCAAGCCTATCGCCGGCAGCATGGATCTAATTTCATCTCGGGAATGCCCACCAATCTGTACGGGCCGAACGACAACTTTGATTTGAACAGTTCCCATGTGCTTCCCGCGCTGATTCGGAAGTTTCACGAGGCCAAGACAAGCGGGGCGAAGGAAGTCGTTGTGTGGGGAACCGGCACGCCATTGCGGGAGTTTCTCCACGTCGACGATTGCGCGGAAGCTTGTATTTTCCTCATGCGTGAATACGAAGAGGAGGAACATGTCAATATTGGTGTAGGGCAAGACATGAGTATTCGTGACCTTGCGCGTCTGGTGGGCGAAGTGATCGGCTTCAGCGGCAAACTGACGTTCGATACCACTAAACCAGATGGTACGCCGCGAAAGCTTGTCGATACGACACGGATCAATCGGCTGGGTTGGACGGCACGCATTTCGCTAAGAGACGGGATTCGTAGTTCCTACGACTGGTTCGTGAGAAACATCATAATGGCGCCATGAATCGAGTTACGGAGAGCATCTGTTACGAATCGCGAAAGCTAACGAATAACGTTGGTCGTAGTGCTTTGGGGAATAGCGCGAATGCTAGCGCACCTGGAGGGGCTTTTATTCGATTTCGCGTTGCTCGGAATGTAGAAGCCACCCCGCCAGCGGCTCGGTTTCGTTCCGTCATTGGCGCGTAGCCTGCACGGCGAGGGAGCTTCTCCTTTTTCGTACTGGACGACTAATACCCTCCGGAAATCCCCAGACAATGCTTGACTCCATACTGCTCGCGATATTTTTGACAACGTTGGCCGGGGTTGTATTACTCCCTGGCCGTGCGGCAGTTGTTGCCTGGCTTACTGCGTCTCACATAGACCTCGGTGCGGCTGGAATTGTTACCAGCCCAGTGCTGATAAAGCTGAATATGGCTCGGGTAATGTTATTCCCGATAATCTTTGGCGTCCGATTTGGATTCGGTGACGGGCTCAAGGTTTGTTTGAGGTCGCCAGTATTTAGGTGCTGGCTGCTCTTCCTGTTTTATGCGGGAATTTCGGTCGCTTGGACTCCAGTGCAGTTTCTACTCTCCGCAGCAAAGCAAATCGGCTATTTTGCCGTGTACACGATTGCCATCGTCGTTATGACAAATGCTTGGCTGAACAAAATAATTACCGTTCCCGTTATTTTTTGGGGCGTTGTAATTCCATCCGCTCTCGCGGTTGTTCAGACATACGTCCTCGGCAACCCTTACGGGACTCATTTGTACGATGTCCGATATGTAAGTTTTGCATCCATGCAACAGTTTGCCGAATACATGTGCTGCATGTTTATATTGATTCTGTTCCATCCGCGCTTTCCTCTGACGCTTCGCGTTGGCAGCGCCTTGGTCGTCCTTGCGCAGGTGGCGATGAACGGGAGTCGCACTGCATTTGCGTCATGCGCACTGGCAATAGCTGTTTTGCTGATCTTGCAACTCTACAGGAAGAGAATAGGTCCGTTGTTGATTGCGTTTGCCTTTGTCGCTCCGCTGATAGTTGGCGTAGTGGCATTGACGGGGACTGCCAAGTACGAAGAAAAATTCAAGACACTTCGAATATATGAATTGATATCCGCATCGAGCGAGCGACGGTATGAAAAAGTAGGAACTCTCGGTGCGCGACTGGAGATATGGGACATAGCAATCAAGAAGATGGCGTCCACTAGCGATTCCGCGTTCGTGTTCGGCCGCGGTCTCTCGAGCGTAGGTGAATTATTTCCGTCGCCGATGACCGGAACGGTGCAAACTTCGGACTCTAATCGAGCTATTCACAATGAATATCTGCGAGTTTTTTACGAACTCGGGTTTCTCGGTTCATCCATATTCGTCGTCCTGCTGCTCACGATGTTCGCTTCCTTTTTTAGACTTCCGGCGCATTGCAGACCGATACACGTTTGCATCGTGACCTGCCTCACATTATTTTTCGCCGTAGAAAATATCTTTAGTGGCGCGGGCGCGGCAGGAGGAGTGGGCTTTGTCCTCGTGCTCACCTATGTGCTGGCCCACGCTAGTATGCCGAAAGACGTTCGCGAAACGGTGACCGCATCAACTGAGTCGCCGATATATCCGAATTTGTTGCGATCGTAGGCCGCTTCCAATTCGGCAGCCGATATTTGGAGGCACGCGCCTATGAGCTCGGGATCTTGTCGGACAACGCGTCGAGTGGGGCCAACTGTTCGAAGTCTGGTGTCGATCCTTCTCTTCGGCGCAAGCATTGCCTGCGGCGCTGACGGCCCGGGTAGCATCGGGGCGACGCCTGCAGACACAACGATACTATGCGGCTCTCAATCGCATCCTATTGTGCTCCGTAAAAGCGGCACGCGTGAGGCACCCCGTGTAGTTTCTGTTTGCAAAGAAGGTTTCAAGGTCAAGTCCCGCACCTCGCCCGCCCTGACAGTATTAGGAAACTATATTACGGTTCAAGGCGGGACCTATGCGTCGGCCGATCATCCGGCAATCGTCGTTTCGGGCAGTAATGTAACAATAAGCAATGTAGTGGCCAGGGATAGCAAACATGGAATCCATATCAACGGAGATGACCTATCGGATATTTCAATATTCGACAGCGAGATCACTTCGAATAAATTGGTCGGGATCTACCTAAATGAGTATCGGCCGCGCCACTCATATAAGCGCCTGCGAATAGAGCGGAACAGAATTCACGAGAACGGCAATCATGGAATACGGCTATGGTTTGATGACAGAACGATCCAGAAATCCGGTGTGTCCGACGTCGTGATACGAGAAAACGAGGTGGTCGATAACGGCGCCGACGGCATCGTGGTAGTCCAACATTCAGTCGATTATCAAGCGCCAACCCCTGTCATGTTTGATGTCGTGATCGAGGAAAACACCGTGCGGCGTAACGCGGGTGGCATTGCCTTGAGGGGCGTCGGGAGCTCAACCGGGTATTACGGAAAGTCGTACATTCGAAATAATGTTTGCAGTGATAACCTGAGTGTTACAGGGGGCATAAACATCTTTTGGACGTCATATCTGGATATTGTGGGGAATGATTGTTCAGGCAACCGTAGCGACACGATCGATGGGAATGGAATCCTGATAGATCATGGTAACCGGCAGATTCGAATAGAGAAAAACAGGGCGTCCAATAATTCGGGCAACACTGCCCACCTCAATTCAGGTGTTGGCATTATGGTCCTCGATAGCTCTGAGATCTTTGTTAAGAACAATGTCGTGGAAGGCAATAAGATAGGGATCTATTTTGGGGGGCAGGCGGGGGCACGCGACGTCGTCGTGAGCGGAAACGAAATTGCCGACTCAAAGCGAGTGGGGCTGTTTGTTCATAAGGCCGCGCCGAACAAAGGATTTGAGTTCTCTGCGAATGCTATTCGAGGAAAGGCAGCGCCGTTTGAAATTAATAACGCGGAAGCGCTATTACGTAACACGGGAAATGCCGTGTCTCTGGAATAATGACTGAGGGTATGTCCGTTCTCCAATTCGCCTCAAGACGTCGGCCGGACGAAGCACACTGCGGCGCATTCGGACGTTGGGGATGCAGTCTTGACGCGAATCCGAGTCGTCGATTGAATCCAGTGGCAATACGGGCTCCTTCGATTTCGATGAGTCCGGACGCTGAATCGCGGCAATTGAATGCGTAATCTTCTTCGCCTTCTCGCCAACCCAAGTGAGGCGTTGGACGGGCTTAAACCTGAGGCGTTCTTCATCAGAGCTACCAGGTCAGAACGGTTTTGATGGCTGTGCTCGCAATTGCCAGATGGGCATTTAGGCTTCATCTGGTTACCTCGACTACCTCCCCGCGCATCACTTGAGAACTGACAGTTAGATGCGGAGATGCTTTGACTGCCATGCGTAGGGGGCGCCGTAATGACGTCATACATATACGCAGCCTCGCGATCGGCACCACGGTCTCGACATCTTGGTTCCCGGCAAACTGAGGCTCCATTACCGTGAAGTTTCGAACCGAATCCTGCGTCGGAGGCTCAGCTTGACACGAATCTTATCGCAAATTACTTGCAGTGTGGGAGCGCGTACGTCGCGTAGCGTTACGCTTGAACGACCAGGACGCTAAAGGATTGCATTTTCGGCCATCACGTCCTTCGGTGGAGTGCGCGCCAGGGGTTCCTGGCGCGCCTCCTTCAAGGATGCATTGCCCGACATTCACATTTTCCGTCGACTAGGTAGCTTGTACCAAACTAGCAACTTGGGCGCTGGCGACGACAGGAACCCGTCATCGCGATGTGCATCTCACCATGTAGCGCGGTCACAATCATAGTTGGCATCCCCGAGCGTTCACTGCCAAATTGGAAGGTGTGCTCGGGCATGAGTCCTGAATGTTGGCAATGCCATCGTTGTCGGAATCGACAAGCTGAGCTTCTCTGGTAAAGATTACCTGCGTTCTGTGTGCCGGCACTGAAATTGGCCATTCGACTGGCGATTGGCTTTCAATCGTGACGAACTTTCCACATTGGCCGGTTATGTCATTCGAGATGGGACAGGAAATGGAAGTTGGAACGTCTTCGGGATTGCTTAATATCTCGATCTGAGTGGTTGCATCGACGGAGGTAATGGGCACTATTTCGACGGACGCGACCTCAATGGGGTTGCCGTTCGGAATGAAGCCGAAATCCAAGCGTGCTCCGTAATTGCCTTGAGTAGGATCACCCTTGATTGCGGAATCACTGGCCTTGAATGCATAGACGTGTCTCTTCCACGCCGTAGTGCCGCTTACGGTGCCCGACGGCCCCATCAGACTTTTGTATCGCTCGACATCGCTGGTGCCGCCGCCGCCGCGGCGAACCACAAATCCGACGTTCGGAGCAGATGTAGTGCTCCGCAGATCAAAAGCAACTCGATACCATTGGTCCTTTTGGAGAGAGAAGTTGGGAGTAATAAGAAGGGTGTCAGTGCTGCCAGGCATCATGTGAAAGCATCGAGGACTGGTGCAGGTTGCAGTTCGCAGGACGCCATTGGAAACACCCGAATTCCATGTCCGCCAATTATTCAAGTCCGCACCAATTGAATCAGTGGCAATAAGGTTGGGTCCTTGCACCGTGTATTGCGCGTAATTTTGCAAGGTAATCGGTCGAGCCCCAGAGTCCAGATTCCGAGAAAGGCCGCCATATGCAGCGCTTTGCCACTGAGGCAAGGTATATGGCGTATACCGCATGATACCCAGTGCATCCGGCCACGCCTCCGTTGAGGTCAGTGGCGACAGTAATTGGGAATAGATGTTATCGCTGTATTGCGCGAACCGATGCGGAACTCCGTAGGTTGAGATGTGGAAAACAGGCGCGTGGGGCACGAGGGGTACAAATAGGTTCTTGGATATTACGTTTGAATGCACGTCGCCAGTCGGGTCCTTTCTATTTTCATTCTCCTGCAACCACATTTCGTCCATTCGGTTGCTGTAGAACGTGTTTCCCACAATCAAGTTATTGAACGCGTTATGCACTTGCATTCCGTGGTCCGCGTTGATTACGGAGTTATTCGATACAGTTACGCCAGAGGTCCAGTCGTCAACATAGATTCCGACCGCGTGAGTAACCTTCATCGGTTTCCCATCGATATTTCCGAGTACGTTCTGAATGATGTTTCCCGAAACAGTCCCATTGTTGTCAGTACTTTTAATGTAAATCGCGCCACCATCATCAAGTACGAGGCAGGTGTCCTTTAGATAATTGGAGAGTACCGACGATCCCTTGTCCGAGCGGATGCCGACATATGCAGTACGCGAAATCCGATTTCTTTCGACTATTGCGTATTCGCCGGCATGAACAGCCGCGCGTGACGGAGCCGGTAGGCGACTGCCGGCAGCAGAACTGGAGGCGACACCGCTTCCTTCAATTGTATTGTCGGAAACTTTGGCATTTTTCGCGCTCACTTTTCCAAAAGCCGTGCCCGCGACGGAATCAAGGCGACTATTGGTTATCCTGGAATTCGTTAATGTGATCGCATTTGATCGGGTGAACGTAACACCATGTTGCTCGGTTTCGTCGATGGTCATGTTGTCGAGGATGACATTTGCGGATCCCGTCGCGTCAACGCCATTGCCGACTGCACGTATTGAGATGTTCTTGAAAGTAAGATTGGAAACGCCTACAGCGTAGATCCCCACGTCTAATTGTGTGGCCCTTACTCGTGCACCAGGAGGCGCGTCATTGTCAGGCCGGACGATAAGTTGACTAGCAGCGCTGTTGTAGAACCATTCTCCGGGACTGTCGACCATCCAGGCGGCGTTGGTTAGAAAGTATCCCCAGCCTTTTGACAGGTTATAGCTGGTGTCTTTTGCCAGTCGAACCGTATTTCCCTCGACTGACCCTATAGTGTGTTCCTCCAATGCCCAAGCCCTGCTGCGAAGGCTGACCCCGACGCCAGCGGTGAGCGCGGCGTTTTGGGGAAGTTGGAGATCCGAGTTGACGCTGAACGAATTCGATACAGGGGTGACGTTGACGTAGTGCCACGGCGAATCAGCAGCAATGGAAAAATATGCCGATGTGGCGGGCGATGTATCGGAACCATTCGGATGATGGGCGGGAATCTGTTCCGCACCGTTGATTGTAATCGCCATCGGCGTACCGACAACCGGAGCTACCGACACCCCGGTGATCGCTAGGGGGCTGGCATGGATGTCCCTCAATTCGAGGTCCAACCGAGCATTTGCCATCGATTGGGTCGCAGTGAAGGTCAACGAGTAGGCGGCCCATTCGCCGCTACCCGTCACGGTATGCTGGAGACCACTCAGATCCCAAGGTGCAGCGTTGCGGCGGGTTAAAATTTTTGCCGATCGCCCGGCCGGCATCTTGAGCCGGAACTTGACTAGATACTTTCGTCCAGAATCGATAGCGAATGGATTACTGATCAGAAGCGCAGCCCTCTGGAAGGAGCCGGCATCAAAGCGTAGGCACTCTCCGCCCTCGGGTGTGCACGTGCCGCTAACTGATAGGGGTGGGTTGCCAACGTCGGACCACGAAGTCCATGCGCCTAAATTGCCTCCCGTAAAATTGGCGTTAGATATCAAATTGGCCGGCCAGGACGTCCGCCACACCTTTGGGTCACTCGTTTGCGTCCAGCTATGTGAGGGGACGGATACACTGCCATCAACGAGGGGAGGGTTGTTGCAGTTCACGGGCCAAGAGCCAAAGGTTATCGGCTGTGCGGCGGTGCCGGACCTGGAGACACGAATCGATTCTGTCCATTTTTGACCACAACTAAGAAGCACAACGTCTCCAGGTTGTAGATCAGCGGTCGCAACCTTTGCTAGCGTCTTCCATGGCCCAATGGCAGTGCCGGAGATGGTCGGCGCGAGTCCCGTACGCGTGTCGTCGCCTGAGTCGGCGTTGACGTAGAAAGTGGCAGCAAGAAGGGAGTGGCTTCCCAGGAGCAGCAGTAAAGACGCTGCACAGTACTTCAGTAGATAAAGGTGTTTCATCGTAATTTCTGGTCGTAAATGGTAATCCACGGATTTCCGTACTATCCGAGAGATCGAGCCGTTGGGTGAATTACATGGAGTGCCAATATGTGCCTACACGTTCTAGTAAGCGGCGCCTCCATTTTTCAGTCTACCGATATCGACGGTCATCTAGTTTCGGACACGACGGCAGATCGCTTAAGCCGAATGCGCCAAGAGCTGATTGAATTGCGGTGCTGTTGGCAGTTTAATCAAGGTCTGTGGCTTAACTCGCCGTTATCCAGCAGGAAATGGGACTTTCGTCATATTTCCGCCGCAAACATTAGCGGAAGGCGCGGAGACACTCCGATTCGGCATTTTATATGTGCAGCAGTCTCAAAACGGAGTACCGACTATTGAGGGGTGGTTCGTTTAAGGGGTGGCACGGATGTTTACGGTGCACGCCCTTCCAGATAACCACTCACCATTGCCGGTCGGATACTTGACGTCGATTGCCGTTCCGAAGAGTGGTATATCAAGTACGGTTGCGCTATTGGTCCCTCGACCATAATGAGACAGATCCGCAGTCAGGGCTGGGCGTGGCACCGGGCCCGCCCTGGATTAATCCGCGCTCCACGCAAGCCGGGGTGGTTTCCGGGTCGCCTTAAAGGGTGCCGCCCAGTTAGAGGCTATGGTTTACGTGGATCTTGACGCGGCCCCAGGGTCTTCAGTACCTGCGATCGTTAGAAGTCGTAGAAACGGAGTGATTCGTGTCACGTTCGCCAACGATTACGCCTACCCCGGTCATATTGCTCGTACCCGGACCGCATGCCATTAATTTCGGCTGGTGCTGCGCCGTCCAAAGCGCGTTCAGCGGCGCAGGATCATCGACCGACTACGTACGTCCGTGCGCGACACCATCGGGTGCCCCACTGGCTCCAGCGTCGACAGATTGACTAGCGAGGTGCGACGTCTCTTCGCGACTTTGGCCCTTTTCGGTACATAAGCTCCCCCTGACGGTAGACAGCGACAACTGGATTTTTCTGGCAGGATTCAAGCCTGGAGGGAAGTTCGATGAACAAGTCGCGGTTCACGGAATCGCAGATCGTTGCGATTCTGAAAGAGGGGCGAGGCGGGCCTGCTGGTCGCTCGGCTCACGCGCAAGCACGGGATCAGTGCAGCACCGACTACGGCTGGAAGTCGAAGTACGGCGGGG
>Ga0208492_1000834_pt1 | contig 23140 bp, 19 predicted proteins | sample Subbioar_CSW14AB_FD_184820 | JGI IMG/M metagenome (GOLD analysis project Ga0208492, IMG submission 184820) | Serpentinite rock and fluid subsurface biosphere microbial communities from McLaughlin Reserve, California, USA - CR12Mar_CSW14AB (SPAdes) | ecosystem: Environmental > Terrestrial > Deep... | reverse complement strand
CCTTTTGAGCGAAGCCGTTGCCGATACGCCAGCATCTGCAATGACAGTCAGCCAGCGCAAGGCACTCAGGCGCATCGGCTTATCGGTCGATTCAATCGCTTCGGCGAGCACGACGACCACTTCCGGTGCCACGGTCCCGCGCCAGTGTCGGCTGACCAGCCCGATGGCCGCGGCAAAACGGACATCGAGTTCGTTGTCCTTGAGCGCGGCCATGAGGTCGCCTTCATAGCGGTGGCTTTCAGGCGAAATAGACAGCGAGGTGGCGGCGCCCGCACGCTGAAGTGTGCTCGAGGCCGATTTCAGCCAATCGCGAAGTTGCGGCTGGACCGGCATGCGAGACAGCACATCGATCCCCTCACTGCGAACGAGGGGTTGGGAATTTTCGAGCAGCGGTCGTAGGGCTTCGAGCACTTTTTCGCGGTTCGCGACGCGGCCAAGCATCTGGGCGGGGATTGCCCCGGTTCCGCATTTCTTCAGATGAAATTCTCCTGCTTTCACGGCTGCGATCACGGCGGGAATGATCTCTTCAGCCCGCTCCGGGGTCCGGGCGAGGAGACTGTGCGCCGCGGCCAGCTGAACCTTGGGTACGGTGTCGTTGAGAGCACGGCTCAACGCTTCGGAAATCTCCTTCGCCAAGCTTCCCGCCCGCGCCAGCATGTCGTTGGCATTGAAGGAAACGGTACCGCAAAGGGATTCATTGTCACCCAGGAGATAGCAGGCTCGTTCTCGCACGAGCGGATCGGCGTCGATGGTCAAGTCGAGCAGATGGCGGGTGATTTCGACGGGCTGCTTTTGGGGAAGCTCGCAAGAGAAAAGAGAAACGCCGCCCCAAAGCCGGTTGTATTCGAGGATGAGATCGCGCGTCGTCTCTCGCTTAGGTCCCTCTATGCGCAAAAGTGCGTTGGCGGCCGCGACCCGGTAGGCGTAAGAGCGCTTTGGCGACCTGGCGCGTTCTTTGAGTTCGGCAACCGATTCCTGGGCAGCTTGGCCCAGTCTGCCAAGTAGGGTGGCCGCTTCGGCATCAATCGAGAATTTCGATGAATCGCTCCATTCCCACTGCAAAAGTTCGGTAATTTGCGGCAGAGATTTTTTGGCGGTTTCGGAGTCGATTTGAAGGCGCGCGAGGGCCTCATGAACGGTCTTTTCGTCCCGGCTTGCGAGAGCCAGGGAAAGATCCGCAGGTGAACCGTTTGCCTCTTGAGCGAAGGCGGCCGGAAAGAAGAAAGGAGGGCAGGTCTGGGAAAGCACCGCGCAAAGAAAGAGTTTCGAAATGTCAGGAACGGCTCGGTTGCGTTTCATGTTCGGCGATCCATGGCGCCATGTCGAACGAGATTCCATTCCCTAACGGCAACTCGCGACCATTCGTTTGCCCAAAAATGGATACGGGCGATGTGTCGCTTTCGTTACAGAGAGATGGGAGATTGCCGGGTTCGCAAAGTTTCGCTGATTCGAACAAAAAAACCGAGTCCGCAGCCAGGAAAAGGCTGCGGACTCGGTCCGAATGTTGATCGTAAGAATCTCTAACAAGAAGATTTTTTCAGCCCGGGTCTGCCTCAGGAGCCGTTAAGCGATCTGGGAGAACCATTCTGAAAATCATCACCGTCACTTGGCATTCTTGAGGTATTTATCGAACCATGCCAGGTCCCATTCCATCTTGGCCTTTCGATTGCTCATCTTGGTCAAGCCGTGCGGTTCGCCCGGGTAAACCACGAGTTCGGTCGGCACCTTGAGGTTTTCCTTGAGGGCGCGATAAAGCATGCGGCTATGGCCAGGAGGACAGCGCTCGTCGCCCCCGCCCACATGAATGAGGGTGGGAGTCTTGACATTGCCAAGCTGGTAAGTCGGGCTGGTCAGCTTGTACAGTTCCGGTTGCTCCCAGGGGAGACCCTTTTTGAAGACAATCGGGTAGGCCGGTTCATCGTTGAAGCCCCATTCGGCCACGGTATCGACAATGCCCGCGCCGCTGCTCGCCGCCTTGAACTTGATCGGCGAATCCTTCAGCGTGATCAGGCAGTTGGTCAAATAACCCCCATTGCTCCAGCCCATGCAGCCGACCCGGTTTTCATCGGCAATGCCTTCCTTGATGAGGTGCTGAATGCCGGCGAGGATGTCCTTCACCTCGATGTCGTTTTCCTTGCCGATCAGGTCGGTGAGGTATTTGTCGCCGTAACCGGTCGAGCCGCGGTAGTTGGGCAAGAGCACCGCGTAGCCTGCCGCTGAAAAGTAAAGCCGGCCATTGTGCGGATCGAAGTTGAGGTCCGCCTTGGTGCTCGTGGTGGGCCCGCCATGGATCGCCACAACCAGGGGCAGCTTGTCCCCTTTTTTGTAGCCGGGAGGAAGTTCGAGCACGCCGCCGGCGGTGGCGCCATCGGGAGCCTTCCAGGTGATGTGCTGAATCGTCGGCATCTTCCAGGTGGCCGTGTGCGGATTGGGGTCGAGCAGTTCCTTGTCGGGAACCGGATGAGAAACGATCTTGGAAAACGACTGGGGGCTCGATTGCAACTGGACCATCGTTTTGCCGCCTGAGGAACTGAGGCCGTTCACGACCTTGCCCGGAATGAGCAGACTCTGGATCGATTCACGCGCGGTGTCGTGAAAGAGCAGACCGGCATCGCCAGAGCGTTCGCCGAGAAATGTAAGTCCTTCATCGGTCGTCCAGACCATGGGAGCGCCAAGCCCGCGGCCATAGCCGACCACCTGGGCTCCGTCTTTTCGTTCGACGACGCGGGAGGTCCATTCGCTTCCGGAAAACTGGAACGCGATGATTTCGGCGGGAAAGGCATCGTGCACGGCCGTGAAGGCGAAGCGGGTGCCGCTGGGGTTCCAGCACAGGTTTTCCAACCAGGCATAGGGGCTGTTCTTGGGATTTTTGCGGTAGCTGTCGGTTGGCGGCGTGGTGACCTTGCCCGCTTCCCAGATATCGACGCGGCTTTCTCCCTCGCTTTTGACGACGGTGTCATCGTGCGCGCGGATCATGGCGATCCGTTTGCCATCCTGGCTGGCGGCGAAGCTGCGGATGTAGCGGCCATCATCCAGAACCTTCTCTGCTCGCCAGGAATTCAGGTCAAGTTTGTGCAATTCCGTGACCTTGCGCACGCCGTGGCCGTATTCGAGCGCCGGCTTGGCGCGCAGTTTGGCGAAATCGTCCTGGTCGTAAAAGGTCTTGTCGACGCTGTAGTAAAGCGTGTCGGACACCGGGGAGTAATCGAAGCCCGTCACCCCTCCCGCGGCTTTGGTCACCGCGCGCGGTTCCAAACCATCCAGCGCGGTCGCCTCGGCGGCCGAGAGAGGGAGCAGCTTTAACTTCCACACCTGAGTCGAACCGTCGTAGGGTGGTTTCGTTTCCCCAGCCTTTTTGCGATTGCCCAGGAAATAAAGCGCGTCGCCGTTTGCCGACCATTTGAGGTTATGATCGTTGGCGCGATCAAAAGTCAGCCGTTTCGCGACTCCCTTGCCGCTGGCTGGAAGCACCCAGACGTCGCTTTTGCGGTTATCCTCACCTTTGTCCCAGACCGCAAGGGTGTAGGCAATTTGCCTTCCATCAGGCGAAGTGGACAGCTCGAGCACCGTATTCAGCGTGAAGTAATCGTCGGGAACGATATCGTGGGTTGGCTCTTCTGCCCAAGCGGGCACGGGTCCAAGGCAACTTGCCAGGAGGATAAAACCAAGAAACAAGCGCATGAAGAACTCCGGGGAAGATGAGAGGAGGGTATCGAGGAATTCCACATGGGGGGAGCCTGTTCGTCAACCACGATCTCGGGTATTTGAGGAGCATGGGACGGGTACGGGAAAGGAACGGATGACGGAGAGGCCCAGAAGGCGATCCGACCCGCATTCGCTGAATCGATGGCCCGCGGTGCTCCCGCCATCTTCAACGGACAAAAAGAATTCGTGCAAATCTCAAAAAATTGGTCCAAACGTGTCGTTGCCGGGAAATTGACTCCGACTTTTCGGTAGTCCCATCCACTTTTTACCGGTGATGCGAAAGGATCTTGCCATGAAAGTTCAGCCGTATCTTTTCTTTGATGGTCGCTGCGAGGAGGCGATTCGCTTTTACCAAAAGGCCCTTGGCGTCGACCAGGTCAGCCTCCTGAGGCGTAAGGATAGCCCAGAACCTCCCGTCTCCGGTGCGCTTCCGCCCGGCTCTGAAACCAAGATCCTCCATGCGAGTTTCCGACTGGGCGAAACGACCGTCATGCTCTCCGACGGCCATTGTCAGGGAAGTCCCCATTTCCAAGGTTTCTCCCTGACTCTGAGTCTGGCCACCGTGGCCGAGGCAGAGCGGCTCTTTCCCTTGCTCGCCGATGGCGGCCAGGTGCAAATGCCCCTGAGTGCCACCTTCTATTCACCATGCTTTGGCATGTTGGCCGACCGCTTCGGTGTGTCCTGGATGCTCCTGGTCGAACCGAAGAAGTCCTAAATTTCCAGGGAAGAGATTCACAAAGGAGTTCATCGGTGAAATACATCCTGCTCATGCAATTCCAAGTTGCCGGTTGGGAGGGAGGCAATCTGACTAACTGGAAACCCGAGGAGATCAAGGCAAATGGTGACTTCCTACGTTCCTTGAACAAGGATCTTGCCGACGCAGGGGAACTGGTCGCGGTCGAGGGGCTTGGCGGGCCGGGCCAGTTGAAAGTCGTGCGTGCTCAAGCGAACGGTACGATCGCAATCACGGATGGCCCGTTCCCCGAGGCCAAGGAATTTCTCGCAGGCTACTGGATTGTCGATGTCCCCTCCGCCGAACGGGCGTATGAGATTGCCGGCAGGTTGTCGGCGATTCCTGGACCCGGCGGCAAACCTTCGAACCTGCCCATTGAGGTCCAGCCCATCATGCGGCATTGCGGCGATCTGTGATGGGCGAGTCGGACCCAATCACCCTCGAAGCCTTGCTTCGTGATCTGGGACCTGCCGTGCTTGGCGCGCTGATGCGGCGCTTTGGGGACTTCGCCTCCGCTGAGGATGCGGTCCAGGAAGCGCTGTTATCAGCGGCCCTGCAGTGGCGAGCGGACGGATTGCCCGACCATCCCCGAGGGTGGCTGATTCAAGTCGCCGTGAGACGCCTGACCGATCAATGGCGTAGCGACCTTGCCAGACGCGAGCGCGAGGCCGTTTACTTTGCCGAGAATCGCGTTGTTGAAAAGGCACCTGTTCCCATGGATAGGGCAGGGGAAGCCGCACAAGACGACATGCTCATTCTGCTCTTCATGTGTTGTCATCCGGCAATCGATTCCCCTTCGGCGATTGCATTGACGTTGCGCGCCGTGGGAGGTCTTACGACGGCCGAGATCGCCAATGCCTTTTTGCTGCCGGTGGCCACGATGGCGCAGCGCATCGGCCGAGCGAAACAAAAAATCAAGGATTCGGCCATTCCGTTCGTTTTGCCGAATGAAAAAGAAAAAGCCGAAAGACTCGGTTCGGTGCTTCATGTCCTTTATCTGATATTCAACGAAGGCTATGCCAGTAGCGTTGGCCCCCATTTGCAGCGCAGCGATCTGGCCTGGGAGGCGATTCGTCTGGCCCGTGAGGTCCATAAGCTCCTTCCCGAAAATTGCGAGGTTGCGGGGCTTCTTGCGCTGATGCTTTTGACCGATGCGCGGCGCAAGGCGCGCACCGGCCCCGAGGGAGAGCTCGTCTCGCTTGCCGATCAGGACCGATCGTTGTGGGATCAAGAATTGATTGCCGAAGGATTGGCGATTATAAGCGCGGCGCTGACCAAGGGTGCCGTTGGTCCATTTCAGCTTCAGGCGGCCATTGCGGCGGTGCACGATGAAGCGGCGCAAGCGGCCGACACCGACTGGCCACAGATTTTGGCCCTTTATCGATTGCTCAAGGGCATGTTGGATAGTCCGATGGTCGCGCTCAACCATGCGATTGCGGCCGCGATGGTGCATGGCCCTGTTGTTGGGTTGGATCTGGTGGCAAAACTCGATCTGCCCGGATGCCTGGCGGGCCACTACCGGCTTGATGCGGTGCGAGCTCACTTCCATGAGATGGCGAACAATGACCTCCTGGCGAAGGAGCATTACTTGCGTGCGGCCGCGCGAACGAGCAGCGCGCCGGAGCGCGACTACCTCCATCGCCGCGTGAGCCGCCTGCTCATCAAGAGGGAAAAGCCCGAGGGAAGGTCACCGAAAAGATGACCTTCCCTCGAACCCAGGTCGTTCGTTTACGAAGCGAGGAATGCACCGGGCAATGAGTCCGCCTGATTGCGAAAATATCTTGCAAATTAGTCCGGCGCGCCTCGCTCGCGCAAGTAATCGACTGTTTGGTTGGTCGTCACGTCATCGGGGAAAAGGAGCGCATAGCCAAGAGGCGCGCACTCGACCGTTTCTCCAGGCCGGTCGTAGTGGCCAGGGATTTTTGCGCGCACCGACAAATCGGCACCTCGCTGCGCGAGGAATGTCACCATGGGCAGGCCCCAGTCCCCAAACTGGGTCGCCGCATGAAATAGCGGCGTTTGACCGCCGACGCCCCCTTCGTTGATGGTCGCGCGGGCATTGATATCGGCTCCATGCTTTAACAAAACCTCGGCCGCTTGCAGGTTGCCGAATTCCGCGGCCACATGGAGCAAGGTCGCTCCTTGTAAGAGCAGCCAACGCGCGCCGGTGCTGCCGAAATCGAGTTCCGGAAAACGGCGATGAACGAGCTCGGAATCGGCGGTCAACTTCTCGGTCAGCAGGTCGAGACGGTTGCGCAACACATCGAGAATGCCGGGAAGGTCGAACCGAGTCTTCCCTCCGGCCTTTAAGAGGTGATCGATGCAGATCGGCAGTTCGTGCGAACGGCCATAGGTCGCAAGCAAGTAGTCGAGCGCCGTGTCTTTTCTGCCGGGCTTCGGGCAGTTGGGATCGGCGCCATGATCCAGAAGCCACTTGATACAGGGGTGATGCACCGATTCGCAAGGCGCGAAGAGAATGGGGAAATTGCCGTGCCACTCGGCATTGACATCGGCGCCATGGGCCACGAGGAGTTCCATCATGGGAATGCGCTGCCGGTTGAGCGCGGCCCGCATCAGGGGGCCATCGCCTCCCTGGTGAACATCGGAGCCATGTTCGATCATCCATTTCGCCAGATCGAGCCTGGACTTGGTTGGCGGTCCCCAGGGGACGCTGCATTCGGCAATCCAGGTGAGCGGGCCGTCTTTTCCATAACCCAGCGGGGCCCGGTGAAGGTCCGGATTGCGCGTAAGCATTTCCTTGACGCGTTCGAAGTCTTCAGCGTCGATCGCCTCTTTAAGCTGGCCGACCTCTTCGAGCGATTCGACATGAGCCTTGAGCTTGGGCCAGCTTGGAAAGCCATAAAGCCGTGCGATCTGGAACTGGGCGTCGGTCAGCGACTCGGCGCTACCCGTCTTATGCAGATCCTTGGCTTGGTCCTTGAGATGGCGCAGGTTCGGACGGTCGGGCAGGGGGCGTGCCCCTTCAGGGAATTGGGTCGACATGGCGACCTCCTTTCATCGAAGCGCCCGTTGTCCGCACGTCGGGCTGAAAGAAGGTTCGCAATATGTGGAAATCAAAAGGTGGGAGTAACTCCCTTTCCGCGGACCGGATGCGCCCTTGACGCTCCTTTCAGTCTATCGCCATCGATTTGTACTCCAAGAAAAATTCACTCACTTTGGGCCACGGCATGGGCGAAGGGAATTGCGGCCATCGAGCGAATCTGAATACCAGGGATCTGGTAAAGATCAACGGTAGGTGGCGAGGTTTTGCAAGACAATGGTCGCAATTCTCAATGCGGATAGGCTGATGGCAACCTTGGTGGGTCATCGATGAATTCCGTCATTCGCAAGGCAAATGGTCCACGGGACATGGAAACGGCGCGAATCTTGTTTCGCGAATATGCCGATTCCCTCGGCATCGACCTGGGGTTTCAGAATTTTGAAAGCGAGCTGGCGGAACTTCCGGGCAAATACGCGGATCCGGCCGGTTGCATTCTGTTCGCGGTCGCGAAAGATCAAGTGGCAGGATGCGTGGCGCTGCGGCCGCTGGCCGAAGGCATCTGCGAAATGAAACGGCTTTATCTGAGGCCAGCATTTCGGGGAACGGGACTGGGTCGGCTTCTGGCAACGCGAGTCATGGAAGAGGCTAGGGGGATGGGGTACAACGCCATTCGCCTCGACACGATGCGCTCATTGATGAAGGGGGCGATCGGGCTTTATCGCGATTTGGGTTTTCGCGAGATTGCGCCTTACTGCGAAAATCCGATGCCGGATGCGATGTTCATGGAGCGCAATTTAAAAGCAGGCAAAAAATAGACTATGCGTGAAAGATGAACCAAAAGCGAGCGTAAGATGCTGCAACTATTGGGATTAACAGACGCGCGTCCCATGGGCCTACACGGCGGCGTGGTTGCCACGACCACCGACGTTTGGAACATGTTCTCTGCTAGCCGCTGCGGCGATTTCGCCCGGGGTGGAAGAGCTCAAAAGTCCTTGGTCAGTTACAAGTTCGATTACACCACTCCCTTGCACTTTGACGTGACACACGGGCATTTCGAAGTCGTTCGGTTCTTGGTCAGTCAGAAAGCTCTGGACCCAAATTACCTGACGCACCCGTTTCGCGATTCTCTTGTGACGATGGCCGAGGATTGTCACCGGGCGATGGGGCAAGCGGGAAATGGTATCTTTGCTCCTGGAGCATGGATCTGAAAAAGGCTCAAGCGACTCCCAGGCCGATCGGTGTTGAAGCCGGGAAAGGCAGCGACCCGTTCTTCCGTTGTCGCGAAAGTTTTTGCCAGGTCCAAATACCGAGGGCGAATGGGGGAATGGCCTGTGCCAATCGCTCCTGCCAATGATTGAGGCCAAGCTCCCAGTCCATGAAACAACCGAGGTTGCCTGTTGCAGACGGGGGGATCATCCCAAAGTGGGTGACGAATGCGACATAGGCGACCAGCAGGCATGCCGCGAAACTCCAGGCAGGTCGCCCGGCTCGGATGCCCAGATAACAAAAAAAGGCCGCGGCCAGAAAAGGGGGAAGGAATCCGAGGGAATACGCGGATGCGTACGTGACAACCCAGGCCAGCGCGCTCGGATCCGGGACGATGGGACCTTCGAGCGGCGCGATCCAGGTTTTGCATGCAACCAAGGGATAGGCGAGCGCCATCAATAGGCCAAGGTAGAGGGGCAAAGGAGCCACCAGGAAAACGAGCCACGGACGACGACCCGCGCAAGTGCGGCGCATGTACTCTCGCTCCGCGGTTGCGGCAAGCAATTCTGGGGTTCCCAATCGTTTTAAAGCCGCGCTTTGAGCTTCCATGTTCTGATTCTCCTTTTGCAAGTCGTGGAAATGATCGGTCCATTCTTCAAGCAACCGTTCCGCGTAAGCTCGCGGCAATCGCTTGCGGGCCAGTTCCCATTGCAGTCGCTCAAGCCATTCCTGGGGCGCCATGGATGCCTCCTTGCTTTCCTTCCATCAACGAATTCACTGCCTCAATGACCTCTTTCCAAGCCGCATGGGAGCTTACAAGCTTGTTCTCCCCGGCTTTGGTCAGACGGTAGATGATCCGATTTCTACCCGCAGCCAGCTCTTTTTTACTCGACAGGAGTTTCTGTTCCTCCATCCGGTGCAAGACCGGATAGATGCTCCCTTCTCCGAAATCGAGTTTCATCCCTGACCCCTCCCGGATCGCCTGCACCAGGTCATAGCCATGCATAGGTTGGCGATCGAGCAGCCTCAGGATCAGCAGTTCGGGCACGCCATTGAGAAAATCGGGATTGGTCTTTTTCATGATGAGGGGGTTATACCTGGAACGGTCAGGTATTGTCAAGACATGGGATAGGATGAGGATTGTAGCCACCTGAGGATTTCACGGGAAATTGGAAAAACCGAATGCAAACAGCCAGTAAAATAACGTTCCATGAGCCATCAACTGAATCGTCTGCTCAAAGCCTTTCGTCAAGCGGAACAGGGGCCGCCCGCCGACTTGCAGAAGTTTCTAGCCAACTTGCCTGAGCCCGGTGCCTTGACTTCTCCCTGGGATACCTGGGCTTTAATCGGACTGGTCCGATACCGACGCATTCGCCAGCAATGGGCCTCACAGTTTGTGCGCACGGTGTTACGGCGCGAAATTGCGAAGTCCGTTGGAATGAAATCCGCCCACGACGTCGAAGAACAGCAGGTATGGGGAACGGTTCCCGATCGGCCTGATTGGAATTACATATTCTACGGCGACATATATGCGTTTAAAAATCAAGAAACAAAAGAAGTTGTTGAAATAAGCTATTTTAACTATCCGCCTGAATATACTTATTTAAATGACTACCTAAAAAATCTTGAAAACCTGTGCCATCCTGAACCCGAGGAAATACGCCTGAAAGAGTTATATCCAGAGCTCTCCGTGCTGGACCTTGCTTGTGACGATTTGATTGCAGCGAAGGCCTTGAAGCGGTTGCCCAGGAAATGGCCCCCGCGTGTGCGCGTCTGCGAAAAAGTGCTGGCCATTGAGAGTGCCATCGAGTCGTTCCTGCGCGTGTGGCGCGAGCCAAACCAAAGAGTGTGGCTTTCAGCATTAATTGGCGATTGGCTTGCAGCCGACGCATTCGCGGTAAACCTGCCGGAAATCCAGAGGATGACCGGCAAAAGGAAAGAGCAAACGGAGCGGCTGCGCAGAGTTCGACTCGAGACCGGAAAGGGAATCGATGAATTTCACGAGCTTTTCGGTCTTGCCCAGTTGGGTGCGGCGGATGGGCCGCTTGTCAGGGCTTTTCAGGATCGTCCCAGCGAGCTTTCTCTTGCGGCGCTCAAGGTTGTTGAAGAACAGAAGGATGGTCGCTGGTGCTTCTCGGTGCATGACCTCGTATTGCGGCTCCATCCCGATGGACGCTTTCCGGAACCGGAAATCTGGATCGAGTGCGTGAAGTATCTCCTGAAGTATGGATTTGAGAGAAAAGTAGTCCTGGAAGCCCTTTTAAAAACCGGGCATGAGCTGATCGGCGATGCCCTACTCCTTGCCCTTGAGCATGCACCAGAACTCGCAATTCCGCTCAGCAGGAAAGGCTTACGATCCGAAACTCCCTATTGCCGAGAACAGACCGCGATGATTCTGGCATTCGTTGACCGAGACTGGAGCAGGCGCGAATTGTTGCAGTTGCTCATGGAAAGCAAAGATCGAATCAAAACACGTCAAGCTCGGGCTGCACTCTCGGAACTGGAAGACTTGGCTTGCAAGGCAGCGCTTCGAGCCTGGGAGAAAAGGAACCTTCTTGAGGAGGAGCCAGGCAGCATGGCAGGTGAAGACGGAACCGGATCCGACCTGCCACAGAATCGTACCGAGCGAGCGGAGTTGGAATCCTGCAGAGTGCGCATGAGGGAATTGCGTGAAATGAGTCGTGTTCGATTAACGAAAATTCGAGATCAATGACCCCCTGAATCCGAAATCTGACATTCAAGAATCATTCTGAAAGCCTTTGTGACTTGGCATGGGAAAAGCGAAGCCATCTTGGAAATCCCGCCTTTACGAAGAGTGAACCGCCCGCGAACCTGTTTTTCTCTTCATAATCCTGCCCGATCCGTGCGGTTCTCACCGTGTTCGTTTACTGTGGAAACTGAATTCTTGAATTTAGACAAACCCTATCCTGTTTTCGCAAGTCTTGCATCCGCCTGCCCTTCCTTGCCACTTACCGACTCATTCGGAGGCACTTGATGCGCGAGCTTTTCCGCCGACGTCGATCCCCAAACTCCGGATTTCGGTTCTTTTCTGCGCGAATTGAAGCGCTGGAAGATCGGCTGACTCCCGCCGCGACCTTTTACTGGAAGCTTGAGAGCGCTTCTCCCGTGGTCGATCCCGACCATGCCCTATCTCAGTGGAATTACATCCACTCGGGGAGCGATGCGGTCAGCGAGAGTTATTCCGAAACTTCCAACCTGACGATGAGTCGCGGGCCCGATGTGGCGGACTATTCCAATGTGTACACCAGCACCGTCGACCCGACGCAAACGACCAAGATCAATGCCAAGTGGAGCGGCGCGCCGAGCGTCATTCTGCCAGGTCAGTTGTTCACGATCACCGATTTCATCCACGCGGACATCAATCCCAATACGCACGCCAGTGTGACTGTTTCCGCCTATGGCACCACGGTCCACGGCCTGGCGGGAGTCAAACTCAACCTCTTTACGAGCAAGACCGGCAAGGATCTGTTAGAGGGGAGCGGCACGGGAAGTGCCGAAATCCAATTCACCGTGCCCAAAACACAAAACGCCGATTTTCCGAACCCCGTTGGCGTCACCCCCAACAAGCCCGTGGCCCACATTGTGATCACGGAGTATTTCAGGTTCCTGAGCAACACTGGCGCCAACGCGGTGCAGTACATTTCTTGTCCTTTCCTGGCACGACGGACTTCATTTGGGACGATCCGGGCCACGATTTTTGGATCCTTTGGGCCATTGATTTCACCCGTCGATATAACTCCAAACTCGAATCCGAAATGAAGAAGAAGCAAAAGTGAGCGCGGGATGGGCCTGGTCACTCGACGGCACTTGCTCGGTGCCACCTGGCAAGTTCCAATGAAAAAGCCGGCCGGGAAACCCGGCCGGCCCGGTGAGTTTGCTCTCGTTCTTGCTGTTACTTTTTCAAGTCGAACGGCAAGTCGGCAGAGGTGACATCGCGGACCTTGAGGTCGGCGTAGACCGCCCTCGGAATGTTCGATCCTTTCAAGGTGAACCAGCAGACGATCTGCTTTTCGTCGCCGAGTTTGGCGCCGGCTCCCACATAGTGGAAAGATCCAGCCGCGGTATGATCGTCGACAAACTGCTGGACCGGCGAACGATAGATCTCTCGCATGAGGAACTTGTCATGCTGCGCGATCATTTCCTTGTCGGCACCAGATTGCTTCTCTTCAGATAGCTGGCTTACCTGATTGAATTTTGCCGAGTCGAAGGCGGCGAATGGCGAATCGGGGAACGTTCCGCCGTTAAATTTCACGCACGCGGCCAGATAGGTGGCCATCTCTTCTTCGGTGACCGTGGCCTTGACCCCTTTCTCCAGCGTATAGCCGGCGGGGGTATCGAGACTGAAATCCCTGGCATCAACTTTGGGGTTCAGGTCGATTTCATGCGCCAACGAGGCGATCGGCATCATCATGTAGAAAGTCTTCTCGGAGGGTTTCTTGCCATCAATTGCCGTCTCGAGGTCGAGATCGCGTTGATTGGGCATCCAGATCCCGAGGAGGCGCTTGGAGGTTTCATCGAAGTAAAAATCGCGCCGAGAAGGGCCGTTGACGCCGCCTTCATCGATGATCGCGCGAACGACATTGGCCTGTTTTTGATCGATCTCTTTTTTGCCTTGCATGGAGATCGATTTGACGGGCAGGGAATTGGCGATCTTGCGATCGCGGACGGCCTCGCCCACCCAGGCAAACGGACCTCGCGCGTCGGGCATGCCGGAAGGAAGCTTGAGTACCGCTTTTTTGTCCTTGAGGTTGAGCCTCAATGTCCGTCCGGCCCGAACATCGGTGATTTCCACGGCATAGGCATTTCCTTCGGGGTCGAACAAGGTCTCGCGGTATTGGCCAGGGTGCCGGTAAGCGTGCAGACGCCGTTCGGGCTGGATCCAGGTGCGTTCCTTGTCGGCGCTGGTCATCCGGATGTAAAACGTGGTCGTCCAGGTCATCGTCTTGGGGTCATCAATCCCGGGAATCGTCCCAGCGAAGGCGGTTTTCTCCATCCCAGGCGGCCAGAAAAAGAAAAAGGCGCATCCGGCCAACACCAGCGTCGCGGTGATCCAGTTCGTCGATTTCATGATCGTTCTCCAATAAGTTGGGTTTGCAGCTTGAGTCGTGAGGGACAGCGGAGTTTTCAGGACCTCGGGATGGGCTCGGCTCCATGATGGAAAGTCAGGTGGAGGCGGTTTGCCAAGTCCCTTGCGCAGGCGTTCCTCCCACGGTTCCTCGCGATTCTTCGAAAACGGTTCGGTCATGGTCATGGTCTCCTTTTAGGCGCCGCTTGTTGGTCAAGCTGCTCATCAAGTAACTGGGCCAACTTGACACGGGCCCGTTGCAGCCGGCCATGGACGCCTGGCACCGTAAGGCCAGCCGCCATGGCAATTTCTTCGTAGCTAAGCGATCCGAAATAGCGCAAAACCACAATTTCGCGGGTCACCTCGTCGAGATGTTGCAGCGCTTCATGCACCTGGATGCGCAAGGCCGCCGCCTCGGGGTCGGTCCCAGGACCCGGATCGTCCTCCAGGGACTCATGGCCTGGACGTCTGTCGCTCATTCGCGATGCGATTCGCCGGCAGATCGTACCGAGCCACTCAGGGAAGCGCTCGGGGTTTTTGAGCGTCGATAAGGTGCGGCAGGCGACCGCGAATGCCTCCTGCGCGGTATCTTCGGCCAGGTGAAGATCGGTCAGCCTCGCACGGGCAATTCCGACTGCGAGTCGATAATGGCGCTCGTAAAGCTGGCCGAAACTCGCCTGGTCTCCCTGAATGGCTGCCTGCACAAGTTCCGCATCCGGGCGCTCCACGGTGGTTTTATCCTTCTTGCCTGGGAGATTTTCTCGCCGACATGAGATTAGTGGCAGCAAGAGGGGGAAATGGAACGCCGGCTTTGAGATTTTTCTACGCAGATCGCGAAATCGAGGCGCGACAGGGCACGCCATCGCGATCGATGGGCTGCGGGAAGGGATCAGAAGATGCGTGAACGCGGGAAATGGTGGATGCTCAGGAAAGGGGGGCCTCTCACAGAGGAGGGCCTTTTGGGAAAGAACGAAAAGTCAGAGAAAACGAAAAAGGGGCGCCCGGTTGACCGGTCACCCCATGAAGAAATTTCGGAATTTCGTATCCCGCAATTGGCCTGCAACCGGCTTGGCGCCGCGGCCGCTCGATTCGATTTGGCGCACGGCCAGAGGAATCGCGTTGAGCCGCCCTTGAACTACCTTCTTAGGGCCGCTCCTGGGGAGGGCGCGCCACCCAAGCCAGGCTGTCCTTCCCTCGCTCCGCTCGCGGGCTGGTCGAGCTTCGTGTCGGACTTATCTTTTTCATGGCTTTGAACCTCTTTCCTTGCGGCATAGTTCTTCATCGCCTTGAGGATCCTTTGTTCCACGTCCCCATGGACTCGCTTGAACTCCGGGCGAGTCGTCCCGAATTTTGTGGGCAGGGCCTCCTTTTCGGGTGCGAGATTCAAGCGCAAACCCTCGCCCTTAACTTCATAGATCCCCCGCTTTCCCTCTTGAGGAAACTGAATCCTCGCGGGAGTGAACTCATTTTGCACCTGAAACCGAACTGCCCAAATGGGCTCGGTGCCCCGAATGCGTGCGTGCCAGCCGCTGGTGAAGGCATAGTAATCGCGGTCTTCCTTGGGTGCAGTCGTGCCTTCCGGGGAGGCATTGAGTTCCCAAACTCCTTCGAGTGATGCGGAAGATTTGACGGCGGGGGCGCCGCCTTCGTTGCTTGATCGACCCAATCGTTCCCCCGTCGTGGCCGAACCCAAGCCGCCTACCGTGTCGGATGCTCCCTCCTTCGAGGTCTCCTCTGACGGTTTGGTAGGATTGGTATTTTCCCCTGGGGGTTGGGCACGTTGATTCGGGACCGGAGGATTCGAAGCCTCAGGCGGCCGGCCGGGAATCCTTCTGCCGGCAGAGTCGAGGCTACTTTGCCCCGCTCTCGGCCTTTCCGAAGCGTCCTCCCGTTTCGCGGAGCGCTCTTGATCGTCGCGCGCTTCGCCTGCACGCGAATTTGCCGCAGGAGGAGGCGCTTCTCGACCGGGATTGGGAGACCGCTTTAGCTCCTCAACCGGACTCGCCTGGCTACGACTCCAGCTCAGATCGCCAAAGTCGCTGCCTTCCTGCATGGGCCTACCTTGCACCGGACCTCTCGAAGTGCTTGGCGGCCCATCAGTCGCCCCTTCGGATCCCGGCAAAATTCCTTCCTTGCTCATGCCACCGGGGCGCCCTCCCATTGGTGGCGTGCCACCGTATCCTTCGCTACCTCCTGCGCGTCCCATGGGTGCCATGCCGGCCCCAGATCCCATGCCAGGCACCCCTCCTCCTGGCGCCATCATGGCGCCCCCCGTTCCTCCGGGCATGCTTCCAGGCATCCCCATGCCAGGCATGCCACCCATGCCAGGCATCCCCATGCCCGGCATGGCTCCTGGCCCCCTGCCACGGGGCCCCGGATTCATGCCGGGCACGCCGCCAGGCGGCTTTCGGTTAGTCGAATCGGAACCTTCCCCCATGCCTGCTGATGATGCCCCTGGCATTCCGCCTGGCCGCATATTTCTCCCAGGTGCCATGCCGCCACCGCCTGGCATGCCGGGCATACCGGCAGAGCCCACCGCACCCGCTGGTACGCCGCCAGGCATTCCCTCGGAGGGCATGGTGCCACCAGACATCTGGCCTGACGACATTCCGGGCAGCACGCCTGCAGGCGTTCCAGGCATACCCGCCGGGCCCGAACTGCCCGCTGTCCCCATCCCCGGCATCGCCATACTCCCTGATCCCATGCTGCCTCCTGGTGGCATTCCCGGCCCAGGCATACCCGCCGAACCCATGCTGCCGGCTGGTCCCATCGACGCTCCCGGCATACCTGCCGGGTCCATGCTGCCTGGCGATCCCATTCCGGGCATGCCGCCGGGATGAGAGAATCCAGGCCTGCTTGGCGTTGCCTGTCCGGCTCTCGTTTCACGAACCCAGGCCAGATCGGCGAGGCGCGGGGTTCCCGGATTGATCCTTGATTTCAGGTCGGTGGTTGCGGCTCCGCGCAATTCCTCCTTGACCAGCCGCAGGGACATATCGCCAAAGCGGTCTTCGCCTTCGTCCCAGGTCCCATTAAAGCGCTGTTCAATACGCGACCATTTCAGGCGAATTTTTCCCGTGCCTTTTCCGAGCGTCTCGGAATAAGTGCCTGTGCACTCACCCGGAGTGGGCTGGGTCAAGACCACTTGTCCCCACTCGCTACTCGTCCAGGTTCCAGCGATTTGCGGCGGCCCGGTGAGTTGATACCCAAAAATTCCCGTCAGAATGAACCCCAGGCTCGCAATCATGACCAAGACTCCCTTCGGCGAAAAAAACCGTGACTTCGCCCGTGGCGCGGCCAGGGTTGGAGACAAACACGCAGGCAACGCCACGCTCGCGGGTTGCTGAAGATGGGCCAGGCAGTTTTGCATCAGTTCGGCGGCTTCGTCCGCGCTGGCGTAACGGTCATGAGGCCTCTTGGCCATCAACTTGTTCACGATGTGGCAAAGCCAACCGGGTAACTCCGGATTGATCTCGCGAATGGGCACCGGTTCCGTGTCGCTTACCAACCTGAGAATGCCGTAGCTCGAATCGGCGCGGAAGGGGGCGCGTCCCGTGCACATGGCGTAAAGCACGCTTCCCAGACTAAAAAGATCCGATCGGGGGTCGACCGGCTGGCCGCGCGCCTGTTCGGGCGACATGAAGGGGGGCGTGCCGGCAAGGGTGCCCACCCGGGTCAGGTTGACATCGTCGACGGCGCGCGCCAGGCCGAAATCGGTCAAGGTCACCCGTTCGATCCCATCGGCCAGCATGATGTTGGCAGGCTTGATATCGCGATGAACCAGCCCCTGGGCGTGCGCCGCGGCCAGCCCGCAAGCAGCTTGCATGCCGATGCGCAAAATCTCTTTCAGTTCCAGTGGTCCCCGGTCCTCAAGCCTTTTTTGTAAGGACATTCCGCGGCAATAAGGCATCACCAGGTACGGCATGTCCTGCCACACCGAGACGGCGTGAATCGCCATGACATGATCGTTGACGACGGCTGCCGCCGCTTGCGCTTCTCGAGCAAACCGCTTCCTGGCGGCGCTCGATGCCGCCAGATGAGGTAAAAGCATTTTGATCGCGACGTAGCGGTTCAGCGCGGCATCAAAGCCCTTGAACACCACGCCCATGCCGCCCTGGCCCAAAATTCCCTTGATTTCATAGGGGCCGATACGGCCAAGCATTTGCGGATCGTCGGTCGCGCCGAGCAACATAAGCAGGCCACGAGTCGCCCCCTTCGCGATGCTCGCGCGGTCGTCCTCGTCGCTCAAGTCGCTAGCGCCATGAGTGATGGATTCTTGATCGGAGGATAGGGCGGCGCGTAGCTCTTGCTTCCAGCCGGCATCACTTTCAAGACCGTCAAGGAGATCGCGGCAATGCTGGCAGTCGGTCAAGTGGCTTTCCCAGTCGCGGCATTGCTTGGGCGAAAGTTCGTCTTCGGCAAAATCTCGCAGCAATTCAACCGGTATGCAGGCAATCGGTGCAGTCACGGGATGCCCTCGCTTTCGATGTTCCAATGGTTGGAAATTTCCAGGGCTTTTTCCTTGAGCCTGCGCGAAACCCGAAAGCGCGCCATGTAGACGGCTCCCGTGGTGCAGCCTTGTTCGGCCGCGATTTGCGCAACGCTTTTTCCCTCGATGGTCGTCTCAAAGAAAAGCCGCCAGATCGATTCACTGAATTCCGAGCGAATCTGCTCGCTGGCAAATCTCAATGCTTCGCGCCGGCTTTCCTGCGTGAACTCGTCGGAAGTGGACCTTTCCCGTTCCGGTTCACTTTGCAAGAGTTCCATGACCGAACTGGAACCGGTTCCCCGGTCCAGGCGTGGCCTCGTCAACACTTTGGTCGCCGCGTTGCGTGTGATCGTCACCAACCAGGCGCGAAACGGCGGTCGATCCGGTCCAGGCTCCCAGTGCTCGATCGCCTGGGTGATCGAGATGCAGACCCGCTGCGCCACATCCTGGGCGTCGGCGTCTTGCAACCCGCGCCTGAGCGCCATGCGGTAAATCACCGGCCGGTAAATTGCCAGAAATTCATTCCAGGCCGCTTCGTCGGCAAGGTCTTTGATCCTTGCTATGAGGCTCTGGCTGGTCTCGGGAAATTCCAACATGCCGGCCCCGATCAATTACGCGTCGTCGCGATGCCTGTGAAGAACGCTTCAAGCTCGGCCAGTGATCTCTCATTTTGCTAAGGAATTCGCGGAACCGCAGGCAGTCGGACTGAATGCGCCCACGGTTTTCCCAAGAAGTTCCTGATCATTGTCCCCAGGTGGGCCATCCGGGATCCATCATCATCTAAAGAACTCAGCCACGACCTTCGCGGATCTTTCTAAAAAAGCGAACAAAATCTCAAATCGACGGCCAGCGGCCCAAAAATCTGGGCTATTGGCCCCCCAATAAGGATGATTTTGCGTCGGCCATCGGCCGCGATCGCGCGCGGACGATTGATCCTAACGGGATGCGGGCGAATGATTTTCGCCAGTTCAGCCGCGGCGAGCAACCAGAATCTTCGTGACATCGGTCGCATTTGATCCCGCACAAGCCTCTTTTAAATAAGAACGAGGCCAAGGAGGGAGTAAAACGTGGAATCGGATGCAGAGATCATTCACGCGGTCCTGCGCGGAGATCGGGGCCAGTTCGCGACGCTGGTCGCGCGCTATGAACGCGCTGTTTGGGCCACGGCCTGGCGCGTCGTGAAGGACGATCATGCCGCAAGCGACGCGGCTCAAGAGGCGTTCCTCGAGGCTTTCAAACATCTGAGCGATGTGCGCGATCCGGATCACTTCGGGTTGTGGCTCTTGCAAATCGCGCGCAGGCAGGCGATTCGTCTGGCAAAACGACGCTCGCGCGATCCCAGTCAATCGCTCGACGACGGCGATTCCACCTATGCCGACGATGCCTTTGAATCGAACCTCGACAAGGTGACCAGCCTTTCGGCCGATGCCGAGGACCTGCTGGCCACCGTGGCCCAATTGCCCGAACACGAGCGGATCGTGATGGTCATGCGGTACCTGGACGGCCGGTCCGTGGCGGAAATCGCCGCGGCACTGGGCCGGCCAGTGGGAACCATAACCAAGCAAATTTCGCGGGCAATCGAACGGTTGAAATTCAGTTTGAAAGGGGTCATCTGATGACTGCTTCGGATAACCTGGAAGAGCGGTTTGCGAAACTTCGCGGTGAATGGCCCGCGGCTTCGCTGGTCGATGATGTGATGAAACGACTCCCGTCTCAAGACTTTGAGATTCAAAAGAAGCCGGCCTTCGAGCCTACCATGCCCACGCGGCGACGAGGCCGGCTCTTTGCCGGACTTGTCTCCTCCGGTCTGTTCATTGGCATGGCCATCGCCTGGCTGGTGATCATCAGCCGGCCAACGACCTTGCTCGCGGCCATTCAAGACAACCTCAAAAATGCGCAGTCGGCCCATGTGGTCATCACCCACTGGGATGACAAAGATGTCGCGGTGCGTTCTGAGATCTGGTACAAGAGAAATGTGGGGGTGCGAGTTGAGTCGCCGGATGAGGTTTGCCTTGAGGACGGCAAAACTCAATGGACATGGAGCACCAAAAAGACCGACGGCGAGCGAGTGATCCTACGCCAAAAAAGCCCCGGTTTTTTCACCACTCAGCTGGCGCAAATGATCTCCTTGCCCGAAAGCTCACCGGAATGGACCAAGGTTCGCTCCGCCGAACTCGATCGGGAAATTCATGGCCGCAAGTGCCAGGCTTCGATCCTGACGTTTCCCAATGACAGCGCGGCGCTTAGCGGAAACCCTCCTCGGCCGCAGGTGCGGGGGATTGTGCTTGTCGAGGCGGGTGGCCGGATTCATGAGATCACCGTGGAGGAACAACGCAAAGAGGGCACCTGGCGGCGTGTGGCCAAGACCCAAATCGATTACGATGCGGCGGTGCCTGATGAAAAAGTTCTCGCCAAGCTGCCCGAAGGGGTGCGCGTGGTCGATCGGGCCGAAGCGTTTTATGCGGTCCATCCTCTCGAAAAAGCACTCAAGCGCGTCGAGATCGAGGGGCTGATCTTTGCCGTACACGACATTCAACCGCTGGAGAATGGCGATGGTTTCTATGTGGTTTCGTCGGTGCGCGGCAGCGAGGAGTATTTGAAGACTTATCCCCCGAAGGCGCGTCCATTCAACCCGGAATTGGTCCTTCTCGATGTGGCCTTCCAGCCGGGAAGCAACATGAGTCAGGGAGGTAATTACTTCCGCGTGGTGCTCGGCAATGCACAGCGTGATGGAGTCGAGTATTCCTGGTGGTTGGTGATGCCGCGCCGTTTTTATGAGATCAAGGATGGGAAGCGGATCGAACGAAACGATCTTTTCACGGGCCAGGGGGAACCTGAGCGCCTCGACAACCAACCGGGTAAGGCAATGGTGCCCCTCATGGCGGTCTTGATGAATCCCAAACATCGCGATGCGAATGGGGTATCTCCGCAGGTGATGAAGTGGGTGGAAGTGCCGGTGCCTGCCGACCGTTCCCCGGCGATCTTACTGGAAGTCGCGGGACGCGCCAAACGGGATTCCAAGGCCATGTCGGTTGCGAGTGCGGGCGGCTTGATCGGAATTGCCGCCGACGAAAAGGGTGCACCTAACAGGGCAATGACGCGCATCATGCACGATGTTAGCGACGCCGATTTCGCTGCCGCGATCCAGCGGGGGATCGATGATATGAGCAGGCTCAATCAGCTTGGAGGTAGCGACCCGGGCCCATTCCCTCCGGGAGGACAGGAAAAGTAAGCGAGTGAGCTGGGACTAGGAAAACGGAATCACCAGCGAAATCCGAACGGGTTTCGCTGGTGGTTTTTTTATTTACCCAGTAAACGCGTAGTGCACTTTCAGTTCTGGCACGGGCGATTCACTCGTTCGATTTGAATTCCGTTGCTTTAGGACTTGTCAGTCGATTTGGGATGTTCCATGCGGAAGATCCAATAGAGGACCACGATAAAAAACACCGCCGCGCCCGCGGCGATTCCTGCGCGAACCCACATGTCTTTTGCTTCATAGCGGACGGCCATGCAGCCGCCAAAAACCGCCGCCGCGATGCCGATGAGCGCAATGCGCATGGGCGCGCTGATGACTGCCTTGCGCTTGATCGGGGGCTCGTTGCTCGTCATGTTCGGCCCTCTTTCCAATCCGGTTGGACTAGTTTCACCAGGAAGAATGGCTCAAGCGGGCACGCCTCGCTGCTTATCTCACTTTAGGAATTACATCCGGGGCCAGGTCGCGATTCGGCATCCCTTTCCGAATTGAAAGATCAGGCCAATTCCCATTTCATCCACCGGTCATGGGCGATGAAGATCGATGCGCCCGCCAGGGGAAGGCCCAAGAGCCACCAAGTCGGCGGCCAAGCAAGGGCGCTATAAAAGAAACTCGATTGCAGCCCGGCGACCAGGAGGAAGATCAGGACGATGAGTGCGACCGTGCCAAGGAGCGCAAAGATCATTTGTTTTGCGAAGGACAAGGTTACGCCGTAGAGGATGCCGCAGTAAAGCAGCCCAAGGAGGGCAAGGGAAATCAGCGCCACATGCGGCGTCGGCCACCAGCTTCCAGGACTCCAGTAGGCATAGGCGCCCAGGCCAAGGCTCAAGGCGACGAAGGCCGATGTGAAATCGCGAGCGGTTTCAAGGAAGACCAGTCGAACCCACTCGCGCCGGGTGCAAGACTGGAGTAAGTGCTGCGCGAGGAAGGGGCGTTTTTGAGCCAGGATGATCGCGGGCACCATCAGCGTGAAGAGCAACGGTTGAGCGAGGAAGGGCAACAACGTGGTCTTGGTCTGAAAAGGGCCTCCCGTCCTCAGTAGGAAATAAAGGATCAAGCCGAATACTCCAGCGCCAACGAGCATGCTGAAGCCCATGACCATCGAAAAGCCGACTGCCGTCATGGGCTGGCCGGCGCGCCAAAGCAAGGCCTGCTTTTTGGGACTCTTGCTCGGACAATCGATGGCCTCGGCCAGGCGCATTCGTTGCCCACGTCCCCAGAAACGATCCTGACGCAAATAAAAAGCATTGTTCTGAGCATTCCAGGCCTGCATTTTGGCGATGGCAAAGAGACCAAACGGGACCGCGCCGTCGGCCGTCTCGGTAATGCGCCTGGCAAGCCGCTGGAAAAATCGCGCGATCTCGACGAGGGAGAAGGCTTCGAGGGCAAGTAAGACGAAGGCGATGTCCGAGCGCTGACCGTGAAAGAACCAGTCGGCTTCCGACGCCTTGGCCATGACGATCATCATGATGAGGCAGAACGACATGCTGGCCACCGCCGCAATCGCGGGGAAATTGACATAGCCGGGAAATCGCGGCATCAGATCGCCGACCGCGGTGCACAGGTAGATGGGAATGAAGCAGACACCCACCATCGCGATCGCCGCCACGGGCGAGCAGCCAGTTCCCATCAGGGCGAGGCCCTGAACCAGCCCCCAGACGATGAGGAGG
>Ga0208492_1000832_pt1 | contig 23186 bp, 16 predicted proteins | sample Subbioar_CSW14AB_FD_184820 | JGI IMG/M metagenome (GOLD analysis project Ga0208492, IMG submission 184820) | Serpentinite rock and fluid subsurface biosphere microbial communities from McLaughlin Reserve, California, USA - CR12Mar_CSW14AB (SPAdes) | ecosystem: Environmental > Terrestrial > Deep... | reverse complement strand
CCGCGTAACAAGGTAAGATCAAATTGTCCGCCATATTCACCAGCATGGCCTGTTTATCAAACGTATCCGCCGGCTCTTCATTAACTGATGATTTTTTCTTTTTACAACAAACACAAACAATGATCGCCGCGGCAATCAAACCAATTTTTAAACTTAAAGGGCCTATTTTCTTCATTTATTTACTCTAAACGTGCTTATTCCGGTACTGTTCAAAATGCAAAAAAGAGCGCAGTAAAAACTGCACTCTATTACACACACACTTACATTCTATTAAAGTTTACTTGCATCTAAACTGAATACAGCTGCTAATTTATTAATGGCATTGTCAATATTGGTCTGAGTGATCGTATGAAGGTTACCACCAAAATAACCGATCAAAGTTGCGATATCTGCATCAGAGATCGTTTTTGAAGGATTGTACTGGAAGCCGGTTACAAAGCCGTAACCTTCAGAAAGATTATGGTGCAAGGTTCCAAGATCGGTTAAATTGTTTTTAGCTCCTTTTAAGTAGTTAATGCACTTTGCCGCAGCTACTTTTTCCCATGTATTGATCACAATTGTACGCGCGGCATCACGCGCTGTGTTATCTTTATTGCTGATTGCTGCACGCCCTTTTAAGAAGGCATCCATAATGGTTGTATTACAGCCAATAGCGGTGTTAACCGAGTTAGCATAACTTCCCCAGTTTTTTAATCCCACAGTACTTGTAGGGAAAGAAACCGGTACTCCAAAATATCCGAAAGCTTCATCCCAGGCTTTTTCCTGCGCTGTTGAACCATTTACTACGGTTGAATTGTCGTAAGTACCTATGTTGGTTAAAATGGTTGTTGCCTGATAATATAATACGGCTCCCATGAGTCCTTTTTCTGCGAACTCTTTGTACTCAAAACCGTTTGCATCCACCAGAATTGCCCGTGAAGGTGAAATAATTTTACCTTTCACACCGTTGGAGGCGGTGGAGGCCGTAGGATTAGCAGCAGCGACGACGCTTGCAGCGGCGGCATCATCAAAATTTGCTTCTAAAACAGACTGAAATGCTGTTGCGCTTTGATCCTTTAACTGGATACCGCTGGTGTTCAATGCCCCATCGGTAAACTGCGCGTTCGCGTTAGCATACATATCTTTCAGTTTTTGAGCAGTTAAGGTAGGTTGCGTGGTCTGAGTAGTTGTATGAGTGCTCTTAATATAAGTTGCAAGCTCCCCTAACATAGCAATACGCTGAGTTGAAGAGGTAAAGCTGGCATTAGAAAAGTTATAGGTTGTTGGAATTGTATAAGCAGGTGTTGTTGGCGTAGTCGGAGTTTCCTCCACTACCGGATCTTTTGTGTCCTTTTTACAGCTGGTTAAAACAGTTACTGCAGCCAATGCCACGATTGAAAAATAATTTTGAAGTTTCATAGATTTTATATGGTACTATTGGTTTAAAATTTCCGATACAAATGTCTTATTTAGACAGATTTTAAACAATACCTGAAAAAAGGTATATTGGTCAAGAAATGATTACCGGATAGTAAAGACAATAGTTTCAGGGATACTTAAACTGCAAGTTTTCAGAAATAATGAGCGACTATTTCAGCTGCTTTGAAATAACATAAAAATTAACATCGGGGGTAAACATTGTATCGGTAGCAGGCACTGTTTGCCATTTTTCAAGAGGTTTTAACAATATTTCCCTGGCCCCGGACATTGCTTTTAAAGGCATATTGAACCCCTTTACACAATTTGTCCACCGGTAAGAAAGTTTATTTTTTTTGATCTTATACTCCAATACCGGGATCCGGGTTGTTCTCAGATACTGATCAAATGTTTTCTGAAGGTCGAGTCTCAGGTAAGCAGACATATAATCTTCTATTTGTTTCGTTGTTACAGTCTGGTGCCAGAACATGCGGTTAAGGCTACGCAACATTTCGCGCCATAAAGAATCGTTATTTACCATTTGCCTGATACCATGCAACATGTTTGCACCTTTGTAATAGAGGTCTATGGACCCTCCTGCATTTACATTATAATCGCTGATTATTGGCTTATCGTTCATAACAGCCTTGCGTGTACCAATTACATATTCGGCGCCCGCTTTTTTTCCAAAGAGGTATTCCGTATATAGATTCTCGGAATACGCAGTAAAACTCTCATGGATCCAGTTATCCGCCACATCCTTTGCGGTAATACTGTTTCCAAACCATTCGTGCCCCGATTCGTGAACAATGATAAAATCCCATTTTAAGCCCCAGCCGGAAAGTGAAAGATCTCTGCCCTGATATCCATTCTGAAAATCATTTCCATACGCGATGGCGCTCTGATGCTCCATACCCAGGAAAGGCGCTTCCACCAGTTTATAACCATCTTCGTAGAACGGATAAGGGCCGAACCAATATTCGAAACAGTGCAACATTGATTTTGCCTGCATAAATTGTTTTTTCGCTTTTGTAAAATTATCTTCCAGTACCCAGAAAGAAAGATCCAGCGACCCATTCTCACCCGTTATCGTATCCCGTATATACACGTATTTTCCAATGTATGGGATGATGTTGTAATTATTTATCGGGTTAACAACTTTCCAGTAATAGGTAGCTGTTTCGTCAGCATTCATAAAAATATTCTGCAGGCGGCCGTTAGAAACCGTTACCAGGTTTTTCGGACAGGTGATCCGGATGGAACAGCTATCGGCTTCATCATACATATGGTCCTTATTAGGAAACCATACCTGCGCAGCCATCCCCTGGCAGGCAATGGAGATCCAGGGATTTCCTTTTTTGTCCTGCGACCAGATCACACCACCATCCCAGGGCGGCATTTTGGCGGTCTTTGGTCTGCCATGAAAATAGGCATAAACAGTTTTAATCGAATTGACCTTTTGTTCCGGCGAAAGATAGACAAACCAGGCATTTCCATCTCTTTCTACATTGCATTTCCTGGAATCACAGGTCACACTGTCCAGGATCATGGGCTGCATAAGATCCAGCTGCATCACATTGTATGGTTCTATTACTTTATAGGTTATTTTATTATACCCTTTTATGCTGCTATCTGGATAATTGAATGCAACGTTAAGGTCGTAATGCAAAATATTCCACCACGAACGAGCTTTGGAAATACTACCCTTCAGAGTATCCGCATGTGTATATTTTACAGTTTGCGCATGCAACTGCGGTAATAAAACAAAAACCAGGAAAGATCCCCAAAAATTTAAAAACCGTCTATTCATCCGGCGCAAAAATACAGCGAAAAACTCTCTAAAAAAACTCCGGACAAATAAAAGCATAATGGGAGCTATACCGGTCAAAAAACACTTAATTATTGGCTGGAATTAATTTTAACTACTTTTGAGTCTTGTAAAACACGGAGAATGCCGTTCAAAAAATATTTCAAAACGCTCTTATATTTTCTACTGGCATTAATATGCGTTTACCTGGTCTTTGTTTTTTCCTTCGGTGGGTTCGGTAAAAAAGCACTTGTTTCTACGTCTGCCGGAAAGAGTGATACCGCGCTTCTCTTTGCACACAGGGGTATTTCTCTGTATTATCCTGAAAATAGCAGGGAGGGCGCCGAAGGAGCCAGGCTTCATGGATTTAGGGCTGTAGAGCTGGATATCCGGAGATCCGCTGATGATCAAAACGTGGTCTTTCATGATGAAAACTGTCTTCGTATGCTTGGCCTGGACCAGGAGGTGGATAGCCTGACCATGGCAGAACTCAAGAAATATCCTATCTCGTTGTATAGCGGGAAAAAAAGTGAAGCCGTAGTTCCAACTGTTGATGAATTCCTTTCATCCGCAAAAGAGAACATGATCTTTTATTTTGATATGAAATTCTCTTCGTTCAAGGATGCAGATGAAATTGTGGCGCTGATAAAAAAGCACGCGCGTGAAAGATCGGTTATTCTCACAAACTGGGATATTCTTTTTGTTTTTTATGTCGAAGCTAAATACCCGGAGATCATAACAGGTCTTGAGGGTTTCGACGCCGGAAAAGAATGGACTTACACCTTAATGCCTAAAAACCTGAAACCGGATTTTCTTTCCGGTTTCTTTTCACACACCAGCGCCGAACATATCGGCTGGCTCAAAAAAAATGAGCTGATTGAGAACAGAATTGTGTATGGCGTGGACAGCACCAACTACGAATCAGCTTTAAAAGCAGGATTTAAAAATATCATTATTGATTATGACTCGGCAATGAATAATGATCCACGCATTACTGATCTCTTAAGGAACCCCGGCAATTGATTATAGAAGTGTTATAATAGTTTAGGTTCTGTCAATTCCATGAGTGCGATGCTCCATTTTTCGGCACAGGTCCGATAAATAGCGGAGTTACTGATTGCACAAACCAGAAAACAAAAATTAATCTATTACAGATCCGTGTCATCTGCGTAATCAGTGGTAAATTAAACTATTGTCTTTACCCGATCGGATCTTACCGATCAAAGTCAATTATTTTAATCGTTCCCAAAAAATCACCGGAGTATTTAACCGAATCATCTATAAAAAAGGCGCAAACTTATATTCTCCTTGAAATCCCTTTTCTTTGAATTTACTTTTATACCGGGTTTAGACACGGCCGGGATAAAAGAGTTTTTCACCTTACGCTAAAGGTTTTTTCCATAGCTCTTTTGTTCCGGCTTTCTAAATTAAAAACTTTATCGTTATACTATGATTAAACTTTTACGCTTCAATTACGTCCTATAAATATTACAGTTTAATCACTTAAGCTATAACCAGGGGAAAGAAGAATAGCGGGATCTGTTTGTGTGTGGTATTCCAATAGTGTGCCATCTTCTTTTTCCGGTTTTTTTAAAGTAAAACGTTATGGTTCCACGCATTTTATTATTAGCGGATATATCCTCCTCTCACACAGAAAAATGGGCTTTGGCTCTCGCTCAAAATGGATACCAGGTAGGGATCTTCAGCCTTAATAAACCAAATAATCCGTGGTACGTTTCGAATAAAAACATACATGTTCTTTATAACGGAACCCTCGCGAACACTTCCCGTTTCTTTTTCAAAAAACCAGGCTACCTGTTTGCGATGCCAAAACTGATCAGCTGCATCAGATCATTTGTGCCGGATATCGTGCACGCTCATTATGCCAGTAGTTATGGTCTATTGGGTGCTCTGTGCAGGTTCAAACCTTTTGTGATTTCGGCCTGGGGTTCGGATGTTTATCAATTCCCCCGAACCTCGTTTATTCATAAAGCCATCCTAAAATTTAATCTCAGGGCGGCGGACAGAATTTTATCCACCAGTTATGTAATGAAAGGTGAGCTGTGGAACTATACTTCTAAAGAAATTGACGTCATTCCATTTGGCGTGGACACTGAAATTTTTCGCCCGGAAATTATACGTTACAAAGAGAGAAACACTCTTTATATCGGAGCTATTAAAGCAATGGAAGAGATCTATGGCATTGAAACCCTTATTGACGCGGTTGAACTGGTAAAGCGTTCCCTGCCCGAAATAGTTTTAAAGGTGCTGCTTGTGGGTTCAGGCCACCGCAGTGCTTATTACAAAAAACTGGTAAGCGCCAAAAACCTGGATAGTATTTTTGTGTTTACCGGTAAAATTTCATTCTCACATATTTCCGAGTATCATAACCTGCTGGATATACTGGTGAACGTTAGCACCGTGAATGAAAGTTTTGGCGTGTCGGTAGTTGAAGGAATGGCCTGTGAAAAACCGGTCATTGTTTCAAATGTGCCCGGGCTGAAGGAAGTGATTGCAGATTGTGGAATCATCGTTGAAAAACAAAATCCAGGTGAGCTGGCAAAAGCTATTATACAATTGATCCGGTATCCGCGGTTACGAAACAGCCTGGGCAAAGCAGCCAGGAAACATGTGCTTGAAAACTATGATTTTAAAAACTGTCTGCGCCGGATGATCAGCGTGTATGATTCTCTTTTGCCTTTGGAAGAACGATCTGTGTTGCCGGTGAAAGTGAACATGGAAAAGATCTGATATAGAATTTCATGGATGATAACCGCATGTTAATCAAATTGCATGGGTCATCGCCATTAAGGTTCCTTTACATCAACAAACAATGTATCTGAGTTTAACCCGGTAAAAATACCGTAACCATTTACAATGCTTGTGGAAGGATTTGCCAGGTTTTGCGAGCTGGTGCTATTTTCCTCATAGAGTTTGGCATAATCGGGCAACACATGATAAAGAATGATCCTGTGCTTTCCATAATACTGGAACTCCATGGCCCTTACCTCCGACTCTGCCATGTTACTTGGCGTTTTTCTGAAGCGATTGCCCGGAGGTGCATTGCCACCGAAACTTCTTATGGGATCCAGTGTTGTTTCCATATTTTCAACGATCAGCAAATAGTATGAATTATCACTGTTTGTCCATGTTAATTTAAGAGGATCCGGCATTGTAAAGCCTCCCAATCCAAAACTGGCGCGGGATGTATCCTGCCGTGTAATTGTGTATGTTGTTTCTGATTGTATAAAATTCTGAGGCTTAAGTGGAATAGTGCTGTATGCCGTTACCTTTTTATTATTGTATGTAAATGAAAGGTCCATATACATTCCCTCGCTTATATTGATCGTGCTATCTGTATAATAACCATCACCCGCAGCTTTTAATGTATAGTTTTTATCGTTTATTTCGAGTTCCACACTCAGACTATTAATATCATCATCTGAATAAACAACATCTGTTGTAAAGGGTATCTGCCTTGTAATATGCACGCTTACTGCTCCACCTGCACTAATATAAGATTCGATAATGGGCGAATCGGTAAATTCCTGGGCTTCTTTCCGGCAGGAAACGAGCAGTGAAAACAAAAAAAGAATGATCGTGGCTTTTAGTGATTTCATGTTATCTGAGTTTAAGCGATAAAGTAAGGTTTGGCACTATTCCTAAATAATTTACATTGGTTTCTAAAATCTCCCCGTCAATAATGGTGTATTGTTTATACCAAACATTTGTCCTGTTATACACATTAAAGATAGAGAAGCCTATATAACCTATTTCTCTTCGTTTTTTACCTTCACCTGTTAGTAGTTTATAATTGATGGCAAGGTCCATCCGGTGATAGTCCGGCAAACGCAAACTGTTCTTGGAGGTCACTGTAAAAAAATCCTGGGCCGATCCATCCAGTAATGTCACCTGGTAGGCCCCTGACGGGGCGGTATACGGACGCCCTGTGGCAAAGATCCAGGTGGCCGAAAAATTCCAGCGCTTCCGGGTATAAATGCCTACCGCTTTAAACTCATGCGTTACATCCTGGTTTGCAGGGAAATCAACCGTGGAATACATCTCAAAATGGTTCCTCGCCTGACCAAGTGTGTAACTCACCCACCCGTTAAACTTTCCTGTTTTTTTCTGGATCAAAAATTCCATTCCGCGTGAATAACCAGTACCCGTGTAAAAATTTTCGTTATAACTTACACCTGACGGACTTGTATTTAAACGTAGTGAATACTCTGTCAGCCCCTCCAGCTTTTTATAATACGCTTCGGCGCTGAACAAATAATTCCGCGCATCGTAAGATACTCCTCCAATATAGTGCAGCGCCGAGCTTACCGGAATGTTTTTTCCGTTTGATAAGATCCAGAAGTCGCGGCTGCCGGATAAAATATCTTCGCGCGTTACCCGGTTTGCGAACTGATAAAATTTTCCATAAGCACCTTTTAAGGAAAGTTTCTTCGAAAGATTGATCACGAGTGAAACTCTTGGCTCGTAATATACTTTAGCGGTGACGTCAAAATAACTCGCCCGCAGTCCGGGAAGAAGCTGGATCCTATCGCCAGCCAGTTTAAATTTACCTTGAAGATATCCCCCGCTTAACGTTCCTTTATTATGCTTATCCAACACTGTTGTCGTGTCGTTTTGCGCATAGGTATATTTAATATCATAGTAGCTGGCAAAGCCGCCGAACTGAAGCTGAGACCAGTTAAAGATATCCCATTGGTAATCCGATTTTAATGAATAATCACGCAGATCATTATTTTCGAGGATACCATTTTTTACCGTCGATGAATTTCCGCTGGCATCGGTTAAAGTCCTTTCCTGTGAACGATCACGGTTACTATAATAATTTGAATAACTCAATATGGTATTGCCATAAAACTTTGGTGAAAATTTCCGGGAATATTTTAAGCTGGCACCAAAGTTCCCGTATTTTGTAAGATCCGTGGCATTCATATTAAAACTTCTTCCCGTGCTTAACGTTGAAGTGGAAGGAACCGTGCTATTATCAAGTTTATCAGTTCCGTTAAATACACTTAAGGAGATGATATCGCGGCTGGTTGGCCGAAATGTAAATTTTCCGTTGAGATCATAAAAATAAGAAGTGGCTTTAGTTTCCTGCTGCATCGGACCTCTTCCACTGGTTGGCATATTTGCAGACTGGCTTTTATTCGAGCTGTTGAATTTGTCAAAAATGGTATTGTATACAAATCCCTTGTAAGACCTCCTTATGGCAATGATAGATGAGAACTTTTTGCCAATGGGAACTTCCGCAAAGGCGTTAATACTTAGCAGGCTGACATCAGCGCCCACATTTACTTTTTTCTGGTTGCCATCCTTACCGGTAATTTCGGTAACACTAGACAAACGACCACCAAAGCGGGATTCGAAACCTCCCTTATACAGCTGCACATCTTTAAGTGCGTTTGAATTAAAAGCGCTAAAAAATCCATATAAATGATCTACCTGGTAAATAGTAAAACCATCGTACAAAATTAAATTCTGATCCGGTGTCCCTCCACGCACATACAGCCCCGATGATGATTCATTGGAAGCGCTGATCCCCGGCATCAGCTGGAACGAACGCATAATATCCCTTTCCCCTATGTTTGGCAATTGTTCCAGTTTTTTTGGCGTCATTTTTATGGTGCTGACGTCGGCCTGGTTAACCAGAACCACATCTTCCCTGGCAGCTGTTACCAGAACCTCTTTTAAATTATTGGCTGATGGCAGCTGTACAAGTAATACTTTTTTAGCCAGTTCAGGATCCAGGTAGACTTCCATTTTCTGGTATCCCACATAGTATACGAGGAGAACACTGGTATCAGAAGGAACTTTTACCAGCGTAAAATAACCGTCAATATTTGTAGTGACTCCTTTATTGCTGCCTTTAACCTGTACAGTGGCAAAGGGAAGTCCTTCGCCCGTTTGCTTATCGCGTACAAGACCGGAAAGCGTAAAATTATATCTCAAGGGTTTTCCAAAGTATTTTTTTTGTGGCTTCCCCGCTCCCTGAGAAAGATCAACACCTTCATCGTCGTCGTAATTCCCTTCCTCATCAATAATCTGGGTTTCCCTGAAATCATCAGTTACATCTCCCGCAACTACCACCGAATCATTATAAATAGCCTTGCCGGATAAGCGAACCGTTTTGAAAAAAGCGCCCAGTTTATTTTTCGCCACAGCTGCTTCCGTAATTTTAGGATCGTTTATCTGCAGGAATAAGTTCTTCTTTCCCTGCGAGTAATTGTATGTCAGCATACCCGAAAGGGCGATCACGCATTCCGCATCTATAACCTTATTCCCCTCACTTCCCGGAATATATACAAACTCATAATCATAAAACCGGGCAAAGCTCTTTAAAGTATCCCGCTCATAAACTTCCGTTGCAGTCTCACCTTCCTTTCCGAAAATAAAAATAAACGGACGTTTTACATTTGTATAATTCTGGTTCTGCGCATAACAGAGGTAATGAAAATAACAGGCATTCCCTTCGCTGTTAAACGCAAAGATTTTTTGACTTTTCGCGGAATAGACAAAAAAACAAGTGAAACTAAAAATCATCCAGGATTCCAGGTATAATGAAGGGCGGTGTTGCTGCTTATTCTGCATTTTTAAAATTAAAGCACGAACCTAAAAAAAGGAGAGACCTAAATAAAATGAAATAGAAGTTAAAGCCGTTTTTATAGATGAACGCGTTTAAACATTCCGCCTGACCTACGAAGGTTTTATTACGGAAGACGAACAAGGCCCGAGCCTCAAAAGATCAGAAGCTTGCCATTATTAAGACGAAAAGGTGATTTATCGATAAAAAAAGCCCAAACTTCTATTGTATAGCTGCTAATTTATTTCTTTTGCCGAATTTTGACTAAATTAAACGGAAATGTTTTCAGCACATAAAAACCAGGCTGTCTTAAAAATACTTCTCCATGTGTTTACGTGGATCGTCTTGCTTCTGTTCCCTTTTTTTCTCTCCCAAAATGAAGGCTTTCCGATCAGTTACCCAAGGCTGGTTAAATTTACATGGATCCCGCTGCTCCTTTCCGCCATTATCTTTTATACGAATTACTTCCTGCTTATTGAAAATTTTCTTTTCAAAAAAAGGACTTTACTGTTTATCCTGATCAATATCGGGCTGGTCCTTTTTTTTACCTGGGTCCATTTTGGGATCAAAGACCCGTTAAACCTTGTCTCAGACATGATGCCCCCGAGCCCTGCACATACTATGCCCTCAAACAAAATACCTCAGGCCCCTATGCACCTCATCCGCTCAAAGCGCGGCCCTTCTTTAAAGTTGTTTATATACAAGGACATTATATCACTGATCATTCCTATCATAGTTGCATTTGCAGTTAGAACGAATGAGAAATGGACAAAAGCCGAAACAGAAAAAAAGGAAAAAGAAAAAGATATCCTGGACTCGGAACTTCAACATTTAAAATACCAGCTGCAGCCTCATTTTTTCTTTAATTCGCTGAATACTATTTATGCGCTCATTGAACGTTCGCCTTCAATTGCGCAGGAAACCGTTCACCGTCTTGCCAAACTCATGCGCTACATGTTATATGAAACGGATTCAGGAAAAGTGAGTTTAAACGAAGAAATTGAATTTATGAAGCAGTATATCGAACTCATGAAACTCCGGCTTTCGGACAAAACAAAAGTACATGTGAACTTCCCTGTAAGCAGCAATGATTATCTGGTTACACCCCTTCTTTTTATTTCATTGATCGAAAATGCCTTTAAGCATGGGATTTCAGCCACACAGAATTCCGAGCTCTTCTTCAACCTTAATGTGGTGGAAAACAAGATCCGCTTCTATTCAGAAAACACAAATTTTCCAAAAAATGAACATGATAAAAGCGGCTCCGGCATCGGCTTATTAAATTTAAAAAAGCGATTGGAACTTGCTTATCCGGGGCGCTTTAATTTTCAAACAAAAGTAGAGGGGAATGTATTTACCGCGTTGCTGGAAATTAGCACAGAACATCTGCCAAACTAAAAACGACTGTAAGAATGAGGAAATTAAGCTGCATAATTGTTGACGATGAACCGCTGGCACTGGAACTGGTGGAAAGTTACGTGACAAAAACACCTTTCCTGCAATTAAGAGGAAAGTGCCTGAATGCTTTCGAGGCGATTAAAGTCCTGAATTCCGAAAAAATAGACCTCGTATTTCTGGACATCCAGATGCCGGATATGAATGGCATTGATCTCAGTAAAACGTTATTCCCTGAAACAAAAACAATCTTCACCACAGCTTTTAAAGACTACGCCTTTGATGGCTTTAAGGTAAACGCGGTAGATTTTTTATTAAAGCCCTTTAATTACGCTGAATTCTTAAAAGCGGCGACAAAAGCGCTGGAGCGGTATGGCCCGGTGGAAGATAAAAGTAGTCAGCCCACCAACGATACTTTTATTTTTGTAAAATCAGAATACAGGCAGATAAAAATAGATCTGGATGAAGTATATTATTTTGAAGGTCTGAAGGATTACATTAAGATCTGGTTAACCCGTCAGCCAAAACCTGTACTCACATTAATGAGCCTTAAGACCCTGGAAGAAGAGCTGCCGGAAAATAAATTCATGCGTGTACACCGGTCTTTTATTATTGCTCTGGATAAGATCACCGCGGTGGAAAGAGGACAGATCCTGATAAATAATGAAAGAATTACCGTGGCGGAACAATACAAAACGAAATTTCAGAAATTTATAGAACACAAGTCCTTAACCTGACGATTTATCACATCAGCTGCTTTGATCACTTATTTCACTCATATTCACCGAACATTGAAACTATTTTTTTTCCTGTTTGTCCTGATCTTAGTATCTGCAGATCTTCATACGCAGGTAATTGTTAACGGAGTTATTTCAGATAAATCGGGTGAAGCGCTTCCCGGAATCAGTATAAAAGTTTTAGGCCGTGATTCTGGTTTCATCAAAGGGGTTTTCTCCGATATGGAAGGAAAATTTTCAGTATCCCTCGCCCCGGACAAAAACTACATTCTCGTTTTTTCCTTTTTGAGTTACCGGAGCAAATATAAAAATGTTGAAGTCAAAAAAGCCGCGATAGATCTCGGAAAAATTGATTTAAAGGAAGAAGCTCATACACTCACAGAAGTAGAAATAAAAACCGTTCAGCAAAGAGGTGAACAAAAAGGAGATACCACCGCTTTTAACGCGAATGCTTTTAAAACAAATCCGGACGCTACGGCCGAAGACCTGCTAAAAAAATTACCGGGAGTTACTTCTGACAATAATGGCGTAAAGGTAAATGGCGAAACTGTGCAGAAGGTGCTGGTAGATGGCAAACCCTTTTTTGGCGATGATCCAAATGCCGCATTAAAAAACCTCCCTGCAGAGATCGTTGATAAAGTGGAAGTCTTTGATAAAATGAGTGACCAGGCCCAGTTTACGGGATTTAATGATGGAGACCAGCAGAAGACTATTAATATTGTCACTAAAAAAGGGAAAAATGCCGGGCAATTCGGAAAAATTTACGGAGGTTTTGGCGCCGATGAAGCGGGTACTGTACGTTATAACGGAGGTGCGGCTTTAAACAGTTTTAAAGACAAAAGAAGGATCACGCTTTTAGCATTATCGAATAATATTAACCAGCAGAATTTTAGCATTTCAGACATTACCAGCGCAATGGGAAATACTGGCCAAAGCAGCGGAAGAGGCAGCGGTGGTCCTGGTGGCGGTTATAACAGCTCGTCAAGCCTGCTCACTGCACCTCAAAATGGGAATACTGCCACACAATCCGCCGGTTTAAATTATTCCGATGCCTGGGGCAAAAAAATAAATGTTTCCGGAAGTTATTTCTTTAACCACACAGACAATACGAATATGTCAAATGTAACACTGACTTATTTTACCGAAGACAACCTGCTTTACAAAGAAATAAGTACAAGTAAAAAACTAAATGATAATCACCGCTTCAATTTCAGATTTGAATATACGATCGACTCTTCAGATAAAATTACGATCGTACCGAACCTGACCTTTCAACGAAATGATGCCGGGAGCACCATGAACGGCAGCACCAGTCACCTAGACGATATCCGGCTGAACAACGCGGAAACAAAATCAAAAAGCCTGAACCTTGGTTATGATTTTTCTAATTCTATTTTATACCAGCATAAATTTAAAAAAAACGGCAGGACCATTTCATTGAATCTTGGCACGTCACTTTCTGAAAGAGATAACGAGGGGAGCTATTATTCACGTTACAGCGATACAGCGGAAACCATTCGTGATCAGAAATATTTCACTTACGGTTATACCAAAAAAGCCTCCGCCAACCTCTCTTACACAGAACCTTTAAATAAATATGCACAAATACAGCTAAGTTATAACCCTTCTTACACATCAGGTAAATCAGATAAAACAACCTATGATTTTGATTCTTTTGAGAGTGCTTATAATGACTTTAATCCTGCCCTGACCAATAAATACAACACTATTTATCAAACGCAACGCGGTGGCTTAAGTTACAAATACAGGAAAAACAAATTGAACTTAAGTTTTGGAGCCGATGTACAGGAATCCACACTCAATGGGGAGCAGACCTTTCCGGTGATGGTGAGCCTGAATCAATCTTTTCAGAATATTCTTCCGAATGCGATGATGAATTACAGGTTCAGCAAAACAAAAAACCTGCGGATATTTTATCGGACGAGCACCAACATTCCTTCTATTTCCCAGCTGCAAAATGTACTCGACATCTCTAATCCGCTCCAGGTTAAATCAGGAAACGACCGTTTAAAACAGACCTTTGAAAACAGCCTGAATATTCGTTTTGGCGGATTTAATCCTACTACATCGCGCAATGCGATGATCTTTGTAAACGCCAATTACACGGATAACTATATCAGTAATGCTACTTACATTTTAAAATCTGATTCCGTGATCCAGGGATCCATTCTTTCCGCTGGCAGTCAGCTCAGCAAACCAGTGAACGTGGATGGTTTTTACAACGTGAGAGCTTTTGGTGTGTACGGTTTTCCTCTGAAGCTCCTTAAAAGCAATTTTAATATTAACGGAGGAATTAACTACAATCACACACCCACTCTTATTAATGATCTTATTAATTACTCTAACAGCTATGCCACAAACGGTGGAATGTTCCTGGGGAGCAACATAAGCCAAAACATTGATTTTTCCATTGGTTATACCGGTAATTATACTATTGTAAAAAACTCAGCGCAGACCAGATCAGACAACAGTTATTTTACACACACAGCTACGCTTAAGCTGAATTATTTGCTTAAACGTTTTGTTTTGAATACAGATATTAGCCACACCTTGTATAATGGGCTGAGCCAAAGCTTTAACCAGGAATATTTATTATGGAATGGATATATAGGTTATAAATTTTTAAAGGACAGGTCCCTTGAAGCCAAAATCTCCCTCTTCGATATTTTGAACCAGAACCGAAGTATCAGCAGAACGGTAACCGGGGCTTATACGGAGGATAACTACACAACCGTGTTAAGACGTTATGCCATGTTTACGCTGACCTATACTCTAAAGAACTTTAAAAACGGTACGCCTTCGAAAACAGAAGAACGGAATCATCCGTTTCCCGGCGGACCGCCTCCGGGAGCTCCTCCGCCGCCCGGGGGTGGATAGATTTATATCCATACCCGATCAGATCACTTTAACAATACAGGCCGCTCCTACGGAGTTTATTCTTTATTTACACTTTCTATTACAAACAGTTTGCTCCTACGGAGCCTGATTCTATTCTAAGACCTCGCAGAAGTCAGCTGTTTGTGATAACACAATCAGCCACAATTTAACTTCATTGGAGTAACCTGTTTGATCAACCGCACTCAGTGTTTACGATCTCTACGGCGAACTCTTAACCCGATCAGACCATTTTTAACAATACTGGCCACTCCTGCGGAATTTATTTTCTATATACACTTTCTATCTCAAATAGTTTGCTCTCACACCGGAGACTGATTCCGTATAAGACCTCGTAGAGGTCAGCTGTTTGTAATCTCACATCTGCCACAATTTAGCTCCGTAGGAGCGGCCTGTTTGATCGACCGCATTCATTGCGCAACCCCCAAAGTGTTTAAGATCTCTACGGTGAACTCTTACAGACTCCCGGAATTCTATTTAATAAACAAGCCCCAATCCGTATCCTCAAAATCTGGTTCCATTTTATGGATCTCCACTGCCCAAAGTTTAAAAAGCTCCCTGAACTTTTCCATTTCCTCACGAAAGAGATTTACGTATTTAGGATCAAAACTTTCTGAATAATTAAGCGAATGGTTGGACAAACGAAGATACTCGGCATGATCCCGGATAATAGAGGCTTTTTGCATGCAGATAACATATGAATCTGACATAAGACCTGAAGCAAGCTTAGCGCAAACGATCATAGCTGATTCCCTTAATGTCGATTCGTGCATTTCCCTTGCCTCCTCACTTGCGGTATCCATAAGTGTATCCACTATGGCCATGATCTCTTTGGCCTGTACATATAGCGGGTGTTCGTGGAGTCTTCGCTCTTCTTCTTTTCTCTGCTTTTCAAATTCCTCATTCTCCTCATCCGAAAATTCATGATTAAAATCGAAATCGTCATTATCTTCTATCATGGTTCGAATATTTAAGACGAATTTATAAATCTTTTTGAACTCTGTGAAACTCGTGCAGGGCTCCGGTATTTTTACCAGTAATGTGTTTAGCAGCCTCAACTATGCATGCACTAAGGCGTGGATCGGTCCTTAATAAAACATGACTATAATTTTTTCACTTCAAATTTCGGATACCCTTTAATTCCCGAAGAATTCAGAAAATCAATAAAATGGAATTTGTAATAAAACCCTTTGTGGTCCCGGATCAGATAACAGATCTTACTATTTACGGTATATAGATTAGTATTCAGGTCAAAATATTTCCAGTCGTAACCAATTTTATCGCGACGCTCGCTGAACGGATACTCCGTCGTGTCGTTCATCGTTATTTGATCAAAGGACTTATTTGTGATTCTTGCCACCCGGGTTTTATACATATTGGTCAACACCCCGGTAACCTGGTAGTACTGGAGTTCGGGTTCATAAAACAGATGCGTGTATTGAGTGAAACAGAGATCATACTCTGTTTTCTTCGGTTCAATATTCAACTGACTGTTGGTATTAAAAGAGAATTGAATAAAATCGTAGGCCTCGTCCTTATAAACAATCCCCTGTTTTATCTCGCCTGTTTTTATGTTGGCGTATTCAAACACATAACGCGTAGCATCTGTTGAAATGACCTTTAATTTATAATAACCAATTAACTGTCCCGCGGGAGTATAGCCCCTGTGTATCACATACACCTTGTTGTCTGTCTTCCAATCGCCCGTGGCGGTGCTGTCCACATTACCACTGGGCATGTCGGCCCGGCCGCCAAGCGCCAGTCCAAGTGTGTCTTTTACATCGTTTAAAGAAGAATAATTTGTTTTAAAGATCTTCATGGCTTTAGATCCGTTTAAAAAAACGTGAAATCCAGCCGGAGAAGCCTCAAATGCCAGATCCCAATCGGTTTTCACATTGACGGAAACGATCCTGTTGTCATGCAGCGAATACCAGACCTGGTTTTTGTAGTCCCCACCCATTTCGACCTGGGTGGTAAGTACATCGCCTCTTTCATAAGCTGGTACGGGTAATTCCCTTTTTTCACAGGAAACCAGAACAAGAGTTATTAAAACCGGAATTAATTTTTTCATTGGTCCCAATCGTTAGTTGAAACTATGCGCTTTCAGCGCAAGGTTTTCTGTTTCTAAAAACACATTTGTCGTCACTGCGATCCCGATGGCTATCGGGAGAAGCAGTCTCAATGCGAGATTGCTTCACTCCGTTCGCAATGACGGTTTCTGATCGTTTGTTGAAGAATTTCATTCTTTTTTCTTTAAACCTATTGACTTCCGATCAATAGTGGTTTAGTCTTTACTGAAATTAAGTGCAAGTTTAATAAAGTAATTTCTTCCTGTAGAAACCGGGATACTGGCTGTGGCAGTATTATGTGCGCCGGCCGCGGCTGAAGTGGAGTTTATATTTTTCACATCCAGCACATTTTTACAACCAAAGGTAATGGTAGCCCTGTCCTTAAATAAAATCCAGTTTGTTGTTACATCCATCACCGAATAATCCGAAACAAAAGTTTGTGTGATCACATTATTCTCATCCTTCCTGTAACCAGGTAATACACCGGTATACTTATAAAATACAGCCAGGTTAATATTTTTTTTTATCTTATAGGTAGCATTTGCTAAAACTTCCGGGCTGTAAGTATATTCCGGTACTTTTTCTTCTTCAGACAAATTGTTGTAGCGTGCCGAATAGTTAAATCCCGTTTGCACCGCCAGTTTTTTAAAGTTCAGGTTATTTCCCAACTGCAGACCATACGTTTTATACCTGCCGATATTAACATAGGAGTAGCTGGTTCCTGAAACCATAGCCAGGTCTATCTTATTAAAAATACTGTTGTAAAAAAAGCTGAGATCAAATTTTACCCGGCATTTTTTGATATCCCTGTTATAATTGTAGGACAGGGAAAAGTTGTCCGACTGCTCAGCCTTCAGCTCCCTGTTTCCAATTATGTTGTGATTAATATCAACGAATAAAAAATAAAGTTCTTTAATGGTCGGAGCCCTGAAGCCTCGTGCATAACTACCCCTGAAAGTATGACGATCCGTAGCTGTATATTTAATATTCAGAGAAGGTACCAGCGGTGTTTTATAAACGGTATTATAGGCGTAACGCAATCCGGGCTTCACCACCACAGGGGTTACAGGCTTGTACTCGGAAGTAGCGAATAACGCATAGTCTCCCATATACTGAAGGTTTTTATCGATGCGTTTACCAAAAGCCGATTCATAGTTCAGATCGTATCCCAATTCATAATTCATTTTGGATACCGGCCTTACATGTACAAAAGAACCACGTGTCATAACCAGGGAAAAGTTGCTTGTATCCTGATCTGAACTGTTTTCTGACAATTTCTCAGCAAGGGTGGTGAGATCTTTATAAAGTGTTTTTTTTATGCGGTTATAATAGTTATAGGCGGATAAAGTCGTGAATGACCAGTTGCCGGCCAGTTTAGCCTTAAAGGAAAGACTATTATCGATACGTTTCGTGTAATAATAATCATCGAAGGTGTTTTCCGCGTAAGGTGCACGCGGGTAACCGCGATTTATAATGACCTCATCAAAATAAGCGCTTTTAAAACCAATGTCACTTTTCTTTAACGCATACTGGTATGCCAGGTTCGCAAAATACTGTTCTTTGGGTTTCCATTGTTTGAAGCGCGTGCTATCCGCGATGTGTTCCCTCGGTGTAAAGAATGGATCATCCGGGTAGTTCCAGCCATCAAAATAATTTCTTCCCCCATTAAGCTGGAGGTTGTGCTTTTTATATGAACAAGCCAGATCGATGTTCAGATTGTATGTACCGATACTTTCATAATACGAAGTTACACCTGCGGAGATCTTTTTTTGCAGGCCCTTTTTTGTAATGATATTAATGGTTCCGGCGAGAGCGTTCGTACCGTATTGCACGGACAAAGGACCCTCAATCACCTCAATACGCTCCACGTTATTCATATTGATCTGTGACAGGTCAATGTTCCCGTCCAATCTTCCAATAACAGGTACACCGTCCATGAGGATTTTTACGTTCATGCCGCTTAGTCCCTGCATGGTAAGGCCGCTGCCAAGCACATTGTCCTGCTGCAAACGTACATTGAGCTGGTTGCTCAGCACATCCCGCAAATTCACCGCTCCCATCTGCCGGATCTTTTCCTGGTCGATCACCTTTATTTTCTGAACGGATTTCTCTGTTGCCGTAGGTTCATACTGCGCGGTAATGACCACTTCATCCAGGTGTATGTCGGAGGGCACGAGATAGATCTTTTCTATCTTTTTGATCTGGGACCCGTAATACTTTTTAGTGACCCTGTCGAAACCAAAACTCTGAATGGTGACCTGATACAGAACAGAATCTTCAAACACATGGATCATCGCGATGACGCCATCATCACTTCCCGTTTTGCTATAATTAATAAGATCACCATTAATAAGCAAAGTGGCAAAAGGTACTCTTAGTGAGTCCTTCGCTGAAAATACCTGGATCTGCTGGGCAGAAGAAAAAATAGACCCAAGCAGCAGGACACAAAAAAACAATTTTCTCATTCCCTTGATAAATTTAGATCTTCAAAAATCGTTTCCACATTTTCATGAAACGAGGCTAGCCCGATAAGGTCCCTCAGTTTTATAAATTCTTCATAAGTAACCACCATCATAGCACAGCGGCAAAAAAGGTCCAGGGAAATGCACTTGTGCGTTCCGCCTGTTTTATATTCCTCCTTTTCCGCATAATAATTTAACTGGCGTTTAAAGATGGCAAAATCGGAGGGTGGGAAAGAAACTGCGGTTGTGCCAAAGGCAAGTTGGTACTGCCGGCAGCCATGGCATAAGATCACATAACCATTCTCATTGTGCGCTAAAGTTTTATACTTACACATACCACCTTAAATCTGTTTTGGTGAATTTGAATAACCAGCCTCCTATTAAGAAATTCTGAAAGTCCCTAAACTTTCAGAATTCCTGTTTTTATAGTTACCGGATTATGCTTTGATAAATGACACGATCACTTTTTTAATTTCAGAGCTTGCTGCGCCCTGCTGGTATTCTGTTTTGCACATTTTGTCACCAAGATCAAAAAGAAAATCATACAATCTTTTTTCATCCACCCGTGAAGCGAGTTTCAGGTTCGGAGTAGTGGCATACACCTCATCCCAGGCTTTTCTAACGTCGGCCCAGTACTGTTTTTGTTTTTCCCAGTATTTAATAGCCGGCATTGCGTCAAAACTTCCCTTTGTGAATTTTTCAACGCCTTTTTCCCATACCAGCAATTTATCTACTCCGTCTTTACGCAGGATCTTTTCGTTATCCTGGATCAGCGCCCAACTGTTATCGTTAAACACTTCCATCCGACTATGTCTTCTCATTACATTGTAATCGCTGCGTTTCAGAAGCTCCCTGCGTGGTAGCGGAGCGTCGTTCAATCCTTCCCAGAAATGTTTTCCATCCACATGCACCCATGTGCCATAACTTTCGTAGCGCGGACTATCATCCACCTGGTAAACTTTCTGTGTCCAGGTTCCTTTTGCCTGTTCAGCAGTTAAGGTTTCACTGATCCACTCATTGTCTTTATAATACTTGTAGATCCTGGTATTCTCATACACCCAGTCCTGGCGCCAGTGTTTAACGATAATTGTGTCGTTCACGATCAGTAAATGCTGTAAGGAAATCCTGTTCGCCGATTCGTCCGCTAAAAACACGTACTCTATCCCCCACTCCTTGTAACGCGGTTTATATTTATATCCTGTGTCAGGAGAAAATGTTTCAGCAAAATCAAAAGACACTTTGTAGACCCCGCACATATTTTTAATAGTTGCTCTGTCCAGTTCGAATTTAGCATTTGTGGCAACGGCCGGAAGAGCCGCTGGTTTTGGTTTGTTGGTTGTCTGCGCAAACATGGTCATACCCAGAACCAAAGCCGCGCCTGTAATTAAAGTTTTCATTTTTTACTTTTTATTTTTTTAAGAATTAAAGGCCGGAACCGTCACAGACATAAACCCCTTAAGTTCACACAGGAGTTGGCTCCGGCCAGTACTTTATTGAATGATTAATTTTTGAGTGGATGAATAATTGGCGGTGCTTAACCTTACGAAATAAACTCCCGCCTGCAGGTTCTTTGTTGGCAGCTCAAGCTTTGTTAAACCAGCTGCTGTTTCCAATGAGGTGGCTGAAATTAATCTGCCGTTAACGTCCGTAACCGAAATAGAAACAGGCATGGCTTTCTCATTTGAAAAGATCAACTGCGTGGCAGAACCGTCAGATGGATTTGGATACAAAACTACTCTGGAAATAACAGCTCCATTTTCTGCAACGGAAACCGTAGTGGCCTGTAGTTTCTCTTTTGTAAAAACAAAATCCCCCGTTGTTGATCCGCCAAATTTAATGAAACGCAATTTCCAGATGTTCCCGGGTTTGTCCTGTACAAAATAAACGGTATCCATTTTAATATCCCAGGCAAAGGTGCTCATGTTGATCTCTTTCCAGTCGTACCCAATCTCATTGATGGCCGCCTTAAACGGATGCGCTGAAAAATTTGTATAGGTAGAAGGACTGCTCACATTATCCGCCTGTGCCACAGTCACCCCTTTGTTCTGCAACACGCCGGTAACACCATAAGGAGTAGCCGAAGGGGGAACAAATGCGATGTATTTCACAAAAGTAAGGTCCCAACTGGTCGAAACAGGCTCCCTGTCTATAAGTGCATTCGTTGCGAAACTAAAATAAACAAAGTTCTTTCCTGCATAGGACGCTTTGGTAATGGTTTGTGTAAAGGAATTAGCGCCATTAATGTCCGCATACTCAAACGTGTAAATTCCATTCGCAAGACTTACAATTTTTAATTTTTTGTAAGAGGTTGCGGAAGCTTTTACAACAAAACAGCTGTCGCCCATTACAAAATGCGTATTCATATCATACACACCCCAGCCAAGATCAAAGGCGTTGGTCGGATCAGCACCTCTGTTAAAAGCGCCGACAGTCCACGAAGTATCATTGTTATGCAACTGTGGCCAGGAAGAAATTCCGGCGGTATCAAGAATTCCATAGTCGTTAATATCGAAAGGAGCACGGTATAAAGTAAAATTGGATTTTTGTGTATTGGCAAAAATCGCTGAAGAATAACCGGTAATTTCGAATGCGAGGTCCCAGTTGTCTTTTGGCTGCGTGGCCATTTCACCGTTTTCGAAACTGTACCATTTTTGATTGGCATACCCTGCACCCACTGAAACTGTAGTGGTTACCTGGGCAACAGAGCCGGCTGACAAAAGGGCTAAAACACCCAGGGAGAATAATTTTTTGTTCATTTTATCTTGTTTAGAATGATTATAAATAATTTTCTGCAAATATTCATCCAGATCAGTCGTTTTACAATACACTAAAGAAGGTATTTTGATTACTAATTTCTTGGGAACAGTTCTACCATAAAATAGGTAGACAGATACCGTAATTATGGTATACTACTTCATGAGGCCTGTTTTGACGGCATATTGCGCAAGCTCGATGGAATTATTAATTCCAAGTTTGAAATAGATGTTACGCTTGTGAGTAACAATTGTATGGTAACTTAAATTCAACAGTTCAGCTATTTCTTTCGGGCGCTTGCCTTCTACCAGTTTTTTGATCACCTCCGTCTCCCGCGCAGAGATCACGCCGGTTGCGCATTGCTCCTTCCGTGTCAGTTCTTTTTCCAGTAATATGTCTATGATTTGTCCGCAAAAATATTTTTGTCCTTTCGCGCAGGCCAGGATAGCATCCGTGATTTCCTGTTCATCACAATCCTTCATCAGATAATTTTTTATCCCAATGTTCAGAACCTTTCTGATCTCTTCCGCTGATCTTTCATGAGAGATCACAAGAATATTCAGTCCGGGGTTTTCATACCTGATCCGCTCAATCACATCTATTGAAAAACAATCGTCGCAACAATGATCCACTATTAAAACATCCGCCGGGTTCTCCATCAGGGCCAGCCTTAAAGTCCTGGCGTCAGAAGCCTCGCCCACATTTTCGAATTTTTTATTTTCCTCTATCAGGGTTTTTAAGCCCTTACGGATAATAAAAGAAGCATCGGCAATAATAATTTTTATGGAAGTAGTACTCTTCAAAGAATAATTGTGACAAAAAAGAAATTACTTTGCCAAAAATAGAATAAAAAAAAGCCGAGAGTAATACCACAAAGATGGTATGTACAAACATTAACCCGGCTGTTGATCAGAGAATTTTTTTTGACGCAGATCGGATTAGAAGTCATCTCAAAAATAGGTAATAGGACTTTTTCGTCCCGATGGCTATCGAATAGGCGTCAAGTTAATTTTTCACGAATTCAACGATTAGATATTGATAATTAGAGAATTA
>Ga0208492_1000831_pt1 | contig 23199 bp, 28 predicted proteins | sample Subbioar_CSW14AB_FD_184820 | JGI IMG/M metagenome (GOLD analysis project Ga0208492, IMG submission 184820) | Serpentinite rock and fluid subsurface biosphere microbial communities from McLaughlin Reserve, California, USA - CR12Mar_CSW14AB (SPAdes) | ecosystem: Environmental > Terrestrial > Deep... | reverse complement strand
AAAACCCCGCCGCAGGAGTGCTCGCAAGGGCACTGCCCGCGCGTTCGGCAGGCTGGCCAACAGCTTGTGCAAGGCAGTCGTGGCGGCATCGCTCCAGGGCAGCACGCTCGCTTCACGCGCCAGCCTGGCAGCCATCCAAAGGGCCATCACCTCCGACAGCGACAGGTGAACGGCGGTCAGGCCACGCTCACCCTCCAACCTCACGCCGCCACCGGGGCCAGCCTGTCCGGAAATGGGCAGGCCGCGCTCTCGCAAGGCCGCGAGGTCGCGCATCAAGGTTCGCTCGCTGACCCCCAGCTCATCGGCCAGTTGCCGCACCGACACGCCGGCCTCACCTCGCAAGCGGTCGGCCAGATCCATTAAGCGCATCGCACGGGTCATGTTTGGTGTCAGTTTCTGTCAGGGATGGGAGGAGATTCTGCCTGTGGCGCCACTCTGCGCCCGACATCAAACCCCATTCACTCACACCAAAGGAGTTCACCATGACACAAGAAGCCCTCATCGAACGCGACGTGATCGCCACCGTTGAATCGCTGACGCTGGCCTTCCAGCAGTGCGACCTGCAGGCGGTTCTCGGCCACTACGACACAGACGCGACGGTGGCGTTCCAGCCTGGCATGACGGCCCGGGGCCACGGGGCCATTGCCGAGGGCTTTCGCATGGCTTTTGAGATCAAGCCGCGCTTCACCTACAGCGGACACGAGGTCTTGATCTCAGGCGATGTCGCTTTGCACATCGCACCTTGGACCATGGTCGCCACAGCTCCTGATGGTCAGGCAATCAAGGAGAAGGGGCTGTCGGTTGCTGTCCTGAAGCGAGCGGCTTCGGGTGCCTGGAAGCTGCTTGTTGATCACCCGCATGGGGAGCAGTTGATGGCACACGCCTGATCCGACCGCCCTCAGATGGCGTTGCTCAGGCGCAGCCAGGCGTCGGGCAAGTGATCCAAGGCCCAGGACTCCAGCGCCTTGTCCCACCCCATGAGGATGGCCACGCCCGCTAGGGCCAGCAGCAGGGCAAAGCCCTTCTTGACTTTGTCCATGCTGCCGAGCGCCCGGTCGCGCCAGCGTTCGAAGCCTGAACGCGAGGCGTAAGCCACAGCCACCAAAGGCAAGGCTGCCCCGAGGCCGAACACCCCCAGGATGATCGCCCCCGGCAGGGCCCCGCCTTCGCTGACGACCAGGGCCAGGGCCGAGGCCAGCAAGGGGCCGGAGCACGGGCTCCAGACCAGGCCCAGCACCCCACCAAGCAGGAAGGCGCCCTTCAAGGAGCCCGCATCCAGACCGGCGCTGGCGTTCTGAGCCGACGTGGCAAGGGGCATGGCCCATCGGGAGAAGCGCTCGCTCCACGACGGGATCCAGAACACACCGGCCAGCAGGATCAGCATGAGCGCGCCAAACACACGAACGTGGTCGGCATCCAACCCGATGGCGGGGCCCAGGGTGCCGACCAGCAAGCCGATGAGCGCAAACGCCATGGCCATGCCCAGCCCCATCACCACAGGCGACAGCCGGTTGCGTTGAACAGCACCTCCGACCACCAGTGGCAGCAAGGGCAACACACAGGGCGACAAGGTGGTCAGGCTGCCCGCAGCCAGGCTCAGGCCCAGTTGTGGCAAGGACAAGGCGATGGACATGGCGGTCAGGCTCCAGGTGCGGATCAAATCGCAGACATCAAAGGGCCGACTTGAGTGCGCGCTGAAGCGAGCCGGCCTCCGTGTCGCCAGCGAGCAGGGCGGTTTGTTTGTCACCCTTGTAGACGATGACCGTGGACTGGCTGCGCACGTTCAGCGCTTTGCGCAGCGCTTTTTCCTTGTCGTAGTCAACCACGTACAGCGTGACATCTTTGAGCTCGGGGGCATCTTTCATGCTGAGGAAGGCACGCTCCTGCGCTCGACAGGTGCCACACCATGTGGCGTGGAAATGCAGCGCCACGGGATTGCCAGCGCTCTGCGCGCTCTTGAGCGCTTCAGCGCTGTAGGGCGTGATGTTCAGCGCAAAGGCCTGGGAGGCGACCAAGGTCAGGGCAGAGATCAACAGGGTCTTGAGCATGGTGAGGTCCTTTCGGGTTGACACAGAGGAAGTGGGTTGAGACGTCAGTCGTTGCAGGGGCGGGAAACCTGACAAGGGGGCAGTCCGCTGTCAGGCCGACCAGGCCACCGCCGAAGCCAGCGCCTGGGCGGCCGACCTCGCCACGCCAGGGTCCCGGGCCAGCGTGGCCACCATGCCTCCCACAAGGGGGCGCAACTCGCCTTGCCAGCCATCCACCGACAAGGGCAGCACCGCTTGCCCCTTGCGCGGCATCAGGAAAGCAACCACGCTCTGGCCTTGCCAGCGCAGCACCAGGTGCGCGGCCTCGCAATCGAGCAGTTGACACATGCCCCCCTGAACCACGGGTGGCAGCGCAGCGAGTTGGCGTGCGCCCAGGCGCGTCAGCAGGGCTTGCGCCTCGGCCGGGGCTCGGGGGTCAGGCGGCAGGAGGTGTGTCGGGTCTTGCTGAAAGTGCTGGGTGACCACTTCGGCCCAATGGGCGGCATCGGGGGCCACGCCTTGCCGACGCCACCAGAGGCCCGCCCCCACGATGCCGGTGGTGCCCAAGGCCACCGACGCGGCGGTGGCCATGAAGCGGCGCCTGGAGGGCTGGACTGGGCCGCCATTGGCTGCATCGGGCAGCGGCACCACGATCGGTCGTAAGCTGGGCGTTGGGGTGCGTTCGACCGCATTGACGATGTGTGACTGTTGTTTGAGCTGGCCCTGAAGAAAGGCCTGGCAAGCCGTGCAGTGGGCCAGGTGGGCCTGCACCTCATCAGTCAGGCGGTGCGGATCGGTGAGCACCGATCGGCGGGTTTGAGCGCAGTTCATGGGGCTCTCCTCTTGAGCGGCAAGACCACCGCAGCGCGCGCCTGTTCGGGCGCCTTGGCAGCCTCGCCCAGGGCCTTGCGGGCCCTCAGCAATCGGTTGGCGATGGCGGTTTCGCTGGTGCCCAGCATGCGGGCCATCTCGTCGGTGGCGTAGCCAAAGTAGGCCTGCAGCACCAGCACCTCGCGGTAGACGTCCGGCAGCTTGGCCAGACAGCGTTCGACGTCCAGTTGGTCTTCGACCGCATCGGGCCAGCAGGCCAGCTCGTCATCGCTCAATGGCGCGTCCGTGTCGTCCAGGCTCAGGCAAACCGACCGGGCCTGGGCGTTGTCGAGTTCGCGGAAGTACTCGCGGCGCAGGGTCGTGATCAGCCACGCCCGGGTGGATTGGGCCTCGCGCAAGGCCGCAAAGCCGCGCCAGCTGCGCAACAGCGTCTCTTGCACCAGGTCTTCGGCGCGATGCGGATCGCGACACAGCCAGCGCGCGTAGCGGTACAGGTCGTCGGCGTGGGCCTGCACAAGGGTGGAGAAGTCGCGGTGATCCCCTGTGGCCGACGGAGGCGGCGGCGGGGGGCTCATGAGGAGACCCTGCGATTCAGCCAGTGATCGATGGACAGGCGGCCAGGACCTGTGCAGATCAGCACCACGCACCACCATCCCCACAAGACGTGGTCCTTGAGACCGGCATCGCTCATGTCGGGGTAGCTGATGGCCGCCACCGCGTTGAGCACGAACAGGCCTGCCGCAGAAAGCCGGCTGAACAATCCGATCAGCAACAAGGCAGGCAAGACCAGTTCGCCACCGGTGCCAAGCCAGGCGGCCAGCTCGTGGGGCAGAACCGGCACGGCGTACTCGTGTTCGAACAGCATCAGGGTGCTGTCCCAGCTTTTGACTTTGAGCCAGCCCGATCGCAAGAACACATCGGCCAGCATGAGGCGCAAAGCCATGGCCAGCGCGTCCATGGCCCAAGGGGTCCACAAGGTTTGCCAGTGCGCATGTTGGCGCCAGAGGGCCTGAATGGTGGAGGGCATGGTTGATTTCTTGGTGAGGGTGTCGGATCAACGCTGGGACTCAGCGTGCCGCAAGGGGCACAGCAGGCCGTGTGACAGGCAGAGCTGAACGATGGTGTCGGGCCGCCAAGTCGGGTGGCTGGCGAGCACCTGCTGGGTGGCCGACTCGATGCTGGAGTCGGCGTTCAAAGCCTGAAGCCAGGCCAGCTCTTCTGCCTGCACGGGTAACAGCCGACCGCCTTGCTGGAGCAGGGCCACAGGGGCAGCGTTGGTCAGGGGTGCGTCTGTCGCTGAGCATGTCGGTGAGCAAGTCGGTGCCGAGGCATCGGTCGGCAACCATTCGGCCTGAAGGTGAGCGGCCAGCCGGGTGAGCAGGGTTGCGCGGGTGTCGGTCAGGGGCCAGAACCGCCACGGCTGCCGCAGGCGCGTGTGCGCAGCCATCCAGTCTGGCTGCGCCAGGTCACGCGTGGCGTCGGCCCAGGTCCAGGCGGGTTCGCTGTCCTGGCTGCGGACTTGGTCCAGCGCCCATTCGAGGCGGGCCAGCCACACCAGGTCGTCGGCGTCGGAGCGTTGGCTCGGTGCCGTGCAACCGGGCTCCAGGCGCTCCCGCTTGAGGTGCTCTGACAGGAGTTGTGGCAGCCACCCGCCATAGCCAGACAGGTCGCCGCAAGTCGGTGGCGCCCGATGCAGGCCTTCCACCACCAGGCTGGCAAACCGCTGCGGCCCCAAGGCTTGGCGCACCGCTGGGTAGCTCAGGCTCAGCGCCGAGATGACGTTGGCGCGGACGTTGTTGATGTAGATGGCCCCTGCCGCCTCCACGTGCCGCACACCGCCTTGCCAGGATGCCCAGGGTGGCGTGGGGCTGGGCTTGAGCAAGGCATCCATCCAGGCACGCTGGCTGCGGGCCCAGTCACGGGGCTGGCTGGCATCACGGGTGCGTGTGTTCATGCGGCGCGCTCCAGCTCGGTGCCCGTGTCGACAGTTCCGCGAGAAAGGGCCATCCGGGCCCGCTCCGCCAGGTCCAGCAAGGTCTGCAGGGGCGGCAGGTCCTGATCCCACTCCACGATGGTGGGCTTGGGGCCCACGGCGTCGATCGCCATGTCGTACAGGGACCAGACGGCCTCGGGCACGGTGTTGGCGTGGGTGTCGATCCACGCGCCATCGACCTCGGTGGGGCCGCCCAGGTGCCATTGCGAGATGCTGGCAAAAGGCAACTTCGTCAACAAGGCCCAGGCATCGTGCCCGTGGTTCAACTGGTTGACGTGCAGGTTGTTGAGGTCGACCAGCAGGGTGCAGCCGGTTCGTTGGGTCAGCTCGGTCAAGAAGCCGGCTTCGTCAAAGTCCGCTGGCGGCGGCATCAGGTAGGCCGAGATGTTTTCGACCGCGATGGTTCGCTGCAATGCGTCTTGCGTGCGCTGCACGTTGGCGGCCACCGCGTGCAAGGCATCGAGCGAAAACGGCATGGGGAGCAGGTCGGGCACGCAGGTGCCGTCGATGCGATTCCAGGCCAGGTGTTCGGACACCAGCAGGGGCTGGTAACGCTTCACCTGCTCGGCGACCTGTTGCAGGTGGTGGGCGTCCAGGCCGTCGGTCGAGCCCAGTGAGAGACCCACCCCATGCAGCGAGAACGCATGGCGCTCGCGCAGGGTGTTAAGGCGAGCGTGGGCCACCGAAGGCAGGGCGAAGAGGTTCTCGGTGTGCAACTCCAGCAGGCAAGGTGGGCCCTGGTGGGTCAGCCAGTCAGGCAGGTGTGCAAACCGCAAGCCGCATCCGTGCAGCGGTGTCTTCACCCCGCCGACGTGCGCAACCTGTTCTTCGGCGGCCATGTTCATCAGCCCTTCTTGGCCGACTTGACGAGCGTGCCGCCCACGATCTTGTCGCAGGTGCCGGTGGGCACGTAGACCCACTCTTCGGTGTCGCCGTCCTTGGTGGCCTGGGCGGCGCACGCGTGCTTGCTGGTGCCGCAGTCGTTCTTGCCGGCCTTGGCGATGCCTGCACACTTTTCCATCCCGTCCTTGGCGGCGTGGGCCGGCAGGGTGGCTGTGGCTGCGGCGGCGCAAAGCAGCGCCAGGGCGGACGACTTGAGCAGGGTGCGTGCATCGGTCATGTGGGTTTCCTTGAGATGACGCCGGAACAGCCCGGCACCTGATCAGACCGGGCGGGCCTGAGATTTCTCTCGCGTGGTTTGGAGAAAATGGATGAATCCCTTGGGTCGCGGGGTGGGGCGAGAGGTTTCATCTCGGAGAGCGGTCTGTGTGCTTGTCGGGGTCGTCCTGGCACACACTGAGGAACATCACATGAAAGCACCCGTCCTGATCGCCTTGAGCACCCTGTTGGCCCTGGCTGCTGGCTTGAGCCACGCGCAAGGCAAAACGCGAGAAGCGGTCAAGGCTGAGCTGGCTGAAGCCGTTCGCATGGGCGACATCCCGCTTCTGGACAATGGCTTGACCCCGCGCGATCTGAATCCGTCAGCCTATCCGGCACGACCGGTGCCGGTTGGCAAAACCCGAGAACAGGTCGTGGCCGAACTGATAGAAGCCAAGCGCATGGGTGACTACCCCCTGTTTGAAAATGGACAAGCGCCGAGGGAGGTGAATCCCTCGGCCTATCCGGCTCGCGCCACACCTGCGGGCAAAACGCGGGCAGAGGTTCTGTCCGAGCTGGCCAAGGCCATCCGCATGGGCGACATCCCTTTGATGGACAACGGGATGACCCCTCGCGAAGCAAACCCGCAGGCCTTCCCCGCTCGTTGACGATGCGAGACGCGCCTGCAGCAGGTCACCGGTTCAAAGCATGTGCCGCGAACCGGTCATCCAGCACGGTCCCAAACGCGTGGTTGGAGAAGTTGCTGAGCGTCTTCACCGCCACAGCCAGGATCAGCCACAAGATGTGCTGTTCCTGGAAGCCCGCGTGCAAGAAGGCCTGAACGGTTTTTGGCGACGGACGGCCCTGCGTACTCACCAACTCGGTGGCCAGCGCGTGCAGGGCGCTCAGGCGGTTTTCGGCGATGGGCTGCCGCGAGCGAATCGCTTGCAACACGGCGGCGGGCACGTTCGACACCTTGTCAGCGATCATGCTGTGTGCCGCCGCACAGTAGTCACACCCGTTGGCCATGCTGATCGCCAGGAATGCCACTTCCTGCTCGGCAGGCGCCAGACCAGACTCTTTGCGAAACAGGCCATAGCCATGCAGGTAGGTGCTCAAAACGGCGGGCACGTTGACCATGTTGGCGTACATGTTGGGAATGAAGCCCACTTGCTTGAGGGCCTGATCCAGCAGCGGCTTTTGATCATCGTTGGCCGACGCTGCGTTGACCGATGAGAGGGCGTGGAGGTAAGGCTGGTGTGGCATGGTGCGCTCACTGAATGGTGGGGTGGACGGGGGGGGGAGTCGGGTGCCTGCGGATGCTTGGCGATTGCAGGTGGCTGCACAAGGCAGACAATCCCACTGTGAGGGAACAGTCGTGGCGGTGGGTGACTCAGAATCTCGGTTTGCCGATCATTCGTCTTGTAATGGACCACCTCTCTTCGCTGCTGCAGCACTTTTCCCTCAGTGCGGGCGTCTTCTACGCTGGGCACTTGTGCGGGGTTCACGCGTTCGATCGGGACCCCACACACGGGCACGTTCACCTAATTCGCCGCGGCCCAGTGCGATTGACAGAGGTGCCTGAGTCAGCTCAGCTGATTGATCAGCCTACCTTGGTGTTCATGCCCAGGCCAGACGCACATCGCTTGATCACCAACGAACACGAAGGCGCCGATGTGGTGTGCGCCAACATCTTGTTCGGCGCGGGGGGACGCAACCCCATCACCGACTCCCTGCCCGGGGTGGTGTGTGTGCCGCTCCAAGAGCTTGCCGGAGCCGAGGCCTTGTTGAGCTTGCTGGACGAAGAAGCTTTCACACCAAGCTGCGGTCGCCAGGCGGCCCTTGACCGCCTGTGCGAGTTGCTGCTGATTCGCCTGCTGCGCCACTGCATGGACCAGGGCATCACACAGGGCGGAGCGTTGGCTGGTCTCTCAGATGCCAGACTGTCAAAGGCTCTTCTGGCTTTGCATGCTCACCCCGAGCGAGATTGGCCGCTGGAAACCATGGCAAAACTGGCCGGCATGTCGCGTGCGCGTTTTGCGCATCACTTTCGAGAGGTCCTCGGGCAAACGCCTGCCGACTACCTGGCCTCATGGCGGATGTCGGTGGCCCAGGGCCTGCTCAGATCCGGGCGCCCCCTGAAACATGTGGCCATGGATGTGGGCTATGGCAGCACCAGTGCATTTTCGCGCGTGTTCGAGCGCAAGGTGGGGCAACTGCCATCGGTGTGGACAAAGCAGCTCACCCCGCGGTGATGGCGTGCCATCACGGTGAGGCAACCCTGGCCCCGCTGAGCAGCCCCCTGCAGATGCGCCCAAGGCCCCCTTCAGTTGGAACAATAGCGTCATGCGCGCGATCTTGTGCCGGTGTCAGCAGGCATTTCGTTTTGCTCTAGCATGACAGTCAGCCGGGAGACGCCGTCATGGGTTGCGCGCCTCACCGAGCCCCATACAAAACAGGTGAGTTCTCATGTCATTGACGACCTTCGGGAAGCGCGAGCTGCCCTTGAACGTGTCTGTCTTTCCCAAAGGCAGTGCACGATGGCACCTAGACTGGTTTGGTCCGGTCTCCTTCCCCGACCGAGGGGGCCTGAACACAACACCATCGATTCGGGTTCAACTCTCACGGGTCGATGAAGCGCATGAGTCGCCACATCCGCAACCACGCCGATTGATCAAGCACGTTCACGTGACTGTGCGAACGATGATGATCCTCGGCCTCGGCGACATCTGGTCGAATGGCTTCCTGGTTTGTCGCAACCAGCGTGAGCGGGTCACGTTCGAAAACGTGCCCATCTCGTCCAAGACCGTGCGCTTGGTGAAAACAGGCACCAGCCTCAGCCCAGGCAACTTCCTGCTGCCCGCTGACGAGCATCCCTGGCACATGCAGCACACGCACTCCTACTGCGCGGAAGTGACCATGGCCGATGGCAGGCACCTGGTGATCCCGTGCCCGGTGCTGCTCAGGTTCTACTTCGGCTCCTCTTCTTCCCTGCTCGCCAAGCTGTTCCGCCCTGACCTGAAGCGAACAGACCTGGGAAAGGGGTGGAGCAAATCACCCGACGGACGTGCCGTTTTTCTGCGCCTCGGAGCCGCCATGCCGGGCCCAAGCGCAGAAGACATTGCACGCATTCTGCTGAACAAGCCAGCCTGGGCCGCAGCCAACTTGGTTCGCCAAAGCTGCCTGGAGGCATCGGTTCGCAACGAAACGGCCTACTTCAGGTCAACCTTCCCATTTGAGGGCTCGACCACGCTGGAAGTACAAGGCGTCTGGGTCAGCCGCGAAGGGCGCGCCAACAGAACATTCGTGGTCCACGAGATCCACAGCTGCACGGCGCCCTTCCCTTTCCAGACATTGCGGTACCGCTTGCTCGCCACCGGTTCACGCTTCAGTCAGCGGGAAGCCCCACGCAAGTCTGCATTGCAGTCTCACGCGACGACCCCGACCACCTCTGAGCAAGTGCTTCGCACGTCGCAGGGCCCCAGAGCGCCCGAACTTCATGAGCGAGACGCGTCCCACAACTTGTCACCAGCCACTGCGTTCATCCAAGCTCGCCGGAAGTTCAAGGACCTGGAGAACAAGGCGGTGTACGCGTGGAAAGAGACCCCTCTGGTTCCCCCCACCTTTCGCAAGGCCAAAACCAAGGAAGCCAACGATGCATTCACCCTGGCGGATCAAGGCAGCGCAGCCAGGGTTCGCGGGCTGACGCTGGCTGAGTCAAGGACCGTCAGCTACTTTCACCCGCCCCCGTCCTTTCTGAGCCCGTATCTTCAGGAGCTGAAGCAGCTGACGCACCTGAACACCCAAGTCGTCACCATCGACACGGTGGATGGGTGGACGGTTCCCATGCCTCCACGCAAACCCGGCACGAAGAAGATCTTGCGGGCATGCGTGATCTCTGTGGAGTGCCGCCACCTCTTCGCCACAGTCGTCATCCCTGATTGCAGCCCCACGTCTGCGCTGGTGTACGCCGACCTCGCTGTGAGAGACGACGATGAGCTTCAGCAGCTGCTCGAGCGGGTACCAGCGGACCTGCGCAAGCAGCTGCTCCTGGGCGCTCAAACGGTGGCGATGGGCAACGGCAAAAGCTCCTCTGGCCCCGACCAGACCGTCGCCTTGCCGGTGCTCACCGCCACCTTGAACCGTCACTTTCTGTGACGTACACGAGGTCAGCGGACGTCCCACCCCGTCAGGGAGATCGGGGGCGCCGTTCGCCGCCAACGAAGGAACTTCAGCACCTCGCGCCGCACCCCATCGGCACCGCACAGCGTGATCAGGTGATCTGCCAGCCTGTCGCGGCTCCACGAAGCCGGAGGAGGATGCCCCTGGAGCGCAGCCAACCGCTCCTGCAGGTAGCTTCTCCACAGGACTTGCGCCGCCAGACGAGGGTCCGTGTGAGGGCTGCGGCCGCCGGCACGCGCTCGAACCCAGCAGAACTCTCCGTTCTCGTCTTGCGTCGCCATCAGCACCCCCACCCAAGGTGGTGTGCGCGCACTGACCTCACCCCAATGGTGCCCTGTGACGATCGTGAGCCGGTCAAAGAACCGCCCGTGGTGCTCGATCTGCCGCCCCAGATGGGCCAGCGAATCGCGATCGCTTTTGATTGCGAACCCGTGTGTTTCGTCGCCTGTGAACAAGGCCATGTCGGCACGACATGCGCCATCGCAGATGACCATTTGCTGCTCCAAATGGTATTTCCCCGCAGTACTTGATTGCAGGATTTTATTTTTCAGGTGATATCGAATGAGTGAATCGTCGAAAAACATGAATGAGCCCTCCTCGGAATCAATATCCAACAATTCAGAGGAAGTTCAAGCCCACTCAAACAAAAGCAAGATCCCGCCTTGGGATATTCTTTCGAAGTGGTTTCAGCGAGCAACCAAAATCACAGGCCTGCTTGGTGCCTGGCTGGTTTTTTCATATTTCTTGATGACTGGCTACGCCCCGATCGATAACCTGGCGGGTGTCGGAGCTATTGCGGTGTTCATTGCCTACATCGCAGTCTTGTTGGCATTCAGCTTCACAGTGCTGTGGGGCATGCCATCTTTCGTGCTGAATCAGTGGGTGGAAGCAAAAAATCGGGACGACCTCGTAGGCGGCCTGCTCCAGGGAAACGGCACAGCCACCTCCCCCGCCCCGTCCTTGCAAAAGGTGTTGCTTTTCAGCGCGGGGACCATCATTGCTCCGGGTTTGATATTTTGGCTTCGCGCCTTCAAGCCATTTCTCGGCGAAGTCTTTTACATTCTGCTTGTCGCTGGGGCAATAGTTTTCGCGCTCGCCTGGTATGCATTCGTTTTCCCAAAGGGGTCATCAGACTCACCCCGACTACTGAAGAACAAGGAAAACAGAGCGCGAGCACGCAAACGAACCGCCCTATTCCTTGTTCTGTCTGCTACATCGCTCCCCGCAGCCCTTCCCATCATAAAAATCCTGGAAAACGCCAGCGTTCTTGAAAAAGCCAGTGATCAAGCGCAAATCGCTGCTGTATTCGGCTCTCTGGTGATCGTGTGCATCGGAAACTCGTTGGCTTGGGCGATTTCACTGAGCCCAAAAGCGACGGACACAGTCAAGCATGTCGCCACAGCAATCACGGCTGCATCGTCCATCGCCCTGTTGGCGCTGCTGGTCGGCGCCACCTCCGGCCTCACCCGCATGGTCATGAGCGCCAGCTCCATGAGGCTGGACAACACGACAATTCACATCGAAGGTTCGTTCTGCGGCGTCTTGGCCCGTATCGTGGCGCCCAAGGAGGCATCGCCCACGCGCTGCATGGTCACGCACGCGCAAGTGTCTTCACGGTTGGGTGATCGCTGGTGGGTGGAGTGCCGTCCAAGAACAGAAAGCGCCAACGGCGACAGCAAGCCTTGGGGCTACAGCTTGCCTGCAGCCCAGGTCATCACATGGACTCGGGGCATTGCAGCTGAGTCGGCGGCGTCCGCACCATCTGCGCCCCAGGACGCCAACGCATACGCCGAATACACGGCGTCGCAGGTCTGCGATGCGCTGATCAAGCGCTGACTCGGCGGCAGGTCACTTGCCTGGGGCGTCAAACAGCGCCTGAACAGGCACGCCAACGCTGTCTGCCAGCGCGTGAATCATGGTCAGCGTCGGGTTGGCCTTGCCGGTTTCGATCCGGCTCATGTAGGTGCGAAACAGGCCGCAGCGGTCGGCCAAGTCCTCCTGCGTCATGCCTTTGGCTTGACGCAGTTCCCTGATCCTTTGACCGAAAGCCTGTTGAGGAGAGTGCCGCACAGCGCGACTCTCCAAGTTGTACACTCATTCGTACACACACTAATTCGCACATTCGGGTTGTGCAACGCCCCGCTGTGCCAAAACGGGAGGTTGAAATGAGTGACCAGGAAGGGCTGCATGAGCGCCCGGCGATGACGCTGCAGTCGGCGGCGTTGGTATATGCAGGGCTGTTGATCGTTTGGCTGGGCATGCTGAAGCTGGCGATGAGCACCACGTGGTTTCCCAATGGGGCCTTGATCGCGTACCACCTCGCAGCCGGCTTTGTGCTGAACCGGTGGGTGTTGCGAGACCTGGTCCAGTGGCACCCCCAGCACGCCACCTTGAACAACGTGGTGAAGGCCAAGCTGTCTGCCTTCTTCTTTTGGCCGCTGGCCTACGCGGGCATCCTGATCAGGATGCTCGTGAACAAGGTGCTGTAAGTGGAGCGGCCATGAACCAAGCGAGCAACAGACTGGCTGTGTTGGCCATTGCCATGGTCGCGATGCATGTGACCGGCTGCACACGCAACGAGGCGGAGCCCACCGAAGCCAACTTGCTGGATGCTTTCGCCAGGTCCCCGGATGTTTGCGCCACGCGCTTTCCTTTGCCGCTGGAGGTGCCAGAAAGCGAACGGGCCTCTGCGGCGAAGTACCCGACCATGGCACCAGGACGCGGCCCGATCCTGCTTGAAGCGGGGTTGCTGGAGAAGACGACGGTGACGCGGGAGGTGCGCAAGTACCTTGGCGGCTCTTTCATGGTCGAGGTGGACCAGTATTCGCTGAGCGAGGCGGCCAAGTCGTTTTTCAAGCCCAATGGCGACGTGGTGGGCGTTGATGGCAAGAACCACCAGCAAGGTCGGCTGTGCTTTGCCAAGCGACGCGTGACGGCGATCAAGCAGATTGAGCCGGTTGGCAAGGTCAACTTGCGTGATGCGGTGAAGGTCGCCTACACGTATGAGTTGGCAGAGGTCGCTGAGTTTGCCAAGTCGGCAGCGGTGCAACGCGCGTTGCCGTCAATCGCCAAGGCGATGGAGCAAAGCGATGGCAAGGCGACTTGTCATGCGGTGATGACTTTGGTCGATGGTCGCTGGAAAACGGGGCGAACGCCTGACAGCATCAGTGAGTGCCTGGTGGACCACTAGGCCATGGCACGAGGTGTCTGGTCGAGCATCGCTCTCACCGGGAATGCAACGGCTGGAAGGTGGTCGACTCGTTCATTGCACCCAAGGCAGCCCCCCCCAACAAGTCATGGGCACTCCGCGGTCAAGCTCGCGGTAGCATCATGCAAACAAAAGAGGGGGAAAAACTTGCCGATCCGCGACTACCTCAACGGCCCCAAGTACAAGGCCCGCGCCACGCAACTTGACGAAGAACTGACCAGGTTGCAGGCCAAGCATGCAGCGCTGCAAGAGCAAGCCCGCCAATGTGGCGCGCTTGACTTGCTAGCGGTGCGAGAACTCGTCGAACAAGCAAATGCGCAACTGACATCCGTCAACACGGAAATCGCTGCAGCCAAACATCGCCAGGAAGAACTCAATGCGCAGATCAAAGGTCTTCGCAGTGAAGTCCTGGTGCTTGAAGAGGCCGTTCTGCTTGAAAGCTTTGCGCTGTACACGCCCAAGTTTTCCTTCACCACCAGCCAGCACTACAAAGCTGCGTTGGACAAAATCCGCGACAGGCAGAAAGCGCTGATCAAAACAGGTCAGGCGGCAACGGGCAGCACCACTTGGACTGTGAACGGCAAGGCAGCCGAAGGCCGGAAGATGTACATCGCAATACTTGCTGCCTATGGCATCGCATGGTGTCGAGGCTGGGTAAACCTTCTAGCAGCCGCATAGAAGGCGCCCTACTTCCGCTACGGGTCCTATCCGGCACGCACCTGGAGGTTCGTTGTGCGCATAAATGTCCTTGGCAGACCCACAGGGGACGCGGTCACCTTTCTAAAGGCGTTGAGAAGACACTGCCGGTCGTTGAACATCGACCTTGAGCTGGTTAACCGCCATGGGACCCCGGCCGTAACGGTAGTTTTTCCCGCAGACCCGCTCGGATGGACCACTGCTGATTTCGGTCGCCACGAGCACCTTGCCAATGCCAAGCACTCTGTAATTCCCGTAGTTGACACTGCAACACAGGCCGGCAGTTTGCCGAGAGCTGTGCGACGCTTTAACGCTTTCCAGCAGACGCTCTGGGGCTCCGGCTGGCACGAAGGTCTGATAGACGAGGTTCTGAGCCATGCTTGGCTTCGGAGACGGGAGCGCAGGGTATTCATCAGCTACAAGCGAACCGACAGCGAACTGATCGCGAACCAGCTTCACGATGCGCTGACTCGACGTGGCTACACCGCATTCCTGGACGACGTGTCGATACCGAAGGGACTCGACTTTCAAGCCGAGTTGAAGTGGTGGCTCAACGACGCAGATTTACTGTTGGTGCTGCTTAGTCCGAATTTTGAAGAGTCGCCGTGGTGCATGGAGGAGATAGCGTTCGCGCAAGGGCGATCGGTACCCCTTGTAGTCGTTGAATGGCCCGACTCTGCATACGGCAGCGTTCCATTTGCCGCCGCCTCTCAGCCTCCTCTTCGGCCATCCATTCAGAGGGCCGCCAGCGACGAGCAGCGGCTGAAGCTAAGTGACCTTGCTCGCGCTTCAGACTTTGATGGGGCGTTGGGAGCCGAGCTTTGGGACTGCGTTCTCGAGAATGAAGCTGTGCGGAGGATATTGGCCCTGTGCGCGCGAGAACGCTCAAAGGCCATCCTACGCCGCATGGAGGACCTAGTGCCTTTCGCTAGAGAGATGCTCGACCCCGACTCAGTAGTTTCACATCAGAGCCCCGGCGACTTCACCTTCTCATATTCCACGGGTCAACAGTACTTTGTGCGAGTTCTTCCACATCGCCCCACCGCGGTCACCCTGCACGACGCGTACTTTGTGTCGACGGTTGAGCAGGTAGTCGGCTGCTTTTATAACGAATGCGATCCAAAGGATCCACGCGCCGAAGCACTCCGGTGGCTGGCTGACGCGCCCCGAAGCGCCAGTGGCTCCACGCCCAAGGAGACGCACATATGGGCTTTCGCGGGCGACAAGGAGTTGTAATGCGTTTCCAACGCAAGCCAGACTACATCTTGCACGACAGGGATGGCCTCGAGTACGAGCTTGGTGGTGGTCGAGCATTGCTTCTTTCGGCGAATGTTCCGAGCGCCATGGACGAGCGCGAATCTCTTGAGATTGAGCCTAGCGAAGTGGAGGTTTGGGACAATTCAAGAAAGTCGGCTCCGATCTACCCCGCCCGGATCAGAGATGCTTCCTCAGCGCTGGGTCGCGCGGCGCTGACGCACAACTATCGAATTGTGTGTCATGCACACCCTTCCGTTACGCCAATGATGCTTCAGCTAGCCAGCGACATGGGCGCTCGCAAGGCGAGCGTCATCGTGTTCGCATCAGAGTTCGACTTGGCCTACGGCGCTGTCCCGCCCTTCTGCAATTGGTCGGCTGGGATACTGGTCGTAACTCCAAACAACAGACTCAGTTTGAACGCGCGGGGGCACGCAGCGGCCATGCGTGAGCTGATGGTTCGCACCCCTGGCATGCAGGGCGCCGTTTTCATTGGCGGGCGCCGGGACGTTCAGTTCGATGCCGATGCGTTTCAGGCTGCCCATCCATTCGCAAAGTGCTACGCCATCGAGTCGACAGGCTCGGCGGCAGCCGCACTGGCAGGCAGACCACACAGCAATTTCCACGGCGATCTAGACCGCGGCCTACTACGTGACAGCAAGTCTTACAGCTTGATAGCCCATCGAATCATTCAGGACTTGAGCAGAGGTTATAGCGACGGCGCCCCGGAAGTCTTCTCCAACGTGTTCCTTTAGCAGCAGATCACATCGGCGCCGACCCGGGTCTTCGAGGCAAAGATGCAGATGGTCAGTATCGACGTCGTGGCCATCGAAGCGGCCTGCCGCGGCTGAGCCGCCCGGCCCTCGCAGGCGATCAGACCGCGGCGGGCTGGGACTCGGGAAGTTTGGCAATCACCTTTATTTCGAACTGGAAGCCAGCCAGCCAGGTGACACCAACCGCGGTGACAGTCGGATACGGTGCTTCGCCCCAGTACTCGGCGACCACCGCCCAGGCGCGTTCGAAATGGTCTTGCGGGTTCACCATGAACACCGTCACATCCATGACGTCGCCGAAGCTGCAGCCCGCCTCAGCGAGGATGGCGTTGAGATTGCGGAATGCGAGGCGCACCTGCTCATCGAACTCCGGCTCAGGCGAGCCATCGGCCCGACTGCCGACCTGCCCCGATACAAACAGAAGTCCGTTCGAGCGGATAGCCGGTGAATAGCGATGCAGATCGTAGAGCGCATGGCGGCTGGCGGGCATGACGACGTCGCGTGTGGACATGAGGGAACTCCTTGCAGGGGTCTATGAAGAATCGGATACCGGCACTTTACGAAATCCGCGCGGCGCGATAAACAAGCAGGTCGCACAATGACTGTTTGGCGATTCAGGACAATCGCCGCCCCGCCCTCACTCCCTACACCTTTTCGCGACCTCACCTCCCCCCCGATGGATCGATTTGATGCGCTGCAAGCCTTCGCCCGCGTCGTGGAGGCCGGCAGCTTCACCAAGGCGGCGCAGACGCTGCATTTGAGCAAGACAACCGTGACTCAGCTGGTGCAGCAGCTGGAGGCGCGGCTGCGCATCAAGCTGCTGCATCGCACGACGCGCCGGGTTTCAGTGACGCCGGAGGGCGCTGCCTACTACGAGCGCGTCGTGCGCGTGCTGGCAGACTTGGAGGATGCCGACGCCGGGTTAGCCAGCGTCTCGGCCGCGCCCCGCGGGCGGCTGCGCGTGGACGTGCCCAGCCCATTCGCTCGCATGATCCTGATGCCGGCGCTGCCTGAGTTCCACACGCGCTATCCGGAGATTCAGATCGACATGGGGGTCAGCGACCGCATCGTTGATGTAGTTGGCGACAACGTCGACTGCGTGGTGCGGGGCGGTGAGGTCACCGTACCATCGTTGATAGCAAGGCGCGTCGGCGAGCTGCAGCTAGGCGTCTATGCCACCCCTGGCTACCTCCAGCGCGCCGGAACTCCAACGCATCCCGGCGAGCTTGAGGGCGCCACGCACCACCGCATCGTCGGCTTTCTGCGCTCCGGCACTGGCCGAGTGGCAACGATGCCGATGCGGCGCATCCGGGGCGCAGCCGAGGAGTTCGTCGAGGTCCGGGGCCGCTATGTCGTCTCCGCCGACGACGGCAACGCGTACCTGGCGGCAGGGCTGGCCGGCATGGGCCTGCTATGGCTGCCCAGCTATATGGCCAAGCCACATGTGGCAGGCGGCGAGCTGCTGCCCGTCCTCAACGACTGGCAGCTCGATCCGATGCCGATGTACCTCGCCTACCCGCCGACGCGGCACGTCAGCGCCAAGCTGCGCGCCTTCATGGACTGGATCGATGAACTCATGGCGATTCACGCACCGACCAATTGACCAATCCCGGCTTGAGCCTGGCCATCAGTGCCAAGCCTTCAGATGAAGTTTGTTCACCCAGCGTCCGCGGACACTGCTGCCAGGCCCAACCAGGGCGTCGCCCACATATGACCTTCGAAATCGGCAACGTCGCGGGTCATGAAACAGTAGTCATCCATCGGGTTCACATCGGACGGTCAGCCATGTGCTAGCTACTGGTCCAGTCCCTGGAGGGTCTTGCTCACCGCCGAAGGTTAGACGGACAGCGACCTGGCCGCCGCTGTGACGCAGACTGCCATGTCACCGTGCTGGCGATATATGGCGGTGAGCGAGTGCCGCAAGAGGTCTACATCTCTGCGCAGCGCATTGCAGAAGATCGCTTTGAGAAAATCGAAGAAACAACGCTTCGTCCCCAAACGCCTTCAAGAGTGCCACCACCTGCGGCGGCCTAGGCAGTAAAGCGTCACGCTCGCGAAGACCACACAAATCAGCGCGACCATGGCGAAAGCTAGAGGGTGATCCGCTAGCGGAATGCCGGCGACGTTCATGCCCAGAAGTCCAGTAACAAAGGTGGCGGGCAAGAATGCTCCGGCCACGACGCTCAAGAGTTGGCTCTGCCTGGCGCGATGACGATCCTGCATACGCTGGACCTGTGCAGTGACGATCGTTATCCGCTCGCGTAAGGACTGCAGCGACTCAAGGAGCAGCAACAGTGTGTCTAGCGCCTCGCCCCATCGAGCGCGATGCCTGTCGGCAACAAAGGGATAACTCAGCCCCGAAAGCCGCTCAAAGACAACTCGTTGCGGGCTCAAATGACGCAGCAATCCGGCAATCGTCAGCGAGCAGGCAGCCAACTCGCCGCAAGCCATCTCACCTAACTTCATGTCGGTCAAGCGATGTGCGTCGAGTCCGTCGAGTACTTTCTCAAGCGAGTCGACGGTGCTGCCGACCTCTGAGAGATGCGCATCAATCAAGTCCGCGAGGAATCCAGCTGATGTGCTTGGCCCTTTGCCCTGAGCAAGTTGGTCCCGCAGGTCAAGAATGGGGTCAACGTCAGCTTCACGGGTGGTAATGACGCGCGCGTCGTCTATCCACACTCTCAGGCTGATCATGTCCTCAGGCTTGAACCCCTCGCCTTGACGCATTGCCTTGAGCAGCACCATGACTCCGTCGTCCTGGGCCAGGATCCGGGACCGCGTTTCCTCCCGCAACATTGCGTCGGCCGTGACCTTATCCAAGCGCTCAACGTCGACGAGGTAAGCGGCTGTTTCAGCATGCTTGATGCACATGTGTAGCCACGAGACGTCGCCCCTGGTCTGGCCTGCCGGTGGCATCAGGTCTACTCGGTGGACATGCCCCGAGCCAAGCTCCTTCTCATCGACCGTCATTGCTTTCACTAAATCTCCTAGTTCGGTTCGTGCAACATGCCGTCACTCAGAGGGGTGAGTGGGAGAATTGGTACCTCGCCCACCGTCACCGTTTTGCGAAGCGCATCTGCTTCGCTAAGCGATCGCACAGAATCGCCGACTTGGATCCACCCGCCCTGGATAACGCGAGCGGTGATGCCGCCGTGGCCACGCATAGCGTTATATCCACCTTGACCGAGGATGGCCTCCATCCGTGAGCACGGAGCGCAAGGCCCTGTCACCTCCAATAGCACCTGATCGCCAATCCGAACCAGCCGCCTGTCGCCGGGGAAAGGTGAGTCCAGAGCCAACAGGTTGATTCCGCCGACGACAAGATTGCGTCGCAGTTCTCGAGCATCAACGCTATCCCGACCTGCCCAGGCCGCAAGAAGAGGCAGGTGTTCGGCTTGGATAAGGGTGACCTCGCGGCGAAGGAACTCGTCACCGACCCGAAGCTTTTCAGATCGGTGGTCCCCTAGCACCCCGCGGCCCGGCTCAATCTGGACACGTTCGCCCCACACAGCTGGCTCACGGCGCTTCGGCCTGAGCACGATCGCCTCCAACCGACCATCGCCGGCGTGCTGGGTAACTAGGGTTCGAAGGCTGCTGCTCATGTTGTGTATTGAAGCGCGAAGTTTGCTGACCTGGCGGGGACCTTTGACATCACATTGCCTCAACTACATCAATACCGAACCGGTCCAGGCCGTGCTCGATTGCTTCGCCAGTGGCACACCATAGCGTCAGTCACAGGCCGCCTGGGACGCCGCCACAGTACCCAGACAAGATAGCCCCAGTTCGAGAGATTATGGAAATTGAATGGTCAACGGGTCCAGTAGCGTTTACCCATCGTCTTGAACCGATTCATCAGCGCTCCTCAGTGCAGCCAAGACCAGGACCGATAAACGTGCCCAGCGTGCGAGTCCTTCACATTGGCTTGCCCGCAGAGGACCTTTCCATCAACGACCCGGACATCCTTGAACTCTGCGGACGGCGGGTCCTTCAGGCTGCTTCTGCCCCGCCCGCTTCAGACCCTCCTCAGACATCACCAACGCAAGGTCTTGCGAACAGCTGATGTCTTCGGCGGCTTGGTTTTGCCGGTCAGCATTCCGATGGACTAACCAGACTGCCCGGTGGGACAGCCGCCTCCTGAAACGTCATCGTGCCGATGGGCGAGGTGCACTTGTTGACGGCCATCGCAGGCAGCGCTGCAGCGGCCAGACGGCATGTCGTGACGACCTGCTTCTGGTTCTGGTTCTCCCCCTGGGAACGATTGTGGCGCGAGCACGGAACCACGATGGGAGCCCCGAATCGGTCGTCGCTCAAGCTAGCCAGCAGGACCTGCGAGACCAGACTTTCCGGGATCTCGGCCGCGGCTGCCTTTTGAAGACAAAGGGGTTCCTGAGACCTACATGCCCGACCGCGTTCACCCCGACCACGGTCGGAGAAGACGAGTCCAGTGGGACGCTCTCGGGCGGGAGCTACGGCTTGGAGGTGATAGCTACTTTGACGCGCATGAAGTACCTGCGGTAGTGATCTCGACGCAATTGAGCATTTTCTCCCGTCCTGTGTACGGCAACAGTCAGTGCGCATGAGGTGCGCACATAGATCATTGAGCGCTTCAATAGCGGAATATTTTGAATGCCAATTGGACAAGGACTGAATTGTCAGCGAACCTGCAACGGCTAGTCTGATAGCGCCAAATCCTCCTGAAACTTTTGTGGAGTATTGCTGCGCACTTGTTTCCAACTATTTAAACGGGGGTATTCATGAGTCTCTTCTACTCAAAATATTTCGGCGGTCTTGGAAGTATTGCACTATCGCTGTCGCTTCTCTTTCTAACGGCCTGTGGAAAAAAGCCCGACGATGCCAGCGCAGCCGCCCCTGTTCGCATGAGCGAGCGTGTCGCATTAGCAGTTGGAACGGATCCAGCATACCCAGAGATTGATGTACCACCTGTCTGGGCTTCAGATGGGAAACTGGTCCAACCAAAAGATTTCCGAGAGATGGTCTTCATCGGCGCCCCATTCACGCCTCACGGTCTAAACGATGGCAAAGCGGGCTTCCCTGAGTTTCACAATGTGTACGTCCAGCCCGCTGCGTTTAAGGCCTATCGCGCGACAGGCAAGTGGCCAGAAGGCACGATGATGATCAAGGAACTGCAACTGGTTGACGATCCCAAAGGCGAGTTTCCGGACGGATCGCGCATTGCACCTTCTGGTCGAGGATATTTCCCTGGACCGGTCAATGGTCTTGATGTAGCCGTCAAGGACAGCAAGCGCTTCTCGGCAACAAACAACTGGGGTTACTTCAACTTCAATCACGCAGCTCCGCCATATCTGGTCGAAGCTGCCAACAAACCGGTTGAGCAGTGCGCGGGTTGCCACATGGCCAATGCCCACGAAGACATGGTCTACATCAAGTTCTACAAGCCAATTCTCACTCCCCTGCCGACCCTGTCGATGGCTAAAAAGTGATTTTCGCCGCCAAGTCTTGAGAGTTTTCTCCAGATGCCGCTCGCAGAGCTGACAGTACGCCGAGATGCGATTGAGGAGCCACATGAGTAAGCAACGTTTGCAAAATGCAGGGGCGATAATCATTGCGATTGGGTTTCTGCTATTCGCATCGGGGTGCAAACAACCTGAACGCGTGCAGACTGGAGTGGATGCGTATTCGTCCTTTGTTAGCGCGGATGGGAACATCAGCTTTCCGGCTGATTTCCCAAACGGCTATGTTTTCATTGGATCCTGGGCAGTCAATGGTTCTGCGGGAGTGGCCGAGATTCATGCCGTCTACACCCGCCCCGTGGATGTATCCAATTTCAACGAGACAGGCAAGTTCCTTGACGGCGCAGTGCTTCTTAAGGAGGTGTCTGCAGTGTTGGGTTCCGCGCATACGACGGGTAACGCGTCCTGGGCGGAGGAGAAAAAAACTTGGTTCCTGATGATCAAGGATTCAAAGCAGCGCTTTCAGCCGAATCCGCTGTGGGGTGACGGTTGGGGATGGGCACAGTTTGATCCAGCCACAAAAAAGCAAATATCGACCAACTACAAGACGGATTGCCTAGGCTGCCACGTTCCAGCAAAACACTCTGATTGGGTATACACGTACGCTTACCCTGCGCTCGGCCCTAAGGGGCAGGCAACCGTTCCGAAGGATGCCGTCAAAGGCGATCACGCAAAAGACAAGCCAGACCACGCCAGCGCCGTTACGGGTCAGGGCGCCGGCAATAACGTCGCTGCTGGCAAACTCGCGTTTGGTATAAATTGCGCCGCCTGCCATTCAGTGACCAGTGAAGGAACCGGTATAGGCCCTTCCCTGAAGGGCGTAGTGGGGCGAAAAGCTGGGAAGCTTCCTGGATATGCGTACTCTCCGGCTATGTCCAACTCTGGAATCGTCTGGACTACCGAAAACCTTGACAAGCATCTTGAGAAGCCCAAGGAGCTCATTCCTGGCAATCGAATGGGTAATGTGTTTCCGACCGGAGTGCAAGACCCCAAAAAGCGACAAGACATTCTCGCGTATCTGCAGACACTGAAGTAGTTACACAGTCAGTTTGCTGTCTGAACACCAGGCAATCTGGAGATTCGCAGCTCGTCGAGATACCCACACATACCGTACCGTCGGCCGGTATTCGCGTGCAGTACGCCACTGAGCCACGTCTCAGTGGCGAGGTGTAGCGTGCCAGGCTATCTGTCTCAAAGGGCGGCGCAGCCGCCTTACCCTGTGCTTGTCGTGCTTCAGTCCGGTCGAACCTGCGATAGCGGCATCACGTTACCGCACGACCGCAATGCCTGTAGCAATAGCGTGCGCTATTCCCTTAAGGGAAGCTGATGGCGTACTCGGATCAAGCCGCCACAGGGTCTCCGAAACTTGCGCTGATTATTCCAATGATCGCCTGAAGGGTTGCGTCCCCATTGCGCCGCGTATGCCAGGCCATGTGCATTTCATAATTTGGAACGATCAACGGGGGCTCTAGTACTGCCAAATCAAACCCTGATAAAGCACTTCGCGGTGCGAATGAAATAAAGTCAGTCTGGAGAAGCAACGGCTCAATCATCTTGAAGTTCGGCACCACGGCGCCTACACGACGTCGAAGCTTCAGCTTCGCTAAAATGTCTTCCAGTGATCCACGCTTACTGCCCTTCCCGG
>Ga0208492_1000830_pt1 | contig 23205 bp, 17 predicted proteins | sample Subbioar_CSW14AB_FD_184820 | JGI IMG/M metagenome (GOLD analysis project Ga0208492, IMG submission 184820) | Serpentinite rock and fluid subsurface biosphere microbial communities from McLaughlin Reserve, California, USA - CR12Mar_CSW14AB (SPAdes) | ecosystem: Environmental > Terrestrial > Deep... | reverse complement strand
CGGATCAGGACATCCATCTGTCGAATCTGCGCGTGGCGCTTGCCCATGCGGAGCTGATCGAAGGGCAGGACGGCAAGGTCCGTCTGCAGTCCCATCTCGCCGCCGGTTTCCATTACAACGGCGATGTCGTGCAGTCGGCGGTGCTGACCGCCGGTGATCGCGTCGAGCTGGGCGGCCATATCCTCCGCGTCGGCGATGCGGCAGGCTGCAATCTCGTGCTCGAGATCACCGAGGACACCTCGACCCGCGGGCGCGAAATGGAGGCGGCGCTGCTGAAGCGCGCGCGACTGGATCTCTTCGCCGCGGGCCTGCGCAAGCGGCCGATGGCGCTGGCCGCGGCCGGCATCATTCTGGCGCTGTTCCTCTTGGTGCCGATCATTTCGGCGACGGTGCCGGCGGCCGGCAAATGGTTGCGCCTGCTGCCCTTGCTGCCGTCCGATCATGCCTGGCAGAGCGGGGCGGTGAGCGATGCCCACGCGCACTTCGGCGTGAACTGCAATTCCTGTCACACCATTCCCTTTGTGCCGACGCGCAACAAAGCGTGTCTGAGCTGTCACCAGAACACGCCCCATCACGTCGACAACGACATCCTCAAGACCGGCCTGTTCAAGGGCCAGCGCTGCGCGTCGTGCCATCACGAGCACACCGGCAAGAGTTCGCTGGTGCGTCATGACGAAGGACTGTGCGTGACTTGTCACAGCGATTTGAAGGACAGGCACAAGGACACCGAATTGCTCGACGTGCGCAATTTCGGCGCCGACCACCCGGAGTTCCGTCCGACCCTGGCGCGTGAGGTCGATGGCAAGCAGGTATCGGTGCGCGTTGCGCTGTCCGATGCCAAGGCATTGCGCGAGACGCCCGGTATCGAGTTCTCCCATCAGGGCCATCTCGACGCCAAGGGCATCGAGAGCCCGACGCGCGGTACGGTGAAGCTCGGTTGCAGCGATTGCCATCAGGCCGAGCCGGGCGGTGGCCGCATGCAGGCGGTGAACTTCGAGAAGAACTGCCACGAATGTCATCAACTGAACATTGCAGGTGACGTGGCGCGTGAAGTGCCGCATGGCGATCTGAAGGGCGCGTTCAACGCGGTCAGCGATTATTACCAGGCCTGGGCCTTGCGCGGCGGTTATCCCAATGTCTTTGCGCCGAATGGCGTGCAGACCCGGCGCCTGCCCGGCCAGCCGATCAGCGAAGCAGAGAAGCAGGACGCGCTGTCCTGGGCCGCACGCAACGCTGAAATGACGACCTCGGAAATGCTGGCCTATACCACCTGCGGCAAATGCCACACGGTGCAGCCGACCGGCAAGGGCAAGGGCGCCGAGGCCTGGCACATCGATCCGGTGCGCATTCCCAAGGCCTGGCTGCCGGGGGCGAATTTCAGTCACAAGCAGCATGACACCCAGGCCTGCACGGACTGCCACGTCGATGCGCGCAAGTCCGAGACCAGCGCTGATGTGATGCTGCCCGGTATCGCTACCTGCCGCACCTGCCATGGCAGCGGCGACGCCGGCGAGGGCAAGCTCGCTTCGACCTGCGTGACCTGCCACGGCTTCCATCGCGCCAAGGAAGCGCGTTTGAAGGACTAGCGCTTTCGCGCATTTCTCTTCGCAGGTGCGAATGAATTCGCACGCTCCTCTCGGCATGACCCGCATCGTGGGTCCCACCCACCCGTCATCGGGTCAACGAGTTCTCCCCGACAGGGACGCGGGCCTCACTTGCCCTTCCACTGCGGCGGCCGCTTCTCCGCGAACGCCGCCGGCCCTTCGACCCGATCACTGCATTCATACCAGGCCTTGAATGCCGGGTAAGCCGGCTGATTCGCCATCGCCTGCTCGAGGCTCGGTTCTTCCAGACCCCGCATCACCGTCTGCTTGGAGGCGCGGGTCGCGAGCGGTGCGCAACGCAGGATGCGTGCCGACCACGACGCGATGGCGTCTTCCAGTTGATCGTGATCGACGAGTTCGGTGACAAAGCCCATGCGATAGCCTTCCTCGGCGCCGAGGATGTCGCCGGTCAGGATCATGCCCATGGCCTGCTTGAGGCCGATCTGGCGCGCGAGTCTGTGCATGCCGCCGCCGAGCGCCACGGCGCCGACCAATGGCTCGGGCAGGCCGAAGCGTGAACGTCGGGTCGCGACCAGGATGTCGCAGGCCAGCGCCACTTCAAAGCCACCGCCGACCGCCACGCCGTCGACCGCCGCGATCAGCGGCTTGGTCAGGTCAAAGCGTTCGATGAGTCCTGCGTAGCCGCTGCGTGGATAGACATGCAGCTTGCCTTCCCGCGCGATGGACTTGAGATCGCTGCCGGCCGAGAAGGCGCGCTCGCCGGCGCCCGCCACCACGCCGAGATACTGTGTGTCGTCGGTCGCGAAGTCGTCGAACGCAGCCTGCAGTTCGTCGTGCATCTTCTGATTGATGGCATTCATCACCTCGGGACGGTTGAGGGTGATGCGGGTAACGTGATCCTGTTTGGCGACGGTGATGAATTCGTAGCTCACGTGGGACTCCTCTCGGACGGTAGTTCGCGGTTCAGTCTGGAATGGGCGAATGGATTGGCACCTGCGCGGATTCGGATTTTCGCGATCTCTGCCGCAGGCGCGAAGCCATTCGCCCATTTGCGCCGCCATCGATGCGGCCGTCAACAAGCCCCACCCGGACCATGCTCCCCGCATGCAGGGAGGCTGGGCCGGGCGAGGGGGATGGGCCTACAAGGCCGGCACCACGTCGTGCAGGACATCGTCGGTCGCGACCGCTATCTCGTTGTCGATGAGCGAGCCGCAGCCGGTGCAGAAGAACTGCCGGAACGTCACGGCATCATCGATGTACCGCGCCGGATCGCCAATCAGCGGATTGGAACTCGACACCGGATTGTCTTCGCGTATGCAGTGATGCTTGTAGTTCTCGTTCAAGGGACCCAAGTCCGCCGAACATTTGCCGCAGGCCCAGAAGCTGCCCTGCGCGTCGCGCTTGGCATCGAGACAGGTGCTGGCCTGAAACAACACTTCACCGCTGCGCGACTTGCCGGCGCCGCCATTCAAGCGTGCCTTGCGGATGCGCGCGCGTTCTGCGGCGGTCGCATCCACATCGACGATGCCCTGCTCGTTGACGATCGCGCCGTAGATGGAGCGTGCCGCCGCCGCCGTGATGGCGTAGTCCTCGAGATCCTTCTCGATATCGGCCGGCACGCGATCGAAGGGATCGCCAAAACCGCCGCCGCCGGTCCAGCGCACCGCGTAGACGTCGGCCGCGTTCTGCTGGAAGTTTTCCTGGCGCAGTTGCAGCACTTCCTCGCGACCCGTGATCTCGGACGTATCGCCCGGCATGGTGCTGGCCTTGATGCTGTCGAAGATATTGCTGTCACGCAGGAAGGTGTAGGCGTTGGTGGTCGACGGGTAACCGCCCATCATGCCGGGCGAGGTCGGCGTGGCATTGCCGGAGGACAAGGTGTCCTGGGTGATGAAATCGGTGTTGTGCGGAATGAAGCAGGACTCGGCCGACAGGCCACCGCGATATTGTCCGGCGCCGCCGGAATCCGGCAGTTCCTTGCGGTACAGGAACAACACCGGAAAGCTTTGTTCGGTGTGTTCGATGTTCGGCAACTGACAGATGGGGGTGCGCGCCTGGCCGCCGGTGTTGATGCCGTCGGCCATCGAGAACGCGCCGATCGCGCCGCCGATGGGATCGACCAGCAGGTAGCCGTAACGCTCGCCCCATTGGTCGATGCCGCGGAACAGGGTCGCCGGCCACTGACTGGTGCCACCGATGCACATGATGTCGCGGCGCAGTTCCTTGTCCGGGTAGATCATCTTGGAGATGACGTTGTAGGCGGGATAGAGCGAAATCTCCATGGACTGGATGGGCGCGGTCGAGACCGAGGCCGGGAAGTTCGCGCAATTGAGTGTGCCGGGCGTTGGATCGAACTCGACATGGCGCAGCGCACCGCCGCAGGCGAAGTACTGGTCCCAGCATAGGAGTTCATTGATGGCGACCATGATCGAGCCGCGCCAGCCGGAGTAGGTGGCGTTCATCGCGCCTTCCTGCGGTGCCGAGCCGTCGTTGAAGAAAGTCAGCTTGGTGCCTTCCTTCTTCATGCCCAGCACCACGCGATGGGTGCGTCTGTCGCCCGGGCGGCAGGCTTCGATATAGGTGCGGTCATACCACTCGCCATCGGGCAGGCGTGCCATCTTCTCGAGATAGGACTTCTCGGAATTGTCGATGACGCGCTTCATCACGCCCTTGACGGTCTCGGCGCCGTAACGCTGAATGAGTTCCAGCACGCGATCGCGCGCCGTGGTGTTGCCGGCGACCTGGGCGCGGAAATCCAGCGCCACCAGTTGCGGCTTGCGCGAGGCGCGCAGATAGACCGCTTCGATGTCGCGACGAATCTCGTAGTTCTCGATGATCTTGAGCGGCGGCAGCATGATGCCTTCCTCATAGACCGATTCGGCCGAGGGGCAGAAGCTGCCGGGCGTGATGCCGCCGATGTCATATTGATGCAGACAGTTGGTGACCCAGCAGAACAGTTCGCCTTCCCAGAACACCGGGCACAGGAGCATGACGTCCTGCTGATGAGCCGCGCCCACCCACGGATCGTTGGCGATGAACATGTCGCCTTCATTGATGCCGGGATTGTCGGAGCGGAACTCCATGGTCCATTTGACCTGGGTATCGGTGACGCCCGACATGTATTGCATATAGGGGCCGAAGTACACGAACTCGGCGTCTTCCGTCAAAATCGACGGATTCAGATCGAGCGCGTACATCGCAACCGGCGAGCCCGACAGCCGCTGGATGGTGGCGCCATGCTCTTCGTTGATCTGCCACAGGTTGTGACGGACTACTTCATAGGTGACCGGATCGACGTTCTCGTCCCAACGCTGATGCAGTTTCAGCTTGGGCGAAAGGCGCAGGACCTTGGGTGGCACATAGGGATTTTCGACGCCGTTGAAATCGACATCGGTCATTTCGCTGATGCGTGGCATGGATGTTCTCCCCTTAAACCCAGTTCGGATCGATCAAGAAATTGCCCAGTGCATCGACAGCGATGCGCTGATTCGGATGCACGACCATGGAGGTCGTGGTGGTTTCCACCACGCAGGGCCCGACGATGGCGTTGCCGGGCTTGAGTTTGTAGCCGTTGTAGATCGGCGTAGACGCCAGCTTCTTCCATTCCGCCCAATAGATATCGCGCATGCCGGTCCTGGCATCGGCGGCAATCACGTCGGTCAGTTCCGTGGCCGCCACCAGCCTCGGCTTCATCGAGGTCGCCGAGGAACGGCAACGGAAGGTCACCATTTCCAGGCGCGCGCCGCGCAGTGCGGCGCCATGGCCATAGAGCCGCTCGTAACGCGCTACGAAACGCTCGCGCAATTGTTCAAGGCCGGCCTGATCCAGTACGCCGCTGTCGAGATCCACTTCCACTTCGTTGATCTGACCGCGATGACGCATGTCGATGGAGAAACGGAACTGGTGGCGCGATGCCTCGACGCCATCTTCGAGCAGATGGGCGCGACCCTTCTCGTGCAGGCTGGTCAGCATGGCGTTGACCTTGGACAGATCAAATGGCGAAGACATGATGCTGACCTGCTCATCGACATGCAGGATGTCGGCCGAGGCCGCGCCGAAGGCGCACCACACCGCGGCGGTGTCGCCCTGCGGCACGATGACCTTGGCGACGCCGAGTTCGCGCGCCGCCACGCCCATGTGCACCGGGCCGGCGCCACCAAAGGCGTAGACCACGAACTCACGCGGGTCGAGACCCTTGGTCACGGTCATCTTGCGAATCAGGTCCGCCATCTGGAACTCGGCGATGGTCGCGACACCGCTCGCGAATTCGTACATGTCCATGCCTATTTCGTCGGCGAGCTTTTTCAGCGCCGCCGCTGCCGACGCATAGTCGAGTTTCATGGTGCCGCCGGCATAGTTGTCGGGATCGAGGTAACCGAGGATCAGATCCGCGTCGGTGGTGGTCGGCACGGTGCCGCCCTTGCCATAGCACACCGGGCCCGGATCGGCGCCGGCGCTGTCGGGCCCGACGCGTAAGCTGCGCGTGATTTTGTCGACCCGCACCTTGCTGCCGCCGCCGGTGCCGAGCGTATGCACATCGACCTTGGGCAGGAAGTATTCGTACTGGTGCACGAGGCTCTTGTAGGTGACGATGGGTGCGGCGTTGTGAATCACGCCGACGTCGAAGGAGGTGCCGCCGAGATCGGTGGTGATGATGTTCGGCGTTTCCATCAACGAGCCCAGGAACACCGAACCGGTGACACCGGCGACGGGCCCGGAGTCCAGGGTCAGGAGCGGCGCTTCCTGCGCCTTGCGTACGGTGATGGTGCCGCCCGCGCATTGCGTGATCTGCAGCGGCGGCTTCAAGCCGGTGGCCTTCAGTTGCTTGTCGAGGCGCGTGACGTAACCGACCGTGACCGGACCGATGTAGGCATTCAGGGCAACCGCCGTGGTGCGCTCGTATTCACCCCACTTGGGCGCGAGTTCGCTCGAGCAGGTCACGTACAGATCGGGCGCAAGCTCCTGCGCCAGTTCCTTGATGCGCTTTTCGTGTTTGGGTTCGAGAAAGGACCACAGCGTGCAGATGGCGAGGGCCTCGCAACCGGCGTCGCGCAGCTCGATGATGGCCTGGCGCGCCTCGTCCTCATTCAATTCCACCACCACCTTGCCGAAGCAATCGACCCGTTCCGATACGCCGCGGATCAGGCGCTTGGGGATCAGCGGCTCGGGCTTCGAGCTTTCCGGGATATGCACGATGAGTTTGATATCCTGCCCGGCGAGGCCACGGGATCCGCGCATGATGTGGATGACATCGTTATGACCCTTGGTGGTGATCAAACCGACCTTGGCACCGCGACGCTGAATGATGGTGTTGGTGCCGACCGTGGTGCCGTGGGCCAGCACGCTGATGGAATCGAGCAGTTGCGGCAGATCCATGCCGATCTTGGCGGCGGCGCGTGAGATGGCCTCAATCACACCCTCGGCGAAATTGGACGGCGTCGAAGGCGCCTTGGCGATGGTGATGTGGCCGGATTCGTCCATCAATACGCAATCGGTGAACGTGCCTCCGATATCGAGGCCGCATAGATAGGAACTCAAAGCTGTCTCCCCAGGATGGCTGGCACGGGTTGTGAGCCCGGCGGAATCTGTTGATAATTGAACGAGCGTTCAAAACTAAACCATCGTTCCGCGTCTTGGCAAGCAAACCCCGCAAATCCCTTGATAAGGCCGCGCTCGGCACACCCGAACGCATCCTCGACGCCGCTGAAAAGCTGTTCGCCGATGCGGGTTACGACGCCGTCTCGCTGCGCCAGATCACCCGCGAGGCCGGCGTCGAGCTGGCGCTGGCCAACTATCACTTCGGACCCAAGCTCGAACTGTTCCGCGCCGTGGTGCGGCGCCGCGCCGAGGCCTTGAACACCCAGCGCTTTGCACTGCTCGCCGAGCTCGGCGAGGACGCCACCATCGAACAATTGATTCACGCATTCACCGCGCCATTTCTCGAACGCAGCATGCGCGGCGGCCCGGGCTGGAAGAACTATGCGCGGGTCATCGCCCAGCTCACCAATTCACCACGCTGGCAGCCCGACATCATCGCCTCAGAATTCGATCCGGTCGCGCGGGTCTTCATCGAACGCATACTGCAGGTCTTTCCCGGCGCGCGGGAAGAGGATTTGTACTGGGGTTTCCATTTCCTGCTCGGTGCGATGACGATTACTTTTGCCGAGACGGGACGCGTCGACTCGCTATCGGCGGGACGCTTCAAGGCGACCGACCTCGATACCATCCATGCGCGCATGATTCCGTTTCTGGCGGCGGGGTTTCGCGCGCTCTGCGAGCCGCGCGCGGCCAGCGCTGCACCGTCTTCATAGGCGCGAGCCCATGCGCACAAGCACACGCGGCCCGCAGCGTTGGACTCGCGAAGCTGAGTCGAGAAGTGCGCATGCAAGGCCGCGTGCAGGCGGCGCAGCGGCTTGTGCAGAGGGTCCTTCCGCCTGACGCTCCTCCGGCCGGCGCAGGGACGAGGGACCCCGCGGGCCGGGTGTGCGACCATGCCCGGCCTGTTCAGGCAGAATCGCGCGCCGGGCGGGCAGCCGGGCGGCATACCGATGAGGCCATCGGCACAGGGCCGGCGCCGGTTTGCGCCCAGTGTCGAACAGATCGGTCACCACGCTTGTTTATCATTGTCCTACCTGCGACCCAATCTGGAGCAATCCCATGAGCGAGCCCGTCGTACTGTGCGCCACCGACGCCCGCGGCGTCGCCACCGTCACCCTCAACCGCCCGGCGCTGAACAACGCCTACAACGCCGATCTGCTGCAGAGCCTGATTGAAACCTGCGAGGCCCTGGCGGCCGATGACGGCGTACGGATCGTGGTGATACGCGGCAATGGACCGCATTTCCAGGCGGGCGCCGATCTCGTCTGGTTGCGACAACTCGCCGCGATGGACGCCGCCACCAACCACGCCGCCTCGACCGCCACCGCGCAAGCCATGCGCGGTTTGAACGAAATGGCCAAGCCGACCATCGCCCTCGTCCACGGCTACTGTGTCGGCGGCGGTACCGGCATCGTCGCCTCCTGCGACATCGTCATCGCCGAACGCGGTGCGAACTTCGCCGTCAGCGAGGCGCGCTGGGGCATGGCCGCGACGATCATCTTTCCGCAACTGGTGGCGGCCATGGGCATACGCAATGTGCGTCGCTATGCGCTGTCCGGCGAACCTTTCGATGCGCGTCGCGCCGAGGTGCTGGGCCTGGTGCATGAGGTCTGTCAGCCCGGCCAGCTGGATGCGAGCGCGGCGCCCATCATCGACGCTTTGCTCAAGATCGGGCCGCAGGCCCAGGCCTTGAGCAAGCTGTCCGCGCTGCGCTGTGCTGATGCCATCATCGACGACGCCCTGTTTTCACGGCTGGTCGACGAGCACGCCACCAAGCGTCGCAGCGCGGAAGCGGCCGAAGGCCTCGCGAGTTTTGCCGAGAAGCGCGAAGCCGCCTGGTATCGCCCATGATCGCGCTCGCGACTTGCACTCGCGATCCAGCGCAGGGCGCGATGCGGGCATGCAGCAACGTGCCTTGAACAGGCGCCGCGGCCCGCGGACTCGAACGCCTGTGCAAGCAAGGACTGATGGATCGTCCGCAATCACCATGCCCCGCCCTTGGAACGAGCCGGGCAATAGCCGTCATCTCGATTCGTATTTCCGTGAATTCCCGCGCTGCTGACGCCACGGCGACGTGCTCGACATCAACCCGCGCGGCGATGCTTCATGCAGGGCCGTTCCGACTCGACCTTGAATCGCCATGGCGAGAGCATCGCCACCGCCGGAATCTGCCGCACGGTCGCGCGTCTGCAAGGCACCGAAGACAGTCTCGTCCTCAAACTCGATCTGCGGGCGGTCGCTTCTTCATTCGGGCATGAATGCGCGAATGGATTGCCACCGGCGAGGAGCGATTGACGCCAGCGCGTCCGTGAATATTCACCGCAAGGACGGTTGCGTGGCGCGCGATGCCGATGGCACATTGCGCTGACACTTCGGTGATTGCCCGCGCGCCCGCGGGCGCAACGGACATCGCGGTTCAAGCATGTGGATGCGCGTCACCGCGGCAGCCATGGCGGGGGCCGACGTTCTCAGTGAGGATAGGCAAGCATGGCTAAGCGCATCGTCCTTTGTCTGGACGGCACATGGAATGAGGAAGGGCAGACCGATCATGGCGTCGAGGTCGAAACCAACGTCCTCAAGATCTACAAGGCGCTGGTCAACTCCGGTCAGCAGATCGATCGCTATTTCGCCGGTGTCGGCACCCGGCCGTTTGAGAAAGTCAGTGGCGGTGCCTTTGGCTGGGGCCTGTTCAATCAGATCAAGGACGCCTATCGCGCCCTGATCCGCGTCTACGACGCGGGCGATCAAATCTTCATCTTCGGCTTCTCGCGCGGCGCCTATTCGGCGCGCAGCCTGGCCGGCATGATTCTGCGCTGCGGTGTGCTGCGCAAGGACGTCGACCACCGGCATCTCGCCCTTGAGCCGCGCCTCGATGATCTGCTGACCACCACCCAGGATCCCAATCTCCTGCCCGACGCGACCGACAAGGTCTTCGCGCTCTACAAGCACGGTTACGATGCCCGCAACCGCCCTGCCATCGATACATTCAAGCTGCGCAACTGCCACGACGCCGGCATTCATTTCATCGGCGTGTGGGACACGGTGGGCGCGCTCGGGCTGCCCGACAAACTGGTGATACCTGCACTGCGCAACATCGACGGCAGATTGCGCGAGGAGTGGTTCGGTTTCCTCGATACGGAGCTGAGTCCGCGCGTCGAAGCCGCCTGCCATGCGCTGGCCATCGATGAACGGCGCGAGCCTTTCCTGCCGACCCTGTGGACCGATCAACGCGGCCGTCCGCCGCGCATCAATGTAGCGGGCAGCAAGGTCAGGCAGGTATGGTTCGCCGGTGCTCATTCCAATGTCGGCGGTGGCTATGCCGACACCGGCCTGTCGGATATTTCCCTGGCGTGGATGGCGCGCGCCGCCGAGCAGCAGGGCCTGACCATCGACCCCGCGCTCTATCAGCGCGCCACGCCCGACGCCACCGCGCAGCGTCGCGATTCCCTGGCCGAGTTTCTCCATCCGCTCGGCGCGCAGAAGCACAAGCTGCTGGCCCTCGGTTCGCTGGTCGATCGCTTCGGCACGGTATTGAAGGACATCGCGCGCTCGCAGGTTGAAGTCGAGCGCCCGATTGCGAGCGGTTCGGTCATCCACCATTCCGTCGACGCGCGCCTCAAGGCCGGGCCGGTGCGGGAGCCGGGCGCGCATCGCCCCTACCAGCCGCCCGCCACCTTGAAGCTCGACCCGCAGGGCGCACGACAGCTCGACCTGTCGCGCTATACCATCGAGGCACCGTGAACGGCGGGGCAGGGACCCGCATACCCGCAATCGAGCAAGGAGAAGCAGTATGTGCATCAAGCGCAGCGTAGGTCTGAGCGGTCGCAATGATCTGATGGACGTGACCATCGTGCAGATTCTGCTGAATCTCAATCTGCCGCGTTTCAAAGCCGCACCGCCGGCCGCGCTCAAGACCGATGGCCGCATCGGCCCGAGCACCTTGAAAGTGCTGGCGCGTTTCGAAACCGAAGTCATGAAATTGCCGAGCTCGGACCAGATGGTGGTGCCGGGCGATGCCACCATCAAGGCCTTGCTTGGCGGCTTGCCGCCTGGGCCGAGCAAGGAGAAGCTCGCAGTGGTCATGCCGCAGGCCTTGCCCAAGCGCATCGATCTGTACTTCGAGCCGCTGGTCACGGGCATGAAGAAATACGGCATCGCCACCAACCCTCTGCGCATCGCGCATTTCATCGCGCAGCTCGCCCATGAGTCGGGCGCCTTCCGTTACGCCGAGGAACTGGCCGATGGCAGCGCCTATGAAGGGCGCGGCGATCTCGGCAACACCCAGCCTGGCGATGGCGTGCGCTACAAGGGCCGCGGTTTGATTCAACTGACGGGGCGCGCCAACTACGCGGCCTACAGCCGTGCCGCTGGTGTCGATTACCTCGCCAAGCCGCAGTTGGTGGCGAGCGATCCTGTTGCCGCGGTCGATGTCGCCTGCTGGTTCTGGAAGACGCGCGATCTCAACAAGCTGGCCGATGCCGACGATGTGCGCGGCATCACCCGCCGCATCAACGGTGGCTTCAACGGTATCGACGATCGCATCGATTACCTCATGCGCGGCAAGGCGGTGCTAGGGCTGGCCTGAGTCCGCGCCGGGCGCGCGTGCCTCGCGCGGCGTGCGGCCATGCCAGCGCCGAAATGCGCGACTGAAAGCGGCCTGGCTGTCATAGCCGAGCAGATTGGCGACCTGACCGAAACTCAAGTCACTGCGTTGCACGTGCCGCCAGGCGAGGTCGGCGCGCACCTCGTCCATCAAGGCGCGATAACTGGTGCCGGCTTCGGTGAGGCGTCGTTGCAAGGTGCGCGGCGCGAGTCCCAGTGCCGAACCCATCGCCACCATGCCGCGATGCTCGTCGTGGCGCAGCAGGGTGCCGAGCAGCGCCTTGACCTGGGCCACCACCGCGCGGCCGGGATTGGCAGCCTGTCGCAACAGATCGCGATGCACACGGCTGCGCACCCCGCTTGCGCCCATCGCCGCGTGCAGCGTGGCCTCGTCGATCAGCAGCGCGTCGCGGTCCTCACCGAAACGCACGTCGGGGCCGAAGAATTGCCGATAGGGGCGGGGGTCGAGCGGCACTTCGCGCAAGCTCACCCGTGCCGGCCGCCAGCTGCGCCGGCCGAGGTTCTCGGCCACGAACAGACAGATGCAGCCGAGGGTGAGATGGATGATCTGACGCTCGCCCCAGCGACCGACCGGCAGGAAGTCGTAGCGCAGCCACGCATCACGCCTGTCCTTTTGCATGTGCAGGCTGCCGGCGTCGGTATAGATGCTGTAGAGCGAGGCGAAGTCGTGTAGCGCGGCGCCGACGGTGTCCGCGGCGCGCATGATCATCCAGCCGCGACCGAGGATGCCGAGCGGCAGACGCCGCGCATGTTGCAGTGCGAAGTCGGGCATCGCGCAAGCGCGCGCCGCAAGCTCCATGAAATCCACCACCGCGGCCGCGCGCACGAACAGATCCGGTTCGTCCAGGGCGCGTGGGTTGAGTTGGGCGGCGGTGGCCAGGGCGATGACGTCCTGACCGCATTCAGTCACGAGTTCACGCGCACCGACCAGCGAGCCCGAAATGATCACGGCATCGGATAGCGCCATGGCGTGGCGTCAAATGGACAAACATTGGCGTGTCATGCACAAAGCCTAGGCGAGGCTCTCCCATAATCAAGGACGGACAGACACGTAACAACGTGCACCGATCACTCAAAGGGGAGTACACATGAGCCAATACGATACCGTCATCAAGAACGGCACCATCATCGATGGTACCGGGCTGCCACGTTTCCTGGGCGACATCGCCATCCGCAACGGACGCATCGCCAAGATTGGACGCATCAAGGCCAGCGACGCGCGTGAAGTCATCGACGCCAGCGGCCTCATCGTCGCACCGGGCTTCGTCGACTTGCATACCCATTACGACGCCCAGGTGCACTGGGACCCGTACTGCACCATCTCCGGTTGGCATGGCGTGACCTCGGTCGCCATCGGCAACTGTGGTTTCGGCTTCGCGCCGGCGCGTCCGGAAGTGCGCGAACGCCTGTTGCAGATGATGACCCGCACCGAACAGATCCCCTACAACTCCATGGTCGAAGGCATGGGCCTGGACTGGGATTGGGAAACCCTGCCGCAGTGGATGGATCATCTGGATCGCATTCCCAAGGGCGTCAACCTGTTGAGCTATGTGCCCCTGAATCCGGTGCTGGTGCATGTGATGGGCCTGGAGGCGGCGAAATCCGGACGCATGCCGAGCGCCGATGAGATGGGCGAGATCAAACGCGTGGTGCACGAAGCCATGGACGCCGGCATGATGGGCTGGAGCTGCCAGCGCTTCGGCAAGAACTCAATGCAGGCCGATTACGACGGCACGCCCATGCCGACCGATGTCATGCCCGATGAAACCCTGCTGGCGCTGGCCGATGTGCTGGCCGATCGCGGCGAAGGTTTCATCGAGATGATCAACGCCACCACCGGCGAACCGCTCAAGACCAACGATCCGAAAGACAGCAGGTTCGTCGAGGAGATCGCGCGCCGCTCCGGCCGACCGGTGCTGTACAACGCCATCATTGCGATGGATGCGCCCGGTTATGAAACCGCCCATCTCGGTGCGTTGAAATGGCTGGATGACTGCTTCGCGAACGGCCTGCGCATCTATGGACAGGCGGTGACGGTCCGCGCGGCTTATCAGTTCACGCTCGAACACTGGAATCTGTATGACTCGAGCCCGGCATGGAATGAATTGACCCAGGGCACGATAGCCGAACGCATCGCCAAGATGCAGAGCGCCGACATGCGCGGTCGCCTGATCGCCGATGAGGAGATTCTGGTCACCACCGGTGTCGGTGGCCCGATCAGCGGTCTCATCGTGCAGGAGACCCCCGATCATCCCGAACTCGCGAAATATGTCGGGCGCACGCTCGGCGAAATCGCGGCGGCCGAGGGCAGGCATCACATCGATGCCATGCTCGACATCGGCATCGCCGGCGATTTGAAAGTGCTGTTCCGCACCAATGAGTTGTCGAGCACCGATCACAAGAAGGTCGGCGAACTGGTGCGCAACCAGCACATCATGCCCGGCATTTCCGATGGCGGCGCGCACACCAAGTTCTTCACCGGTGGTTCCTTCACCACCGACATGATTACCTGGCTGGTGCGTGAGACAGGCGAGCTGACTCTGGAGCAGGCCCACTATCGCCTGAGTTATCTGCCGGCGCAGGCGGCGGGCTTTCTCGATCGCGGTTTCCTGCGTGAAGGCGCGCCGGCCGACATCGTGGTCTATGACTTCGAGAATCTCAGGCGCGTGCCGGAAGTGGACTACGAAGTGGCCTATGACTTCCCGGCCAATGAGTGGCGCCGCATCCAGCGCGCGGAAGGCTATCGCTGGATCCTGGTGAACGGCGTGGTGACCTTCAAGGACGGTGTCTGCACCCATGCCACACCCGGGCAGTTGCTGCGCCTGAATCGCTGGGCGGCCGGCATGGTCGCCGAGCCGCTCGCCAGCGCCGGCTAGGCCTGCAAGGCGGCGACGCGCGGCCGCTCAGCCCTGCGTCGCCGCTTCCAGACTGTCCAGATCGTCGACGGCGGCGGCGATGCGTTCGATCATCGCCACCGATGTCGCTGCGGTCTGCATGGCCGGCAGCCAGCGCGAATGACATAGCGTGATGGTCCACATCCACAGCGCGTGCAACATCTGCGCGCGGTAATGTCTCCAGGCGAAATCGGTGTCGATGTAGACGCCGGCGGCATTGCTCAGGACTTCGAGATAGCGCGCCAGCAGCGCGCGCTCCCATGCCCGGCGATCTTCGATGGTGAGGGCGGCAGCCAAGGCATAGGAAACGTCGCGCGACCAATGCCCCTGCGCCACGCATTGCCAATCCAGCAAGCCCATGCTGCCTTTGCCGTGGCGATACCAGTTGCCGATATGCACATCGGAATGCAGCAGTCCGCGTGGCCCTTGTCGATGGATGGCGGCGGCGGCGACCGTCGCCGGCCAGATCTGGTGCGCGCGTTTCATGAGCCGCGCCGGCACGCGCGCGGCCATGCGTCGCATGGCTTTGCCGGAGTAGTGCTCGGTATTCATCTTGCGCGCGCCGGTCTCGAACCAGTCGGCGAAGTTGGCGAGCCAGCGCCACGTCTGGTCGAGGCGCGTGCTGGCATAGGCATGGGCGTGCAACTGCGCGAGCAGGTCGACCATGCTTTCGGCCATCGCGCGGGTGACATAGGTATCGGCATCGCAAAAGCGCGCACCGCGCGTGGCGGTGATGTCTTCCAGCACATTGATGCCCGCGAGTGTATGGCGATCGAAGGCGGTGTGGTATCCGAACGGCGACTCGATGGCGAGATGCGGGCGTATCTCGCGGTAGAAGCGTCCCTCGGCGCGGGCCGTGCCGTTATAGCCACCAATCATGCGCGTCCGCACATTGGGCAGGGACTTGGTGAAGACTTCCATCGGCAGACGCGCGATATGACCGGCATCGTTATAGCGCAGCAGGAAGCGGTGACGCTCGTGCGTGCCGGCCGATCCGCCCATGAGTTCAAAGCCCAGCACCCGCGCCGCGGGATGGCCGGCGCACATCACCGCCGTCCACCATTCCGGCGTCAGCACGGCGACGGAACTCGGCACGTCTTCGCGATGACGCGCCGCTTGCGGACGCAAGCGTTCACGCAGCACCTGCACGCCGACGCGTAGCGCCGTCATGGCGACGGAGTCTTGCCGGCCGGTCATCGCGCTTTATACGTCCTTACCCGCCCGCAGGGCCTCGTGCTGCTGGGCGAGATGGAGGAAGTCGGTCGCGACGAAGGTCCAGTCGGCCTCGGCATGCATTTCCGCCGCATAGGAATAATCGACGCCTTCCTCCAGCACCGCGGGCCGCATCGCGCCGCCGAATTCCAGCGGACGCATGACGAAGGCGGTCTGCATGCCATGGCCGGCCGCGAAGTGCAGATCGAATTGATGGGCGGCGACCATGCAGCACTGCGCCGTGTCGAGATTCAAGGCCCGCGCGGCATGCAGATAGACATCCGGATGCGGCTTGTACTGGCGCGCGAGCGAGGAGCCGACGATGACATCCCAGGGCAGACCGGCGTGACGCGCAAGTTCCGCCATGTCGTCGAAGTTGCCGTTGGACAGCGGCGCGACGAGCGCATGCTTCTTCAGCGCCGTGAGGCCCGGCACCGCATCGGGCCAGGCATCGAGACGCCGCCAGGTGGCGGCCATCTCGCTGAGCTCGGCCGCGCCGAGGGCGTGCGGGAAGTGTCGCGCCACGAGCTCGGCGAGATCCTCACGCTGCAGTTCGATCAGCGGCCGAAAAGCGCGGCCCTCGGCCACATGGCGTGCGACCGACTTCATATAGGCATTACGCCACGCGATGGCCAGCGTGGCCGTGTCGCGTTCCACTCCTTGACGCTGCGCGAGCGCCGTCAACGCACGGCGGAATGGCTGATAGAAATCACAGACCGTGCCGTAGGTATCGAAGAAGAACGCACGTATCGCTACGCTGCCGCGCGGTGGTGACTGGGGGCGGCCGGGCGTAAACGGAGAGGGGCGGGCCGAGGTGTTCATCGTCGGGATCATGCCATCTTTAAGTCTGCGATGGCACGCGCGCGGCGCTGAACAAGTGCGCAATCGAGCGCGCGTAATATTCCACCACCGGCTGTTCGTCGGGATTGAGGCGGTAGAGATCGTCTTCTTCCAGCAGCAGCAGGTGCCGCGCCTGCATCATGGCCAGTGCGTTGTCGATGGCATAACTGCTGGCGGCATCGTAGATGAGGTAGCGGCTGCCGTCGCGACGCAACTCATCGAGGCGAGTCTGCAGCGCGGCCTTGAGTTCCAGCGAGGTGTAGCGTCGCGTGGCATCGTCGAGCAGGGTGAGGGCAACGAGCGGCACCGACAGCACCGGAATGTTCTGCGCCACCTGCGCAAGCAGATGGTCGGCGAGCTGCGCGACCTTGGCGTGACGCTGCGCGGCGTCGCCAGCGCGAAAATCGAGCTGATGGTGCGCGCAGTATTCACGCAACGACAGCGGCCGGCCGAACTGCACCGCCGCATAGCCGAAGCGGCGCCACTCGTTGCGCAGGCGCAGCACCACGTTGCGGGCCACGAAGGTCAAGGTCGTCCCCATCGCTGCGAGCGCGCTGGCCGGCGGCTGGTTGTCTTCGCTCGCCCGTAACAGCGTGCGGTCCTCCAGCACGCGGTCGTAATTCACGCCGACCGGAATGAAGACCACGTCGCGGTCGGCTTGCGCGTCGAAATTGCGCACCATGTAGTCGATGAGTCCGAGCTTGGGGCGGCGCATGAGACCGTCGCGACTCAAGCCGCCCTCGGGGAACACCGCCTGCACGATGCCGCCGTCGATCGCCATCTGCACATAGCGGGCGAGCACCTTGCGATAGAGCTCGTCACCGGAATTGCGCCGCACGAAATAGGCGCCCATGGAGCGAATCAATTGCTGGATGGGCCATACCCGCGCCCACTCGCCAACCGCATAGCTCAAGGCCGCATGACGCACCGCCATGTAGGAGGCCAGCAGATAGTCCATGTTGGAACGGTGGTTGATGACGAACACCAGGCTCGAGCGGGGCGCGATGGCGAGGAAGGCCGGCTTGTCGGCATAGGCCACCCGTACCCAGTACAGCATGCGCACCAGCCCGCGGGCCAAGGCATTGCCGATGCGGAAATACATGTAGGCGTTGAAGGACGGACAGATTTCTGTCGCATAGCGCCGCACGCGTTCGATGGCGAGCGCCGCCGGCAGTTTGTTGTCCTGCGCCCACTGCTGCGCCACTTCCAGCACCTGCGGGTCGTAGGTCAGGCGGTCGATCAGTATCTGGCGACGATTCAATTTGAACGGTGGCAGTTCCAGTCGCAGCCGGCGATTCATTTCCTCGATAGCCTGATTGACCTTGCGCCGCAACAGCCAGCGCACGCTCGGCACCAGCACGCGCTCCAGCAGCAGCCACGCGCTTGCCGCCAGCAACACCAGCAGCAGCCACAAGGGCACGGCGACGGCAGTGGTCATGACAGGCTCCGGCGGGCAGGATGCCGGCATTGTGCTACAGGCGAGGTGCGCGCGGCCAACGCCCGCGTGGCGGTGTCAGGCGCGCGCCACCAGCACTTTCAGGCCGGGCTTCAAGGCCAGGCGCCTGCGCACGATGCGCAAGCCGTGGCGGGCCAGCAGGCGGCCGAGGGTCCTGCGGTTGAAATAGTAGAGGTGCTCGGACGGCTTGAGCTCGTTCCACTGCGCGAGGGCGCGCGGCACGCGCCAATGGCCGATGTCCGGCGTGCCGATGTCGATCACACCGCCGGGCGCGAGGATGCGCGCGAGCTCAGCCACGAAGCGATTGAGATCGGGCACGTGCTCGATGACGTCGTAGACCGAGATCACGTCGAAGTGGCCAGCGGGGTAGTGCTGATCCTCGAGCACACCGCAGGCGAGGCGCGAGAGGCCGAGGGTGTCGCGGCCATAGGCGATGCCGTCGGCTTCGATGTCCACGCCCCAGGCTTCAAAGCCGGCTTCGGTCGCGGCCTTGGCCACGAAGCCCGCCGAACAGCCGACATCCAGCCAGCGCCCCGCGTCGCGTCCGATGCGCGCCACGCGTTTGCGCGCGCGGATGATCTTGGCTTCGGCCTTGCGCGTGTATCCGGCGCTGTAGGCGGCGTCGTAATGATCGCGGATGTGTTCAAAGGGCGGGCGCGGATTGATGAGGGTGAGAGAACAGCCGCTGCATTGCACGAAGGGTTCGCCGGCCTTGTCGAACAGATGGCGGAACTCGCTGCCCTCGCAGACCGGGCAGGCGATCAAGTCCCATCCTTCGCGCAGCGCCGATGTGCTCATCGCCCGCCCCGCGCTGCACGCGCCGACTGACAGACAGGCGTCATTGCGCGGCGATGGCGCGTGCCGCGACAATGGACCGGCGGCGCATGGACCGCGATGGGGGAGACATGAACAAGCATTTCAAGCCGAGCGGCGTCGTCACCGTGACCACCGACTTCGGCCATCGTGGACCGTTCGTCGGCACCATGAAGGGCGTGATCGTGAGTCGCTTTCCCGCGGCTCGCATCATCGATCTCACCCATGAAGCCTATGTGCACTGGCCGGCCGAAGCCGGCTTCTGGATTGCGCGATCCTACCATTACTTCCCGGCTGGCACGGTGCACCTGGCGGTGGTCGATCCCGGCGTCGGCACCGACCGCAGCGTGCTGCTCGCGGTGGGCGACGGGCACGCTTTTCTCGCCCCCGACAACGGTCTGCTGGCGGAAGTGATCGAAAAATCCGGCGCCACCGTCTACCACGTGCGCGAGCAGGTCATCGAGGCTCATGCCTTGACCGATATCAGCGCGACCTTCCATGGCCGCGACGTCTTTGCGCCGCTCGCCGCGCGCCTCGCCGGCGGTGAACTCGATGTGCAGACCATGGGCATCCAGACCACCGATTATGTGCCCTCGATCATCGAGCCGGCCGAGCGCCGCGGCGCGCAGCTGTCGGGGGTGGTCATCACCACGGATCATTTCGGCAATCTCATTTCCAACATCGAACGGGCCGACGTCGAGACTTTTCGCCGCCCGCTGGTCCAGGCCGGCGGCCATGACATTCCCTTGCTGCGCACCTATGGTGACGCCACGCCTGGCTCCCTGCTGGCCTTGATCAATTCCTTCGGCGTGCTGGAAATCGCCTGCGCCGAGCAGAATGCAGCCGGCAGCCTGGGTATCGGGCGGGGCGCGCCGATCAAGGTCGTGGAGCGAGGGTGACTGCCGTGTGCGGGAACGGATGTGCGCTTGAATTCGATGCGGCCAGCGTTTGTTCCCGTCCCACCGTCCCATGAACGACCCACGCGGCCATCGCGCGCTGCCCTATCACCCTGACGCCTACGACGAACATTTCGCGCTGCGCATACCGTTGCTGTCATGGCTGGTGATGGCCTATGCCGTGCATCCGCAGGTGCTGCTGCTGCTCAGTCATCTGCCGCAGAGCGGCGCGGAATTCTCCTATCTGGCCAATCTGGTCGAGGTTCCGGCACTGCTCGCCACCCTGCCCGCCATCGCGGTGCTGGTCGCTGCGGCTCGCCGTCGGCCCGCTGCCGCGGCCACGGTGCGCTGGCTGTGGCGTCATGGCGCGTGGTTGCTGCTCGCCACCCTGCTCGCCAACCTTGGGCTGTGCCTCATGAACCGCCATGGCCCGTGGAACCTCGTGCGCATGGTGGCCGATGCATGCGCGGCCGTGGTCCTCGTGGCCGTGCCCCGCGTCCGCGATACCTTCGCCGATTTCCCTACGCTGCCGCTGTGATGGCCGCTGCCGCGACAGCTCGCGGCATCCGCGGCCGATAGAACAAGCTGGCGGGGGAGGGCCCGTGCATACTGAGCGGCGCTTCACGCCTGTCTGGCGTGCCATATCGTCGTTGCGCGACATCACCACTTGCCGGGGAAACCATGAACGCATCGGATCTTTTCGTCAAAGCGCTGGAAGAAGAAGGCGTCAAATACATCTTCGGCATCCCCGGTGAGGAGAACCTCGCTTTCCTCGATGCGCTGTCGCGTTCCACGCAGATACGCCTGATCCTGACGCGCCATGAACAGGCGGCGGGCTTCATGGCCGCGACCTATGGGCGTCTGACCGGCCATGTCGGTGTGTGTCTTTCGACTCTGGGTCCCGGCGCCACCAATTTCGTCACGGCCGCCGCCTATGCCCAGCTCGGCGGCATGCCGATGATGATGATCACCGGCCAGAAGCCGATCAAGTCCTCCAAGCAGGGGCGCTTTCAGATCATCGATGTGGTCGACATGATGCGACCCATCACCAAGTACACCCACCAGATAGCCTCGGCCGACAACATCGCTTCGCGCGTGCGCGAGTCCTTCCGTCTCGCCGAGGAAGAAAAGCCCGGTGCGGTGCATCTCGAATTTCCGGAAGACATCGCCGAGGAAGAGACCGACACCTTGCCCATCCCGCGCAGCATGGTGCGGCGCGCGGTGCCGGAGGACAAAGCCATCCGCGCCGCCGTGCATCGCCTCGAGAAAGCACGCACGCCGGTCCTGATCGTCGGCGCCGGCGCCAATCGCAAGATCACCTCCCGCATGCTGTTGCAGTTCATCGAACACACCGGCATGCCCTTCGTCACCACCCAGCTCGGCAAAGGCGTGATCGACGAACGCCATGCGCAGTTCGTCGGCAATGCCGCGCTGTCATCCGGTGACTTCGTGCATCGCGCCATCGAGAGTGCCGATGTGATCGTGAACGTCGGCCACGACGTGATCGAGAAGCCGCCGTTCTTCATGAAACCGGGCGGCCCGGAAGTCATCCACGTCAATTTCCGTTCCGCGGAAGTCGACCCGGTTTACTTTCCGCAAATCGAAGTGGTCGGCGACATCGCCAATGCCGTCTGGCAGATGAAGCAGAGCATCGCGCCGCAAGCGCATTGGGACTTCACGCGCATCGACACCATACGCCGCGCCGCCGAAGCGCATCTCATGGAAGGCGCCGACGACCCGCGCTTTCCCATCTATCCGCAGCGTCTGGTCGCCGAAGTGCGCAAGGCCATGCCCTCCGACGGCATCATCGCCCTCGACAACGGCGTGTACAAAATCTGGTTCGCGCGCAACTACAAGGGGCATGTGCCCAATTCAGTGCTGCTCGACAACGCGCTCGCGACCATGGGCGCCGGTCTGCCGTCGGCGATGGCCGCGCATCTGGTCTATCCGCAACGCAAGATCATGGCCATCTGCGGCGATGGCGGCTTCATGATGAACAGCCAGGAACTCGAAACCGCGGTGCGTCTGAATATGCATCTGGTGGTGGTCGTGTTGCGCGATGACGCCTACGGCATGATTCGCTGGAAACAGGCCAACATGGGTTTCGCGGATTGGGGGCTGACCTACGGCAACCCGGATTTCGTGCGCTATGTGGAAAGCTATGGCGGTCATGGTCATCGCGTCGGCAGTGCCGCCGAACTCGGCCCCATGCTGGCCGAATGCCTGGACGGCGAAGGCGTGCATCTCATCGACTGCCCGGTCGACTACAGCGAGAACGATCAGATCCTCAATCGCGATCTCAAGCGCCTGAGCGCCGAGATCTAGCGCGGCAGCTTACGCAAATCGACGAAGCTGCCGCTCGGCAGCGTCGCGAGCGTGGCCGCGGCGGCTTCGATACGTGCGGCGACGACCTCGGCCGTGGGCATGTCGGCGCTGCCGTGGGCGGCATGCAGTCGCTGGACAGAAGGAAAGCGCGCGGCATCCACTTCCCGCAACATCGCCTGCATGTCGGTGTCGATCAGTCCCGGTGCCAGCGCGAGTATCTGCGTGTCCGGCAGCTCATGGGCATAGAGTTGCGCCAGCATGTTGAGCGCGGCCTTGGACAAGGCATAGGCGCCCCAGCCGTGATTGCCGACCACGCCCGCGCCCGACGAGACGAGGACGATGCGTGCCGGCACCACGCGCCGTGCCGCGAGCCGGTCGATGATGAGCTTGTTGGCCCATACGTTGATGTCCATTGCGTTCGCGATTTCGCCTAACGCGGTATCGCGCAGCTCGGCGATGCGCCCGAGAATGCCGGCGTTGAGCCAGGCCGCGTCGAGCGCGATGTCGTCGGGCAGGAGGGTGGCGAGGGCCGCTGCGATGCTGTCCAGCCGGGCGAGATCGCAGCGCACCTCATGCAGCGCCGCCGAGGGGGCGGCATACGCACTGCGGCTCAGGCCATAGACTTCATCGCCACGCGCCAGTGCGCGGCGCGCGAGCGCGGCGCCGAGGCCGCGGCTGTGGCCGGTGATGAGGATGTTCATGGCGAGGCTCCTGCGCGGCGTCGAGCTTGCATTGTAGGTGCGAATCCATTCGCACATTCAGGCGCCATCGCTGACGCCCGGCTGCCCGCCGACTGCGCGAATGGATTCCCCTGTGCGGGAAGCGGTTCATTTACACCCAGATCGGTTTTAATGTGCACATGTATCACCATCGACGGGGGGCTGCGTGGGTATCGAACAACTGAACGAATCGCGACTCCGGTTGCGCCGTGGCCAGAAGTGGTCGCTGTATGCGCCCGACGTGCTGCCGGCGTGGGTGGCGGA
>Ga0208492_1000828_pt1 | contig 23281 bp, 14 predicted proteins | sample Subbioar_CSW14AB_FD_184820 | JGI IMG/M metagenome (GOLD analysis project Ga0208492, IMG submission 184820) | Serpentinite rock and fluid subsurface biosphere microbial communities from McLaughlin Reserve, California, USA - CR12Mar_CSW14AB (SPAdes) | ecosystem: Environmental > Terrestrial > Deep... | reverse complement strand
GCCATGGAAGCCCCCGTTGCTTCGGAGGAACTGACCTTAGAACCTCGCACGGCAATAGATGCGCGGCGTGAAGACAAACGGCGGTTGCGTGAGGATCATTTCAAGGAAGTAAAGGAACTCACGGCCCGAGGTGAGCCGTGTCGAAAAATTGCCCGGCTGCTCGGAGTGGACGTAAAGAGTGTCCGGCGTTACCGCCGCCTCGATCAGTGCCCAAACTGGAATCCTGGCCGATCGCCACCGACTCGACTGGATCCGTACGCTCCATTGATAAGGGAATGGATCGGCGCCGGAAATCGCAATAGTACCGACCTATTCAAGTTTTTGAAGGCCCAGGGATTCGCCGGGAGTTATGATGCCACCCGCCGATACTTGAATCGGTTCATCGGAAGCTCCGGTCGCCCAGGCCCTCGCACTTCAAGCATCCAACATCCGAATACCGTGAGGTCACGGCAGCCCGCGCCATCCTTCAGGAAGTTATCTTTCCGGATCATGAATCCAAAACCAAAAGGGCGATCGGCGAAAATTCTGGAAAGGATCCGGATTCAGAATCCCAAGCTGGCCGCGGCGCTGTGTTTGGCAGAGGAACTGATTGACATGTTCCGTCAAAAAGGCTCGATGACATTGGCGAGCTGGAAATCAAAAGTGGATGACCTTGGCGCCACCGATCTGAAAAATCTGGCAGTGAGTTTGATCCAAGACTCCAAAGCCGTGGAGGCAGCAATATCGACAACCTGGAGCAACGGACCCGTGGAAGGCCAGGTCAATCGACTGAAAACGATCAAGCGCCAAATGTACGGCCGGGCCGGAATGAGACTTTTGAAAGCGAGGGTGCTAAATAAGTAAAAAAGAAAAGTAAATACTCAAATGATTACGGGGAAACGACACACCAAAAGTGCGGGAGACCCCAGATTCGATGCCGGTTTCCACTTGTTAACGGTTGCTTTTGCATAGCCTGCTTTTATGTGATATTGTTCATATTTGGAATCTTAAACATAGTCATATTATCGATTTTACAAAAAGATATTTCATTTGTCCCGAGTAATCCTATCTACGCAACCATACTGTCGTTAGCATTGTCTATTTTTGAATTGGTCGTTATTGGCAGTCTTTTGTCGAGCCATGACAAAAGCAACCTCATAAAAAAGTGATTCAGCGGAGTTGCCCGCCTCCCGAATGAGGTGCCATGATTTCGTACTATGCCCTTACCGCCTTGCTGACGGTTCCTTCGCCATCTGGAACCTGAGCGTCCCACCTTGGGCGATCTCGGCATGCCGAATCCAGTAACGATCCAGCGGCTGATCGTTGAGCAAGATTTTCTGGATGTAGGGGCGATCTGGCGCGGCATTGTCGGCGAGAATCGTCAGGGTTTTGTCACCGATTTTGAATTCCGAGCGGCTCCAAAGCGGACCGACGAGCTGATAGCGGTCGGTGCCCGCCGTGGGAGAAATCCCCAGCGAACTGAAGACGTACCACGCAGAAAGCGTTCCGCCGTCGTCGTTGCCGTCCAGGCCGTTGGCGCCGTCTGCATACTTCGTCTCGAGAATCCAGCGCACCCACTTTTGAGTCAGATCGGGGCGATCGGCGTCGTTGAACAGATAGGGAGCATAAATGTCCGGTTGATTGCCATGCCAGTAGAAGGCATTCGGGTTCAGGCCGACGCCCGCCGGCGAGCAGGCAAAGAAACGCTCCAGCTCGGCCACGAAGAACTCGCGACTCTTGAACAGCTTGATCAATTCCGCGCCATCGCCGGGAACGCCCCAGCGCCATTGCCAGGCGCTCCCCTCGACATAGGCATGGGTGAATTTGCCGCCTATGTCGAGATAGGTCAACAACTCGGGCCGGAAGGCATCCAAGAATTTCTTCCCTGAATCGCGGGGCTGAAAGAACTGTGTATCTGGGTTCCACAGATTCTTGTAATAACCGCCGTGGCGGCGAAAGAGTTCGGCGTCTTCGCGGTGGTTCAAAGCTCCCGCCAACCGGGCGATCGATTGATCGGCGTAGCAGTATTCCATCGTGCTCGCGACTGATTTTTTCATCAGGTCGGCCGGGCAGTACTCGTGCTTCAAATAATGTTCGACGCCCACGCGACCCGAAAAGGGCGAACCTGGTGGAACCGGCGCCAGCGCCGTTTTCTTCATGAAACGAAGTGCCGATTCGGCGTCGAAATCGCGAATGTCTTTCAAGTAGGATTCTGCGATCACCATATCGGCCGGTGAACCGAACATCGAGCCGGTGTACCCGCCTCCCGAAGGCCAGCGAGGCAAATAGCCGCCTTGCTCCGCCATCGTCAGCAACGAAACGACCATGTCGCGCTGTTCGGCACGGGCAATCAGGTTGTAAAGCGGATGAGTCGTGCGAAAGGTGTCCCATAACGACATGTCGGTGTAATAGTGGAATCCAGCAGCCCGATGGATCTTGCGGTCAAACCCCAGATAGTCGCCGTTGGCATCTTCAAAGAGGGTCGGCATCTGCAGCGATCGATAAAGCGCCGTGCGGAAGATTCTGCGCTGCCGATCGGTACCCCCTGCGATTGCCATTCGGCCAAGCTTTTCCTCCCATTGAGCGACGGCTTGAGTTAGCACCTGATCGAAATTCCGTTGGCCCGCTTCTTGCTCCAGGTTCGCCCGTGCGTTGCCAATGCTCACGTACGAGATCGCCAGCTTGAGCTCGATGGCCTGCGGTGCATCTTTCGCCGTGAAGTTGAGCAGCACACCGAGATCATCGCCCGTGGCTGCGGTCAGACTCGGAGTTTCCTTGACACCCGAGCGGATCGAGAAATCGCGAACGGGCTGGCTTACACGCGCCACGAAATGCGTTTTCAATCCGCCATAGCGCCCGGAAAACGTCCCGAAGGTTTGCACCGAACCTTCGATTTCGCCATTGGGCAGAATGCGCACTTCGCCGGCTTTACTCTTCCCTTTCCCAAGAGCGCTGGTAACGGCAATCAGAATGCGAGGAGTGTGATTTTTGGCAAAGGTGTAGCGATGGATCCCGACACGAGAAGTCGCGGTCAACTCGGCCGTGATGCCAAGAGTGGGAAGTATCACTCCGTAATAACCAGGAAAAGCCCGTTCCTGGTCATGAGAATAAGTAGTGTACAACCCGGTCCAGGGCAAATTCGTGTTGTCACCAGCGAAGGGCATCACCAAGAAATTCCCGCCATCGGTCGCGCCTGTGCCCACCAGTCGGGTATGGCTGAAGCCGAGGATGCGCGAGTCGTTGTAATAGTAGCCCGAGGAATTCGTCGCTCGCGCACCGAGGGTGGAAACCGTATCCGGGCTCAGCCGCATCATGCCAAACGGCACGCCGGCTCCCGGGTGGTTGTTGCCACACAGGTAAGAGACCCCTCCGGTGCCGATGAAGGGGTTCACCTCTTTGCCTAACCGCCCTGGCGAAACCGCGGGGTTGGGTTGGCGTAAGTCTTCAGCAATCAGGTTTGGGCTCGGTCCCAAAAGGAGCAAAGCGAAGGCAACTGCAAGAACGAAGGAAAAAAAGCGGTGCCGGGCGTTTCTTCTCGCCTTCGTCTCCCTGCCAATGATTTCAAAACCCGAAGGACCGCTCCCCGCGGCCGCCCGTGATTCGTGGGAGGTGTATTGACGAGACCGGCAAATTGCATGCATGGCTGACATGTCCAGGTTCATCCGCTCTTGAACCGGATGAGTTCAGCGTTGAAGTCGATGGTTGCTTTATACGAGAACCGACTTGTGCAGAACGCGCTGGAATGGCCAGGCGAACCAACCGACCCTTGGACGGGACCAATGAGAAGTCACATCCATTGCCGGATCGTCGATCATTTCGTTTGACTATTTGAACCACGCAAGCCTTTCCCAATGCTCGACATTCTCCATCAAGTCGCCCAGCTTTGCCAAGCTTCCGAAAATCTCGGAAAGCGAGGCCTTGGACACACTTTCCTTCGTCCAGCCCTTGGCACTCGCCGCATCAAACGCCTTGACGATTTCCTTCGGGGCAGTCATGCCGAGCAGGAAACCCGCTCGGCGCAATGGACGCAGAGGCGTTTGGACGAGAGCTGTTGACTGGCGGTTTTGATCCAGCAGGCATTACGGCTTTTTTCAACGCAAAGGCGCAATGGACGCAAAGTCGCAAAGAGGGACTAAGGAGGGATCGACTGATTGGCTAATTCACTAGAAATGCCATTATCGGGGGCGCTGAACCAGACTGAAACCACAGACAGGGTCATTCACTTAATTACAGACAGTTTCCCATGGTTCCTTTGCGCCATGTTTTTTCCCTTTGCGCCTGTGCGTTAAAATGCTTTTCTCAATGTCTTTATTTTACTTGGTTATTTCCGCAGCAGGTGCGGCCGGCACCGTCTTCCAGGCGCGCCGGATGACGATCGCAGCGGGAATGCAAGCGACCAGGATCACCGGTATCCAGGGGATCAACGCGACCAGAAACAGCGTGAGGCTTTCGAGAAACTCGGTCAGCCCACCGAACGACTGGCCAAAGGTCCGTTGAATGCGGGTGACGAAAGTCGGCGCCGCTTCGGGCTTGTAGTCAACGTGCTCGGCCAGAAGTACCTGGAGGGTGGCAAGACTGGTCAGATTCGCCAGCATATTCAGCCGGCCTTGGGATTGCTCGATTTCTCCACGAACGCGAGCAATCTCTTTTTCCACAAGCAAGATTTCTTCAAGCTTGCCGGTGGAATCGCGCAGGTGCTTGATCAAGCGCTCTTCTTCCACCCGCTTGTTCTTCAAGCGCGCCTCCAGATCGAAATACTCTTCCGTCACATCCTGGGACTTGGAACTTTGGCGCATCGGCTCCCCCAGTCCCATGACTTGTGCCGCCATGTCCCCAGCTTTGTTCCCCGGCACACGTACCGTCCACCTTCCCTGGCGCCGCTGGCCCGGTTGGCTGCCTCGATCCGATTGGGAAATGAATCCGCCCACCGATTCAATCAACCCCCGCAATGCAGTTTCGGCATCGTCCAGATTTTTCACGGCAACTTCTAGCTGGTAGTTCTGGATCAGCTTCCTTTGCGCCGCGGCTGCACCTTGAGGTGCAGCTGCCCCTTCGCCGACCGCTTGACTTTGATTCGCTCGACTCGGCGCCGACTTCGCGGCAGTCACGCCGCCTCCCAACACTCCATCAGATGGCATGCCTCCAATGACCCCGAGGTCGGTTGAGGTCGGCGATTTCTCCACGGTAGAGGCAAAATCCCCCTCGTGCATCGGCGAGAAATCCATGGCCGATTTGGTTTCCGTTTTTCTGGTTTCTGCTTTTGGGGAATTTGGGGCCCCCAGCGGCGCGCACCCGAAGGCAAAGAAAAGAGTGCCGCCACTCAGCGCCAAAAACGAAACCCACGACCTGAAATTGCTTGCGGACATGTGAGATTGTCCCCCGAGGTGTTTGCATGTTCAACCCGGCCGCCGCGCCCATTGTTGGCGTCATACGGCCTGGATTTGTGAGATGACTGGCAATCTGGGTAAAAAATAACTGTCTGAACCCAGTCTAGTTGCCTCAAAACCACGGATCCAAACCAAAATGTGGGGCTTTGGTCAAGTGTTCACGATCGCAACGTCGATAGCGGGAGTAAGGGTTTTCAGGATTGTGCCACATGCAAGTCGGGAAGTTGGGATCGCTTGTTCTCCTACTCGCAGTGATTGCAGGCTGCAATCGACCCTTTCTTTTGGAAGCCCAGGTCGGCACGGCACAACCGCTTGAAGCCAATATCGACGCCAACCTCAAGGTCGATCTCGACCTGGTCGCCCGCTCCACCAACCGCCCTCTCGAAACAATCGTCCTGTCTGGGCCCGCCGGCGCCCCGCGCGTCGCGATCATTGAACTCGATGGCCTGCTCATCCATGAAAATGCCATCGGCCTGGGCTCCATAGGGGCCAATCCACTCGTCCTGTTCCACGAAAAACTGATCGCGGCCGAGGCTGATCCCAAGGTGACGGCAGTCGTGCTGCGCATCAACAGCCCCGGCGGCACCGTCACCGGCTCCGAGACGATGGCGCAAGAACTGAAAAACTTCCGTAAGCGGACAGGCAAACCGGTGATTGCCCACATTCTGGAAACCGGTGCCGGAGGCGCCTACCGAGTGGCCATTGAGGCCGACCAGATCTTCGCCTCGCCAGGCGCTCTCGTCGGCGGCGTTGGGGTGATCTTCCCGCTCATCAATATGGACAAGACCCTTGAGATCATGATGCTCACCGATCAATCGATCAAGGCGGGCAACCTGATCGACTTAGGCTCTAACAGCCGCAAGTTGGAGAACAACGAAAAGGAAATGCTCGACGCCATGGCGCGGGAACATCATGAGCGGTTTCAAAAAGCGGTTTGGACCGCTCGGCCAGAACGGCGCATTCCCGACGCCAGCCTCGACGGCCGCGTGATGACTTCCTCCAAGGCAAAAGGCCTGGGCCTCATCGACGGAATCGGCACGCTGGAAGAATCGATCGATCTGGCCTATTCCAGTGTGCCGGGAAAATTCGGTGCGGGATCGGGATCAATCGGGAGCTTCCAGGTGGTTATGTACCGGCACAAGGGTGAAACGGCCGTCTCTATTTACGATCTGGCGCCCAACCAGCCGCTACAAGGCACCTTCTTCCCCGCGGCGATACCTGGTGTCGATCGGGGCCGCCAGCAGACCTTCTGGTATCTGTGGATGGCCGATCAGACCCTGCCGCGAACCCTTGGCAAGTAGCAGGCGGGCAAGCTCCCCAAGCAAGCGGGATCACGGCCCTCGGCCTACCCCTTCCTCTCTTTGTAGACGGTGTCGATGGCCAGCCCCGCGGCCAAAAATAAAAGCGCCAATTCGGGCGGCGGTTCCTCGTCAATACTGATGGCGTAGTTGTCCGCCGTGGTGAAAAACTCCTTGGCCATTCCGCCCCATTTTTTCGAGATGGTTCCCAATCGATCGCCATCGGTATCCAGGAACTGAAACTCCCACCCGATCCAATTGCCCTTCACCGTGAAGACCTTTTCACCGCTGGCATGGAACACATCGAAAGCTCCGCCAATCGTGAATACCTTGCTTTGAAACCAGCCGACCAATTGCCCTTTGGGATCCCGAATGCTCACCCGTTTGCTGAAAACGGCAAAGTTCTTCTCCATCGAAAACAACAGCCGGCCTTCTGCCTCGGGATTTTTGCCAATGTAAACATGGATCGTAGTCGGCAGCAAACTGGCATCCACGACAAACCGCAGCAAGTGAATGAACCAACCCGGCCGCTCCACCGCGATCCCGATTTGCTTCTGCGTGTCCGGATCGAGGATGTCGTAGGTGTTGGCCCATTTGAAGAGGCCAACATGCTCGCGAATGAAGTAATTCTGCCGGTAAAACATGGGCGATACCTGAGGACCAAAGTGTTTCGGATGATGATATTTTTTTCAGCGCAAAGGCGCAGAGGGCCGTGAAGACGCGAAGGGGATTGGGTGGGAGGAACTGATGAAATGACGATTTTTTTTCAACGCAGAGGCGCAAAGGACCACTAAGACGCAAAGAGCATTGGGTTAAAGGCTCCGGAGGGTGTGACGTTTTTTTTTCAACGCAGAGGCGCAAAGGGCGCTAAGACGCAAAGAGCATTGGACAGGAGGCACCGGAGGGTGTGACGGCTTTTTCAACGCAGAGGCGCAAAGAACGCTAGGACGCAAAGAGGATCAAAAATGGGTGTACAAGTCAAATAATAGATGAATTAAAATCAACTCCCGATCTAAATACTACCCTCCGCGACGACTTCAATCTTCAAGTTTGGAATCAAATTGAGAAATCGCGTCTCCAGGGTCACTTCAAAGCCAGCAGTATCATCTCCTTTGCGCCCCTGCGTCCTTTGCACCTTCGCGTTGAAAAAAACTCTCCTAGTCAAAACCTCCTACCCACCTTCAGTCTCAAGTGGTTTCTTTGCGCCCCTCCGCGACCTTTGAGCCTCTGCGTTGAAAAAAACTCTCCCAGTCAAAAAACTCCTACCCACCGTCAATATTGAATGGTCTCTTTGCGCCTTATTTCTTTCCTTTGCACCTTTGCGTTGAATTGCCTTTTTTTCATCACTCATTTTTTCGCGGATTTCTTGCAGACTTCCCAGGCGGTTTTTTGCAGGAGTGTTTTATCTTCTGGGTTCAGGCCGGCAATCTCATCCTTGGTGCCGGTGGGATTCTCTTTGAAGAGCATCGCGAAGAAGACGCATGCAGCCAGGTAACTGCCGGCCAGGGAAGGATGACTCATGTCCTGGGCGTGCAGATCGGGTTCGGTCTGTTTTTGACGAAACTTCTCCCAGGCCAGGCCCACCGGGATGATCAGGGCACCCAACTCGTTTCCAATCCGCGTGTAGGCATCGCTGATCACTTTTTGGTTGTCTGGCTCGTAAGACCGGGCCCAGGTCATGTAGAGGGCGGTTTGGGAACCGACCCGTTTGATCTGCTCGTCGAAAAGCGCGACATTTTCGGCCATGCGTACGGAGTTTTTCACCGGCAGCGTGCTTTGCTCCTGAAGAACGACATAATCGTAGTGAACATCTTCCATCGCATCGGCGGCAACGCCTTTGTTCCAGTGCGTGCGCAGCGAAGCCCCGCCGATGGAGAAGAGGCGGTGTTCCATTTTCTTGCCATGCGCCGCCGCGATCTGCGTAATCATCCCGGGCAGATCGTGATGCTGGGTGAAACTGTTACCGATGAAAAGGATCTTTAATGAAGAGATTTCTTGTTTGCTTTTGGCCATGAGATCCTCTGCGCTGAGCGGTGGTAACCTACGGGTTCTGGCTCATCTTAAATGTTGATGCTTAACGATCCAGAAGCGCAAATAGCGAAGTCGACGTTCTATGCGCCCATGGTTTGAGATCGTCCCTTTGCGTTCCGAAACCAGCAGCGGGCGCGAATCGTCCCTCCGGAAAACGGGGCTTGTCGAGCTTGAGTGGCGTTATTCGGGGCACCCCCTACTGATGCGAAAAACATGGCCGTCTGGATGGCGCAGGTGCATTTCACGCACATTCCAGGGCATGTTGGTTGGGGGCCAGGTGACATCCAGACCTTGCTCCAGGCAGCGCTGCCAGATTGCGTCGACATCATCGACCCAGATCGACATCCAGACTCCCTTGTCGCCCGATTCGTCGCCTTGCGGGCCGAAAGTTGTCGGGTTTGCCCCTTTGCCTCGGCCGCCCTGGCCATTTTGGCAAAGGAAGATCTCGCAGGCGCCGCTGGCGACGCAACCAAAACCGACCGGATTGCCCCAATCCCACTTCTTGCTCCACCCAAGCTTGGCAAACCAGGCAAAGCTCTGCTCGATGTTCGAAACATTCAGAATCGGCGTTAAAGCGTGCGCATTCATCGTTTGGCTCTCTTCAAGGCAGCAGAAGGGTCCCCATCGTGGCGGTCATTTCAGGCTACAATTTGCAGGAAAGGCGGAAACTCCTGTCCAATTTTGCTGGCGAACCGTGAAGTAAAGGAGTGGAGGGACCGTCCATGCCAAAACCGTCGAACGACTCGGAACGCCAGGAGCGGTTCCTGAGGCTATTCTTGGCCGCGGAACCGGAGCTGTTTCGTTACGTCTCGGTGCTTTGTCCCACCAATGAGGTCGCGAGGGAGATCGTCCAGGAAACGGCGCTAGAGCTCTGGAAGAAATTTGACGAGTTCGATCCGACGCAACCGTTCACTCCCTGGGCTTGCCGATTTGGCCTGTTCGTCGCCCGGCAATGGGTGGCCAAACGGCAGAAATGGGCGGCCATTTTGAATCCGGAAAATGCGCAGCGACTGCTGGCGCGGCGCGCCGAGCTGATGCCGCAGTTCGATCGAGCCTTCGCGCATCTGGAATCGTGCATCGAAAAGCTGCCGCCCCAACAGCGCAGCCTCCTTCATGGCTATTACTGGGCAGGAGCCGAGGTGACAGCACTGGCAACTCAGTCCCACCAAACGATCGAAGCGATCTACAAAGCGCTGCAGCGGATCAGGCAGAAACTGAGAGCGTGCATCGAATCGACGTTGCAGCCGGAGGCGGGACGATGATGAATGATCCTTCGGACGAATTCCAGGATCGCCTGGCGGCAGGCTGCCAGGGCACGATCTCTAAAGAACAGTGGGAGGCCATGGAGGATTTGTTGGCAAGTGACCCTAAAGCTTGCGATGAGTATCTATGGCAAGTCGAATTGCATGCGCGCCTTGCCTCAACGAAGGATTTCCTGTTTGACCCGGCTGCACTTCTTGTATCGACGCCGGCAAGCAACCTCGTCTCAGAGAGTTCATCACGCTGGCCAATTCGTTCCCCAAGCTGGTTGATGACGGCGACCCTGATCTGCGTCATGGCTTTTTTTGTCTCATGGTTTTTTGCCGAGCCGCGTGAGCGTATGGAACCGACCACGGAAGAAGGGGCGAGGAGCGATCATCCAGCAAGGAGAACCAGTGAAGATGGCGAGTCCTCGGGATCTTCTTCAAGAGGCATGGGCTCGATGGCTGGGTTGATCCGCTCGAATGTGCGCTTTGCCTGGGCTAAGAATGGATCGGTCATCGCCGGTACGGGACCGGCCGACCCTCTGCCGCTGGGTGCCTTTGTTCCCTACAACACACCTTGCTCGACCTTGCATGTCTGGGATTGGTCAAAAGGGGAGATGAGCAAGGTATTCAAGGATGTGCGGTTGCTCGAATCGCAACGCTTCGCCCTTTCACCCGACGGCAAGACACTCGTCCAATCCAACGGCAAGATCACGGACCTCGACACCGGCAAGGTCACCCTAATCGATCTTGGTCCCGAATTCTTTAGCAACCAGGGTGATCAATTGCGCCGCATTCAGGATCTTATGTTTAGCCCCGACAGCGGCAGGCTCGTGCTGCTCACCACCAAGCTTGAACTCGGCGAGCCTTCTCATCCGCTCTTGGAGCGTGATCTCAAATTTCGTCCGGAAATGCTCCTCCTCAAGTTTCCTGAAGGACGACTGATTTCGCGGTTTCCCTCCGGGCACAGTTCCGCGAAACGCTTTGCCTTTTCAGCAAGTGGAGACCGACTCTTTGCTGCAGCGCCGGCCGACGAACGGAAACAGCAGATCATCGAAAGAGACTCAGGCACGGGCAAGATCGTGCGGACCTACGAACCGGCGATTGAAGAGCATGCCTATGCGCTGGCCGTTTCTGAAAAAGGGGAACGATTGGCTGCTTTCGATGGCGCCGGCGCCCTACTCATCTGGGATACGGCCACCGGCAAGCTACTTCACCGCGTCGATTCGGTGCGCACCGAGTCCTATGCCACGGCTCTACGATTCTCCCCAGATGGCCTTTACCTTGCCGTCAATGCGGTGACGAAGTCGTTCGTGGTTGAGGTAAAAACCGGCCATCTCCTAGCGTCTTTGCCTCAGACGAAAGCCGCGCATTTCCTTTGGTCCGAAGACTGCAAGCGACTGACGATCGTGACGGGATACGCCCACTACGAAGGGGGAGCAGAATCGCTTTACAATCATTTTCCGGCCGTTTTCGAATGGAACTGGCGAGAAGCAAAACTCTTGAAATCGCATCAAGCCGCACCGCCAGAGCCCAAGGAGAGCTCAAGCGCCTTGCGCCGCTAGCCCGAATGGAATGCGCCAGCGAAAAGCCCGATCGACCCGGCGAGTTCCGTCACTTCTCCGGCTTGGCCGCTGGTGCTGCGCCTGCCGACGGCCCCTTCAAGTAACGATCGGCATACTTCAGGAAGGTCGGCCAATTCGGCCCGGTGGTGTGGCCGCCTTCATGTTGGCGAAAGGCAATCTCCCCATCGATGAGCGCGGTCTCCTGCGGCGGAAATTCCGCGGTACCCAGCCCTTTTTTCCCGAGGAGTTGATAGACCGGTGCGGCGGCCGCGCCCGCCATGAACATCCCCTTCGCGTCGATCCATCCCCCTTCAACCTTGAGCGATCCGACACTGATGAAAACCGGCCTTGGCGCGCAGAGCGCCACCAGTTCATGGGCGTCCACGGGAAGGTCCTTGGCAGTCAAGGGACCGGCATACTTGATGTAGTTGCCGGCCATCCAGTGGTACTCCCCCGAACCGGCCACATTCTCCACCTTTTCGCCGTAGTCGCGACGATGAAGCTTGGCGCCGCCGGCTCCCGAAGAGCCGATAAAGCCGATAGCAAATCGCTCGTCGAACGCCATCGTCACAATGGCCGCCTTGCCATAGCGCGACAGCCCCTCAATGCCCACTTGCTTCGCATCGACGGCCTTGTCGGTTTCCAGGTAGTCCAGCGCGCGGCTGGCTCCCCAGGCCCAGGCACTCAGGGCCCCCCAATCGTCGGGTTTACGCGGCTGCCCTTTGTTGCAAAGGCCAATGATGCCGCGCGTCAGTCCGCCGCCGTTGTCTTCCTGGATGCTGTTGGGACTGATGATCGCGTAGCCCCAGCCTTTTGCCAAAAGCAACGACTGCCATTCGGGACGAGGCATCGCTCTACCGCCGGGTGGCGCATTGCCTCCGAAGAAAAACCCAAACTCCATAATCACCGGCACCGGCCCGGAAGCGTTCTCGGGCGTCGTGAGTGTCAGGGCGATATTGACATTCACCAGTGGGTAGGAGGAGTTGTCGACACGGCCGACAAGCGTCTTGGTCACGGCCGGCACTGAGCCGATCGTTTCTTTCTTCGTGGCCTTGACCTCCCATTTCACCTTGGGGGTTTCTTTCGGCACGCGCCCATAAACCTCGCGTTCGAAATCCTCCACGATTTCCGGGCGCCGCTCTTTGATCCAGACTTCGGCAGTGGTGACCTTCCTCCCGTCTTTGAGCGTCAGCGGGTCAGGAAGATCGGGATAGGGATTGGCCTTCGATTCATCGAGGTTGGCGGCATTTGCCGACTTGGGGTTGCCATCGGCTCCACGGCGGATGCTTTTGATATTCAAAAGATCCATCATGCGCTTGTGATCTTCCTTGGCGGTCAGCTTGACCGGCGGCTGGGGTGGATCTTCCCGCGGCGCCCCGAGAAGAGTGGCACCGACAGCCAATAGGGAAAACATCGCGAGAGAGGTCGGAGTGCGCATGAAGCCACCTCGTCGGGAGAAGTAGAAAAACGACGGGACTTGAGTGCTGTCCAGTGGAGGACGGTCGGGATCGTAGGGTCATCCTAGCGCCCGGAAGCTTGCTGTCATTTCAGAGACTGCAAGTAGGCGATCAGGTCGGCCAGTTGTGCTGGCGTCAAATTGGCCGCCAATCCTTCGGGCATGGCCGAGGTTTTTTGAATGATGCGCGCTTCGATCTCGCTCTTTTTCAGTTCGCGCTTCAGGCCATTGGCCTCGCGAATCACCGTGGCATCGGCGCGCTCACTGGCGACGAACCCCTGAAACACCCGGCCATCGTTCATTTCAAACCGGTAGGACTCGTATCCTTGAGCCAATTTCACACTCGGTTTCAAAATCGACTCGACCAGTTCGTCGGGTTTATACCGTTTGCCGATTTCGACGAGATGGGGCCCCTTGGGCGTCTGGCCATCGGCCGTGGTATGACACGCCACGCACGATTGCGATTTGAAGAGCGCCTCTCCTCTTTTGCTATCTCCCTTCATGGGAAGGACCTGAGCCAGCGCCCTGGCATATTCCATGTTGGCGATCTGATTCGGATTGGCGCGATCGACCACGGGAATGACGATCGGTATTTCTTTCTCCTTGGTCTCGGCCTCCGAGGAACTGCCAAGTCCGGCGACCGGAACCTTGTGCCGCGCCAGTTCGCGTTTGAGGAAGCTGCGAGTTTCCTGATCGGCATCAGCGGCCGCGGCAGTAAGCACCGCGCTGATTCGTTTGGTCATTTCCCATTCTGCGCGGTCGTAGTAGGGACCGGTGCTATCGGGGCGAATGCCCCACCAGGAGCCCTTGTAATCGGCCTCGCGGAAATGAAGCCGAATCAAAGTCACGAGAATGCCGCGGCGCAGCTCAGGCGTGAGCACTTTGCCAAGTTTTTTGATGAGCCCCTCCACTGCTTTAGGGTCATGCATCGAGCGCATCGCCCAGAGCGCCCCTTCAGCAAAGGGGCCGTCGAGCCCTTCGAGGCAGGCGTCGATGGCGCCTAGCTCGACCAGTGCACGCACCGCCAAATGAGGTACGACTCGATCGGGATCGGTTTGATTTTGCAGGGGTTTTCGTGCGGGCATCGAAGAACCGGCAGGACGCGCGGTGAGAGGCAGGATCGCCTTGGCCACCGATCGATCGTTCAGTCGTCCCAGGCTGATGAGGGCCTGAGCGCGCACGCGCGGCGATTCATCGTTCAAGCAGGCGACAATCGCTTTGGCGTCAACGCCTTCGAGCTGGCCTTTGCGATCGGTCAAAGCGCGCAAGGCGAATTCCCGCACGGCACTGTCAGCAAGCAGTTTGACCAACCAATCACGCGATTCGGTTCCAGCAAGTTGCTTCAAGGTCCAGATGGCCGCGACTCGCCCTTCGAGCAGGGCTCCCGAGTCGCTTGCAAGTTTCACAAGCGTCTGCAAAGTTTCGGGGCTTTTGCCGCGCGCCAGCAGTTCTCCCTGGGCGTGCAAGCGGGCAACCGATTGCGGCGCGCCAAGCAGCTTGATCAATTCGTTAAGCGAAGCCGTTTTCAAATCAGGGAAAGGTTCGGCTGCAAGTTCTTTGGGAACCACGCGCGCCACGAAACCGATATTGGGCCCCACATACACCGCCGACTCGCCGCCATACCAACTCGCCACATAAAGCCGGCCTTGCGCATCGATATCCATTCCCGTGGCCCGGGGAATTTTCATGAACGGTTCCTGGCGCAAATCGAAGGTTGGGCCGTTGGCTTTCAAATCGTGTTGATAGACCTCGCTGCGCCCCCAATCGCCTGTGAAAAGCGTGTTCTGAAACTGAGGCGGCCAGCGCGGGTCTTGCAAGTACAGCGCACCCGAACCGCCGCCGTTGCCGAATACCCCCAGGGTCGGCATGATCTCATCGGTGAAGTTGGCAAAGAGCTGCGTGTAGCCATAGAGCGCGGTCTGCTTCAGCAGACTGACACGCGTGTCCCAGCCTGCGCCGTCGTTGGTGTTGTCGCGCGTGAAGATATTGAGGAAGGGATCGATCGCCAGATCGAATGGGTTGCGCAAACCGGAACAGTAGATTTCCAGGTCGCTGCCGTCGGGTCGCACGCGCACCACGCCGCCGCCACGCAGCACAATTCGCTTGCCATCCATTCCACGGGCTGCCTTGATCCCATAGTCTCCCACGCCGATGTAGAGCCAGCCATCGATGCCCATGCGCACGCCGTTCGTCGTATGGTCGCCGCCGCGATTGGTGATCTGCTCGGTCGTCAGTCCGGTAACGAGCACCTCCTGACGGTCGGCGACCCCGTCGCCGTTGTCGTCTTGAAAAACGCTAAGCGTGGGGGGATGCATGACCCACACCTTGCCATCGCGGTAGGTGACGCCGCGCGGGTGATCGACCTTCGCAAACACCGTGACCTTGTCCACCTTCCCATCGCCATCTGAGTCGGTGCAGCGCAGGATTTTCCCCCCGCCAGGTGTCCGGCCAAGCGATCCCTGTTCATCGACGGCAACGTACACTGCCCCCGCCGGCTCGCAGGCAATCGCCACCGGGTAATTCACTTGCGGAGGCACGCCAAAGAGCGTGACATCGAACTGAGTCGGTACCTGGACCTGTTCTCGAAACGTTCTCTCATTGATCGCCTGGGCATTGTTTCGATTGCCGGGGCCGCCACCGCCACCGCCTGGAGGCGGGCCAAATCCAACGGGCTGCGGGATGTACCCTCGCGATGGATCGAGAAGTTGCTTCTCAATCGAGGCGGTGCGTTTTTCGGCGAAGGTCTTGATATCAGGCGGCTGAGGTCCCATCCCCGCTCCCGGGCCACCGGGGCCGCCAAATCCCGGCGGCGGTTCCTTGCGCGCAAGCACCGCCTTCTCTTCTCTCTCGCGCACGGCGCGGGTCGCCGTGGCGATGGCCTCCGCATCGCGCAGAATCCGCTCCTTCGTGAATACTGTTGTGGAAAGTTCTTTGACGATGGTTTTGTACCGATCGCTGATCTCTTTGTGGGCGAGCAACCGGTCGGCCAGCTTGCTCGCTCCCGGGTAGGGTTTGATAAGGCTCAGGTCCATCAACTGATCGGCCGTGCCCATCAAGAGAAAATTCGCTAACGAGAATTCCAGATCGCCCGGAATGAAGTGAAATTTCTTACCTTTGGGATCAAGGTAGAGGTAATAGTTATGACCGAGCGCAAAAAAACTTTCGAGATTGGCCGTCAGCGCGTTCGCCGCCAGGAACCGCAGGAATCCATCAACCTCGATGAAGGAACCGATCTGTTTCTGGAATTCCTCGTCGCTGGCCTGATTGACCAGTTTGGCAAACGCGATGACTCGCTGAGATTCCTCATTCGTGGCTTCGCGCTGAGGCCGGTAGCGATCCTTGTAAGCGCTCCAGTCTTCTCCCAGAAAATCGATTCCGCGGATCTGAAATGGCTTCATTGCCAGGCCGGCTGGAGCCCCCCACCGATCGGCAAAGAAGTTCGCATCGACTTCCTCGACCACCGTGTACAGGCCGAGCGGCTCTTTTTTGTATTTGCCAGGAACCGACAAGAAGACCTCGGCAAAGGCGGAGCGAGGCGCCGAAACCTTGGCATCGCGGAAAATCGCCAGGGCAAGCACCTCGCGCGCCTTGGTGGGATCCAGCGGCATCGCGTGCAATTGGATTGCCGATAGGCCGTGGAATTTCGGGCGGCCAAACTGTTCAAAGGCAATCTTGAGCGGCCGCTTGAGCCCCTGGGCCGACATGAAGTAGGTGATGTCTCCCGCATAGCGGACACCGACTTTCTTAAGCTCTTTCCCTTCGCAAACTATGTCGGCCTCGGCCCAGGGGAAGTTGGTTCCGAAGAGATTTTTTTCACTGGGGCGATTGCTGTCCGCCTTCATTGGCGGCGGACCAAAGCCCGCGGCCAGCGCTGGCTGCATCGCCTCGTATTCCTTGGCAGAAAGGTTCAGTTCGATCGACCAGATCTTGGTCAGGCCGAAACTCGCACCGGCCTCGCTGGACCCTGATGGCTGCTCGCCCGCAAAAGCCGAGGGCCCGAGCCATCCCACCACCGCCAACAAACCGAGTCCTGGAGTTCTTACGATGGCGATGATGATTCGCCTGAATAACCGCATACCCATCGAAGTCACTCCTGGTGTAAGATGCGTGAAAATTACGATCGTCTTAAAAATACAAAATTCCAGGCCATTGATTTAAATTCGATTTTTACATCAATGATTGGAAGTGGATATCGGAGCCCCGAATGGGATCAAAACGCCCCTCACCGGCTTGCCGACGACCTCGCGCCACTTGTTCGCTTGATCCTTGTCCAGGACCTCAAGCAGACGCTCGTCGAGCGAGCGCTTTTTTTCCTGGGATGCCATCGCACTCGCGCCATGGGACGCTTGTGCCGCTGCCCTCATCCAGCCGAAGGCCGCGTCGTCTTCGATCACGCGAATGCGCTCGCGCTGTTCGGTCGTCAGGCCGATGGCGGCCGCCACTTCCGGATCGCGAAACGCGGACGGGCCTTCCGATTGCCGTCCAATCTGTTCCAGGCGGGCAAGCTGGGCTCCTGTCAGCACGGCGAGCAATTCCCTCTCGTTGACGCGCGCCTGAGCCAGCGTGCGCGCTGCTCTTTCGGCAGGACTGGTCAGACCGATGTCTCGCAGCGAATCCTTCCACTCCTTGCCAACTCGCGTGGTCAGTTCGTTGACCTGAGCGCGTTGCGTCCCGCTCAGTTGCAAATCGTCGATCACCGCCTGCTGACAAAGCAAATAGAAACGCGTGGTCAATCGGCAAACCGCAAGGTCGGCCAGAATCCGCTCGACCCGGCCGGTCGTTTCGAGCAATTCGGCCCGTCCCGCCAGATCGTCGCGCGGTTCCACCAAAAACTCTTGATAAAAGGAAAGCGCGGTACGCAAAACGCGCTTGCGCAATAGCTCCATACCAGGCCGATTGGCCAATTCTTCCTCGCTTAGCCGCATCAATTCATCGACGGCCCTGCGGGCCAACGCCAGTCGCGTCTCGGCCTCCTGTGCGCGTTTCCGCTCACCAAGGTAGGCCTCTTGCGCGCGGTGCTGTTCGGCCCTGGTTCGTTCTCGTTCGGCACCAAGCAAGATCGCCGTGACCACCGACCCGACTGTGATCAGAGTCATGGCCACCGTGAAGGTCAATACCATCGCCGGATGGCGACGCGCCCACGAACGAAACTGCTCCGCAATGCCCGGCGGGCGAGCGAGGATCGGACGGCGATCGAGGAAGCGCTGAAGATCTTCAGCCAGTTCCTGCGCTGTGGCGTATCGCTCGGATGGCTCTTTGCGCAGTGCCTTGGACACAATCGTGTCCAAGCTTTCGGGGATCGCTCTTTGGAGTGATCGTAGCGCCGGAGCCGGATCTTCGGCGATCTGGCGAATGAGTTCATTGCGTTCGCGACCATCGAACGGAGGGACGAGCGTCAGCAATTCGAACAGGGTTGCGCCAAGAGAATAAATGTCGCTGCGATGATCGACGAGTCCGCGCCGCCCAAGCGCCTGCTCGGGACTGGCATAGCGCAGCGTTCCCAGAAGTTCCCCCGTAACGGTCAGGGCGCTATCGCCTGCAATCTGCGCCAGGCCAAAGTCGGTCACCCAAAGTTGACCGGTGGGATCCAGGAGCAGGTTGGCCGGCTTCACGTCGCGATGAACCACTCCCGTCTGATGCGCGTGCTCCAGCGCCAACGCCGCCTGAAGACCCAGGCCGGCGATCCAATCGAAGTGGGCCGCGCCGCTCGTCGAACGCTCGGTAGATTGTCGAGCGTGAGGAACCGTGGTATCCACGGCAAGCGCCGATGGGTGCGGGGAACCTGTCGCCGGCTTCGCTTGCGAGGACTGGCGTAGTTCAGCGATCAGGGCGGCGAGGCTTTGCCCCTCGACAAACTGCATCGCATAGAAGTGAACCCCTCGATCCGATCCCACGGCATGGACGGCGACGATGTTTTCATGGCGCAAATGAGCGGCCGCCGCGGCTTCATTCTTGAACCGCTGAAGCTGGCGGGGATCAAGCGACGATGCGAACGGCAGCACTTTCAAGGCAACGCGGCGCCGAAGCGTGAGCTGCTCGGCCTCGTAGACGATCCCCATGCCGCCGCGGCCAATTTCGCGAATGAGCTGAAAGTCGCCCAATTGTCCCAGTTCCGATTCAGAAAACGATGCGTCGTTTCCCGAGAAAGGACGAGCTGTGGTTCGAACGCGCCCGCGCATGGGACCGGCCAGCCGTTCGATCTCGTCCCGGGCAGCAAAGAACGCAACGAGGTCGTCTCGCAAGTCGGGATATTCCGCTAACAGGCTCTCCCGGTCGGGTTCAAGACCCACCTCGCACGCTTCCACATAATCGAGCAAAAGATCGTTGAGCTTGTCTTCGCGGCCGGGCTCGTTGAGCCATTCTTCGCTACCAGGTTCGTTGAGCCGTTCCTCGCTACCAGATTCTTCGGGAGTCGGCTTCATTCCTGCCCTCCTGAGCCGGCGTGCAGGATTTCGCGCAGGCGTTTCAAACCGCGAAAGAGCAAGCCGACCACGGCCGGGCGCGTGCGGCCCAACTGCAACGCGACCTGCGCAACGGCAAGACCTTGAAGGTGATGCAACTCGATGACAATCGCCTGATCGTGGGGCAATTGCCCAAGCGCCCCGGCAAGCAAGAGCAGTTCTTCGCGGCGTACGGCACCCGCGCTGGGCGATGACTGATCGGCCGCGAGAAGCCGCTCCAGGCGAGACGACGACTGAGACAGTTCGGCTTCGAGCGATTGCTCGCGCGCGGTGTCGCGAGCAATGGTGTTGAATTCGCGGGCCGTCATGGCAAAAGTGTTTGCCAGAATCGCGCGCAGCCAGCCCAGCCATTCGGCATCAGTGGATCCACGAAACTGATCGCGGCGGGCATGTGCCTGGAGAATGGTTTGCTGGACGATGTCGGAAGCATCGAGTTTGCCGCGCAACCGGCTTTGATTTCGAGCTTGGAGGTGCAAACGAGCGAGGATGCGCAGATAGTCACGGTAATCGCCAAGCGGACGATCACCGTGACTTGGGTTCATTCCGTTTTCCCTGTTTGCCAACCTACTTCCCATCGAGAAGCCTCCCCCTATGAGACTGGATGCGGTGGCAGCCAAGATGTCGCGTGTTTTTCTGTTGTTTCTATCGTTTTTCTATTTTTTTATTTTTTCCTTTCGTTGCCGAAGGCTGACCGGGAGTGCAAGCTTCGCGCTGTTTTCACTCGATTTTCCAGAAGGAGAGATCGGTCCGATGGTTTTCAGTGATTGGGCGTTGATCGGTCAACTGCCACTAGGTCGGCAGCCTCACGCAAGTGACAAGCGAGAGCGGCCGTTGCCATGGAGCATCGACTGCCGCCAGGCCCGGCCACGATGGTCGAACCACTACGCCTTTTTCGTGAACGGATCGCCGAAATGTTGGTTGGACTTCAAATAAATGTGCGCGTCCTTGATATCCAAGATATCCACAACGATGTTGAATCTCTTGAGGAGGTTGCCCCCCAGCACGCTGACTTTCTGCCGGCCGAGCGAGGCGTCGAACAAACCCACCGAAACGCCTTCAAGGCGAGCCTCGCCAAAACTCACGGCAGGCACCAAAACATTCTTGGTTTTGATGACATTTCCAAAGGAATCTTTCAATGCCGTCTCACTGAGCGTGGGCAGCTTCTCGGTCAATTGATGGGTGCTGACAAAGGCATCGTCAAGCAACAGGGTGCCGCCAAAGCCGGAGTGAATCAGGAACTGGTTCTTGTATTGCTTGTCCCCAATCTGCAAGGCACCCTCAACGAACATCAAGTCATCCTTGACCGTCAGTTTCAGTTTTTGAAAACCGGCGTCGAGTTTGGGAAGCTGGTCATGCAGTTTGATCGTGTTCGTGTCGAAATCGATCGCCACGATCTTTCCCGCGAACAGGTTGGGGCCAAATTTGCCATCGGTCGCCGGACCCGAGTAATCGCTTTCTCCAATGGTGACAGCGTCCCAGTTCCGGCCGCCCATCTGGATCGAGTGGTTTTCGCCATAGCGAGCCTTGGTCTTGCCGCCCCAACTGCTCACCGTTTCCGTCTTGTCGAGCTTGAGTCCGCTCAGGCGCGTGGTCGCCTCCTTGGTCAAAGAAAGCGATGACACCGCGGTATGAAACATCAGGTTGACGGCATGCTGGCGATCGATCGTCGCCGGGACGGAAAGGTTGTTCGCTTCGGTCAAAACGAATGGAATGACCGATTCCGCCGACAGCGAATCATGGGAACTTTGCTCCGAGGCCCCCGTCTTGGTTGCCGGGGTAGAGGAAGAACAGCCGGCAACGAACGCCGCGGCCGAAAACAGTGCAATCGATCGAATGAACACCCATCGCCTCCATGCAACTTGGCCACTTCCCCCCGGACGGCAGGAATCGCCCCTACCTTTTGGGTCGGCCATCGGGCCGCGAGTTCGCGTTTTTCTCGCGGCACTTCGAATGAAGGTCAGGATAAGAAACCTCGCAGGCGCCGCAAGCGTTGGCGGCCTGGGGCAGCCCGGAAAACCAAGCGAATGGAACGCCTTCTTATCGGGACGGGTTACTTTCTGGTTTCTCTGAACAATTCCCAGATCGATTCCAATACCGCATTGCTTGGCAAGGTCGGGCCGAAAATGCGCGGAAATCGGTGCGCCGCTTGCGGAACCGTGTGACCGCCTCCCTCAATGGTGACCAAACGCACATGCCCGCTGGCCGATTGCCAGTCCTGTTGGCGCACCCGAATGCCGGGCAGAAGATCGCTTATCCCAGAAACTACTCCACCAAGCCCAAGCCTTTGGGCAAACCACTCGGCGCTCGCTTGCGCGGAGAGCACCTTGCCGCGATTGCCAAAACCGAACAGGGTAACACGGCCTCCTTCGTAGGGGTTGATCGGATCTTGCGTACCTTCGACGAAAACGACGACGCGCGCCGGCGTGGCGGCCATCTTGCAGTCCAAATTCTCCGGTGCGGGCAAATTGGCGGCAATCGCCGCGACCCCTTGGACGGTATCCGGTGCTTCGAGCGCCAGTCGCAAGGCCATGTGAGCGCCGTTGGAATAACCGATCGCATACACTTGTTGCGGATCGATTTGCTTACTTGAGATCAGTCGCTCGACGATCTGGCGAGTGAACGCGACATCATCGATGTTGAGTTTTCTGGCGCTGTAAGAGGCCGCGCGGCGGGCATCGTTGAAATGACCTTCAAATCCATCGGGGTAGACGATCACGGCATTGTCTTTTTCCGCGAGGGGCTCCAGCACACAGCCAACAATGCGGCGCATTTCCTCGCCGCGACTTTGCGAGGCGTGCAATACGAAGACGACACGGGCGCCGGGTTGGAGATTCACGGGAGCAAAGACGGTGTAAGTCCTTGGATAACCACCAATCTCAAGTGTACATATCTCCACGGGTCCAGGCGGTAGCGCTGCCCTGGGTGCGTAGAAAAGGAAGGCCGCCACGGCGGTGAGAAGGACCAGCGTGGCCGCCAAGCCGATCAGGATCGGCCGGCGCCACCTTTTTTTTGGCGGGATTTTGGGGTCAAGCACTTGGTTCATGAGGGATTGTTTTAGGAAGATCACGCGGGCACAATCCTCAATGATTTCTCGATAACGCCGCCCGTGGCCATCCAAGCGAATTCATTGGCACCGCAACCATCGTAGTGGGGCGAACCTTTGATCGCTTACGATTGGCCCGGAAGGGTGAATGCCGCCGGCGAAGGGACTCTGGCAGCGGTGCGAGCGCCGAAAAGTTCGCGCCGCATGACGACTGCCATGATGGTGCCATAAAGAACCAGCCCGGCTGCCATCAGGTGAAACAGATCGTTGAGTTCACAGCCCAAGCTTTTCATGGCGATCACTCCGCCCACACCGGCGACCAGGAACCGGGTCATGCCCGCAAGGAGCGGTTGCACGACTCGGCCGCGCCCCTGGGCCACGAAATAAAGCGCCAGGCCCAAACCGAAGAAGGGGTAAGCGGGACCAACGCGGTGCAAATAAGCTTGACCCACTTCGATCACGGCGGCATCGCTGGTGAAAAGTCCCAACCACAAGCGGGGAAAGATCGCCGCGGTGATGCCGATGAGTGCGCAGATTCCGGCGGCGAGGGCCGCGCCGGCACGCGTCGCTTGCCGCACACGCTCCAGATTTCCCGCGCCGGTACTCGAGGCAACCAAGGGAACCAGCGCCGAGCCGATGCCGAAAACAATCGGGATGAGCAGGTATTCCAGGCGCCCACCGGCGCCGTAACCGGCCATGGCATGCACGCCGAAGGGAGTGATGAGGCCCGTCAACGCAAGGAAGGTCAGGTTGGTCAACAGGGTGTTGCCCGTACTTGGTATGGCGACCGTGAGAATGGCGCGCGCGGGAGCCGCGG
>Ga0208492_1000827_pt1 | contig 23313 bp, 18 predicted proteins | sample Subbioar_CSW14AB_FD_184820 | JGI IMG/M metagenome (GOLD analysis project Ga0208492, IMG submission 184820) | Serpentinite rock and fluid subsurface biosphere microbial communities from McLaughlin Reserve, California, USA - CR12Mar_CSW14AB (SPAdes) | ecosystem: Environmental > Terrestrial > Deep... | reverse complement strand
TTGCCTATTTTTTTAGATGAAATAGGCAACCTTACGTATGACATCCAGGTGTCCTTATTAAGGGTTATCCAGGAAAGAAAAATAAGAAGGATTGGTTCTCAGAAGGAAACGAATATTGATGTAAGGATCATAGTCGCGTCCAATGAAAAGCTCAGCGAAGTAACCGCGAAAGGGAAATTCAGGGAGGACCTGTACCATCGCTTTAACGAATTCTCGATCGACCTGCCTCCGCTTCGCGAGCGAAATGAGGACATCATGTTGTTTGCCGATTTCTTTTTAAAGAATGCAAATAATGAATTGAATAAGAATATTACTGGTTTTGTTCCTGAAGTAGAAAAAATATTTCTCGATTATAATTGGCCTGGAAACCTGCGGGAAATGAATAATATTATTAAGCGTGCCGCATTGTTAACCAGTAAAGATGTAATTACACTTGAAACGCTGCCCCAGGAAATTATTTTCCAGTCTAAGTTTAATTTAATAGAAGATGCAAAAGATAGTTCGGCAAATTATAAGGACATGCCGGATCTTAAATCTGCGGCGCTTCATGCAGAGTATGAAAAGATCCTGGAAGTATTAAGGAAAGTGAATTTTAATAAATCAAAAGCGGCGTTGATCTTAAATATTGACAGGAAAACTCTATATAATAAAATGAAGACCTTTAATCTTTTGGTAAATGGATAGTATTAATTCTTTAGTTTGAATGAAAGAGCCAATGTCAGCAGCATTGGCTCTTTTGTCATCCAGGAATCTTATGTCACCACTTGGGTCAAATTAGTCCAATGGGCAATTGATTGTAACCCGTTCGACCAGCATAAATCCTGGAAATAATTCCACAAAAAGAGTTCAGAATCCACGATCATTCTCTTTTAAAGCCTTCCAGTACTGGCACAATAGTTTATACGATAAAGGTATAAACAATTAAAACTCCGTTAATATGTTACGCTGGTCAGCTATATTTTTAGTGATCGCTTTGATAGCGGCGCTGTTTGGATTTACAGGAATAGCTGCAGGAGCAGCAAGTATTGCAAAAATACTGTTCTTTATATTCCTGGTATTATTTGTTCTTGCCTTATTGGGAGGTGCGCTCCTGGTTAAGAAAAAATAGTTTTACCCTTTCGTGTAAATGTCCCTGTGTATTTTTATGCAGGGACATTTTAGTTTCATCTCCTGGTTGTTTTAAACACAATTGGGCTATAGAAGCCTATTCTTATGGATACGCTATAGTCTTAGCAGGCCGTTTAGTTTAAAAAAAAAGCCTCCTGTTACAGGAGGCTTCTTAGAGAATAGAAATTGTTATTTATTGTTTCACAAAACGTTTGGTAAGACTTTTGTTGTCTGCAAGATTAGTGATCTTAATAAAATAACAACCAGATTCCAGGCCGGAAATATCGAATTTATTTACAGGGTTTGCATTCGAGGCCGTTTGAATAGTTCTTCCGGTCAGATCAATAAGTTCATAGTGATATTCATCCGAGTTGTTTAGCAGCTTAATATTTAACACATCGTTAGAAGGATTAGGATAAATTTCAAGGCCATCAAGTTTTGAAAGTTCGCTTACTTTTAAAGGCTGGCCATTTTCTACCACTGCGAAAGGACTTAAAGAAGTGAGGCCTGTTCTTGACAATTCAAAGGTATTATGTGCTCCCGCGGTAGCGCCGGCAGAGGCCGACACATCCCACATGGCGGAAGTATAATGACTGATGTAAGCATTGGTCCTGTTAAAGCTGTTCATTTCTTCCGTAGCTTTCCATCCTAATTTAAGATTGGCATTAATGTTTGTAACACCAACAGCTTCGATCATCCAGGTTCTGTTAACTGCTTTCAGCGTTGCCGATGCCGGGAGTGAATGGCATTTTGCGCTAAAATTCCCAGTGGTTCCCGCTGAAGTTTGTTGTACATAAGCAGGTGAATAGTTGCTTGAAAGGCCAACAGGGAAAGTAACATACGCGGCGCCGGAGGAAACGCTCTGGATCAGGACACCGGATCCGTTTTCAGAAGTAACAACATACTTTGTATCGTCATAACCAGTTATAGACGCAGTAGGAGCGATTTCAAGATCGCCGTTACCTAAAGCTATTTTGCCCATCATGAACGAAAGTTCACTGTTAACTATTAATTTGGATCCAAGGATAATCGAATTGGATCCGCCTGTATTGATCTTAAGTTTGTTTAATGTCTGACTGGCTGCGTTGGTATTGTCAAAATAAAGACTATCCTGTGTTACCGAAGTGAGATTCAGGTGTAGTTCTGAGGTAGAGCTTCCTGTTATCCATGAGGAAGTGCTTTGGTAAAACGTTCCGGCGAGCAACAAGGTCTTGCCGTTAAGGTCCATTTTGCCTTTCAGCAGTTCAAACTTTCCACCAACGAGTGCATTATTAGAAAGTATGACTTTGTTTGAGCCTGAAGCGTAGTTTATCATAAGGTTTGTTAGTCCCGCTCCTGTCAATTCAACCCCGGAAGTAGCATCTGATGTTCCCGCATATTCAACATTGTACTGCGCAGTTCCTATAAAAAATCCCGAGTTTGACAGGTTGCCCTTTTCAATATGGATTGTAGAGGCAGCGTTCATTGTTAAGGTGCCAGTGTTTTCAATAGTAAGATTTCCTTCATTTAAGTTTAAATGACCTGCAACATTGATCGCGCTGCCCAGCTTCACCTGTCCGGTATTTATTCTGTTGATCGTTAAATCGTGAATGGAAGAGCCCGCTGCAAACATAAGTGCGCTGGTAAATGTGCCACTTCCCTCAATAACGAGGTCGGAAGTATTATCACTGTCAATTGTACTGCCTGAACTTATTACAAGATCTCCTTTAAGGGTCAGACGCTTGCCATTCAGATCGAGCCTTCCGGATGTTAGTTTAAGGTCGCCATTAATAATAGTGTTATTGGCCAATAATACGCCTATGCTGTTGGTGTTCATATTCAAATAAACATTCTGTATGGTAACAGAATTTAATTCGGCGCCGGCTGTCTTTGTCGTTCCTATGTACATCACGTTATAGGCATTACCGGAATTAAAAACGCCTGAGTTAATAACCAGTGAGCCATTTCCAACTTTTACAGTGGAGCCCGATGCCATGGTTAAATTTCCATTTGTATTTAAGGCCAGATTTCCGTTTTCGAGCTCAAGGGTATCAGTTATGTTGGCAACAGAAGTAAAAGCAAGCGACATCACACTATTAATCATTGTTTTAAGATTAAGTACGCCCGCGTAACTTATACTTCCCAGTGAAGAAAACTTCAACTTGTTGATTGAAACTGTTCCTGTTCCCGACAGGTTACCTGATGTCATGTGTACTTCGCTGGAGCTGGTGCTTGTCAGTACTCCGTTCACCAGAAAGGTATTTACTATACCGCTGAACGTAACATTCTGGTCCAGGTTTACCGTAATGCCACTTGGGATCGTGATATTTTGTGATGTAACGGTAGATGAAGGCGCCGTTCCTCCCCAGGTAGTGGAGCTGCTCCAGTCGCCTGAGGCCACTGCAGTGAATTGCGCATTAACAGCGGTTGAAAGAAATACTCCCATCGTTAACACCGCCATTTTCAGATTGAATAGTTTTTTTTTCATTTTCATTAGATTTAAATTATTAGTTTATTATTTTCCATAAACACGTCAAAAGCGTGCCAGCTTCTGTACCTCAATATATAGAGGCTTTCTGACGGAAAAAGCTTTATTTTGTGAATTAAATTCCTCATTCCATGGGTCTTGTAGAACTCCTGGAAAACAAAAAGAGCCGCCAGCTTTTTCTGGCCGCCTTCGGTAGAGGGTAGAGAGTGAATTACTTTTTATCCGTGTTTGTTTTAAGACCATAGATTTCAACGTGGGCTTTAACATCTTTAGTATTAGAAAGTGTTTTATAAACAAATGCGATTTTTTTGATGGATCTTTCTCCTCCCTGTAATTCTATTTCTTTACTTTGTCCCGGGGCCTTAATTGGGAAATTTATATTTACTTTTTGATTGTCACCGCTTTCATAAAATATTTCAATTTCCATTAAGTTAATCGGCGCGTCTTCAACTTTAAAGATCAAAGCGGCAAATCTGTCCGCGCCTGCAATAGAAATTTCGTCGTGGTCTTTTGTAAAGTCTACGGTAGTTTCACCGATCTTGTGCCATCCTTTTTTATCACTGACAACGATTTTTGTTTGCGCAATTCCGGAGTTATTTAATCCGGCAAAAGCCAGGAATAAAACGAGCAGTACTTTTTTCATTTTTTTGGTTTTAAATTGTGAATATGTAGCATAAAGAAAATTTTGTGCCTGTCAGGCAACATGCTCCATAGTGTTTGATTATCGCTCCATTCCCCACACTGCGTATAAAGCATGCGCAAAACGCGGAATTTAATTCTCAAAATACCTGCTATAATACTTGATTAACTTGGCACAAGGTTTTAAACCGAGAGTTTATCAGATCTTCTGTTAAAGGGCAATTTCAGGGAGAGAATCCGGAAACAGGTCCAGAGAAACTAACAGAAAATCAACGGAGGCCCCTTCTGAAAAAAGGGGCTTTTTTATTTTGACTTCCTGGCTCGCCTATAAAATGATATCCGAAATAAAATTATGCAAATGACCATTGAAAATTTCGGGCTGCTCAAGGTTTGAAAGGTGTCCCGCGTTTTTGATCACATGCATTTCAGCATTAGGAATAGATTCGAAGAGAAATTCGGATACGGCAACCGGTGTAAGTGTATCTTCTTCTCCACAGAGTACCAGGGTGGGCACCAGGATGTTTTTTAAGCCCGAACAGGTTTCTTTTCTTCCGGCCATGGCTTTTAATGCGGCAATTATTGCCTGAGGTGAATTGGAGAGTATCACCTGTTTCATTCTTTCTGTAGTTTCTATTTCCGCGTGATTGGAAAAAACCTTTTTAAGAAATTCGTCAGTAAATTCCTCTAACCCTTTTTTTTCTATGTCCTGTATGGTATCAAAACGTTTTTGAGCATTTTCTTTGGAGTCGGCTGCGCATTGTGTGTCGCAGAGGATAATAGATTCAAACCGGAAGGGGTAGCGCTCCATAGCATTCAGTAAAATGTATCCACCCATCGAAAAGCCACAGACGTTCGCTTTTTCAATTTTTAAGGCATCCATAAATTGTACGAGGTTGTCTGCAAAATCGGTCAGGCTTGTTTCTGCCCGGAGTGGGCCGGAATTTCCAAAACCGGGCAGGTCATAGGTGATCACGCGGTGAGTTTCCTTTAAAAATTCGAATTGTGGGTCCCACATGGATTTATTAAAAGGAAAACCATGAACAAAAATTACTGGCAGCGTGTGTTTACCGGAATCTTCGTAAGACATAGGGATCCCATTTACAGGGATGGTTAAATTGTTTTTCATAATATTCCTTTTAAGGCATATTACTATAATATTATGCCATCCAGATGTTTAGAAAAGGTAAAGTGTTTTGTTGGTATGCGATTTGCGACCTGATTACTAATTATGAAATAGCCATGTTTCCGAAACAGGGCAAATGTTTAGAACTCCCGATAGTTATCGGGATGAGCCAGCCTGTGCGGATGACCAATGAAGTTAACAGGGCTATACCATATAACAATAAAAAACAATAAATAACTACATATGAATGGTGGTATGAAAAGATTAAATATTATTCTAAGCGTTGTGCTGGCGCTGTATTATACTGTAAGTTTTGGACAGCAAAGCGCCGCCGCAGAACAAACAAGCTCAGCCGATGCCAAAAGACGGGTAGTGCCGGGCCTTAAGGCCGGATTCAACAGGTCAAATGTATACGACGAACAGGGACAGGATTTTGTCGCCAATGGGAAGACCGGATTTGCAGGTGGTTTTTTTATAGCCTTTCCGATCGGAGGGTTTTTAGGTTTTCAGCCGGAGGTGTTACTTTCTCAAAAAGGGTTTAGCTCAAGCGGCACTATTTTCGGGCTACCATATTACCTCGAAAGGACCAGTACTTTCCTGGATATTCCCTTACAGGCGCAAATAAAACCTTTCCGTTTTTTATCACTGCTCGCTGGAGTGCAGTATTCTTATTTACTGAAACAACGCGACTCTTTTACCCATGGACTAAACACAGTTGCGCAAAGTGAGGAATTCGCAAACGACAATATCCGGAAAAATATTTTTGGCTGGGTAATGGGAGGAGATATTAACATTAGGCACATTGTCTTGTCTGGTCGTGCCGGATGGGATTTAAGGGCTAACCGCGGCGACGGTTCTTCATACACGCCACGTTATAAAAATGTCTGGCTGCAGGCTACAATTGGCTACAGGTTCTACTAACTTAAACAAACAAATCAAATGAGAAATTTACTTTATACAGTTGCGGTCGTATTAATTGTGATCTGGGCGATAGGATTTTTAGGATTCCATAGCGGGGGCATTATACATATTCTTTTAGTCATCGCTATTATAGCGGTACTCATTAGAGTGATCCAGGGGAAGAATCCGGTTTAAGGGAAACAGGTTTAATAAGATTCGTGTTTTAAGTCTTAAATTCCAAAAGTTATCGGAGTTTAGTCGGCATGCTCAGAGGTTAATATGGACTTTTTGTATGCAGGTTTTGAATCCGAATATGTTTATTTCAGATGTCTGGTATTTACGAATACCATCAAACTATAATTTCATCGGAAAAAAAATTCAGGTGCTGTATTATTTTTTCAGTGGGTTGCTTTACATGACCTGATACTTTTTTTTCCTGGTTTCAGTTGTCGCCATGCATCCTATTTTCCGCCAGGGTGTTTTATTTTGTAATTGTACGCGTCATATTGTGTGAAACAAAAGAAATTATAAGCGGGGCCACATGGGTGGTTATCGCATAAAACAACTGAAAAGGCTTATTAAACATCGATTTCAGAGCCCTTGGAGATAGTAAGGGATCTGCCAAATTTTTAAAAAATCTTACATGTGAAATTTGTGCGCACCAAAGGTAAAATTGTTACGGGAGAGCTGCATTAACTTTGACATAAGAATTGTACGCTCGTTATTAACAAATAATAAATGACAACATGAAATTAATTACAACACTCCTGTGCCTTTTGGGATTTCAATATATCGCCATGTGCCAGGCAAACGCAACGGGGACATCAAACGCCGAAGCATGTATGGTGGGCTATTCTGAAAGTGTAGAGGCTCTGGTTAACGAAGATTACGCGCCTGTTAAATCAAGGGAAATAACCATTGTAAGTTTACCGCCCGAATCACAATCCGCAACGAATGTAAGTATTGATTTTGGCATGACAGGGTCCTTTACCTTTAAAAAAAGTGCCACACTTGAGATTTACAGCGATAATGATGTATACATCGAGGACATGCTGACTGGAAAAGTGTTCGATCTCAAAACCGCTGAATCATACACATTTAACGTAAATCGCCGCATACCAAACAGGTTTGTATTGCATATTGATAAAATGCTTACGCGATATTCTGTTTCCTTAAAATAAAAAGTCACTGAAAAATCATAAACCTAAAAACAAAAAAATGAAGATCATTATTACACTTATCACTATTGCAGGACTCCAGTTTATGGCTTCGTCCCAAACAAGTAGTCGCGCGATCCGCCAACCTTTAAAAGCAGGCGCATCTCACATGAAAATTGGTTATGTAACTTCTGCGGAAGAGCCTGCAAAGGCAAAAGTCATGTCAATGGCTACAAATAAGGAGATTATTATCACGCGTCTTCCATCGTTAAAAGTGGCACTCACCTCTGTGGGGATCAGCCTGGAAGCATTAGGCGCAATTTCCTTTAAAAAATCAGAGTCTCTGGATATTCCTCACAACTGTGAAGTTTTTATAGAGGATAAGCTAACACACAAACTATTTAACCTTAAATCGTCTGAACTTTGTGTATTTAATGTGGAAGAGTATGTAGCTGACAGATTTGTGATGCATGTTCTATACAAAACAAGTCCTGGAACGCTGGTAACTTCAGGAGTGATCAGAGGGTATAAGGAGCAAAGTTAAATTATTTTCCTTGAGCAAGGATTGTCTTTGTTTCAAGGAGATTTACTTTCAGGATGTTCTCTTCGTACTCTGTGCGTGTTATTTTACCAGTAAGAAATTTTTCAATCATCAGACTCACAATTGGCGCGGCATAAGAACCGCCAGTGCCGGCGTTCTCCACAATACAGGCAATGGCGATTTTTGGTTGTTCGCGTGGTGCAAACGCCTGGAAGACGGCATGGTCATTTCCGTGAGGATTTTGAGCAGTACCGGTTTTTCCGCACATACGGATGCCTTTTATTTTGGCTCCGGGTGCCGTACCGCCGGGCTCCATAGTTCTCTCCATTCCGTCAATAACATTTAAATAGTATTCTTCTTTTTGCACGGCTGCGAAATGTTTTTCTTTGAATTTCTGATCCAGCGTTTTCTCTTTTCCAATCCCCTGGATACAATGTGGTATGTAATAAAATCCCTTGTTTGCAATAATTGCAACCACATTTGCCATTTGCAATGGTACGAGTAAAAGCTCAGCCTGGCCAATACCTAAAGACACAATTGTATTGCTCCGCCAGTGATTTTTCCCGAAAATTTTATTGTAATAATTTACTGAGGGCACATTCCCTGGTTTATCAAAAGGCAGGTCAGATCCCAGGCTTGTTCCCGGCCCGAATGTCTTCACCATGTCGCGCCAGTGGTTATATCCATCAGTAAATTCCGGGTATTTTTTCTGGTCAACTATTGCCCTGAAAACATAGCTGTAATATGAATTACATGAAATAGCTACACTGCCGGGCAAATCGGTGCCTCCACCATGCGGGTGACATTTTGGTTTGCCATTACCCGGGGGATATCCGTTCTGGCAGGGAAACCAGGTATTGCGGTCAATAAGTCCGTCGTGCTGCGCAATCAGGGCATCAATTAATTTAAAGGTTGAACCCGGCGGATACATGGCAGTTAGCGCGCGGTTAAATAACGGGTGTGTAATAGAATCCGCTTCAAGTCTCGCATAATTTCTTGAGCGCTCTTTTCCTCCTATCAATGAATTTGGATCATAGCTGGGACTTGAAACCAGGCAAAGGATCTCCCCGCTTGTTGGATCGATGGCCACAATGGCGCCCTTTTTCCCCCGCATCAATACTTCTCCGTATTCCTGCAGGGTAATATCAATGCTGGAATAGAGCGCTTTTCCACTAACAGCCGCGGTATCCAGTTTACCATCCAGGTATCGGCCAATTTCTTTATTGTGGACGTCTTTAATAATAATGCGCGTTCCTTTTTTGCCCCGCAAAACTTCTTCGTAACTCTTTTCAAGTCCGGTGATCCCGATGTAGTCACCTTCACGGTAATAACTGTCCTTTACTATTTTTTCACGGCTTACTTCGTTTATATAACCAAGCAAATGGGCGGCAACGGGTTTTGGGTATTTTCTAACGGTTCTGCCTTGTACGTAAAATCCTTTAAAGCGATATAGTTTTTCAAGTACTGCGGCGTATACCTTAGACGGCATTTGTTTTTCAAATATGCTTTGTTTGCGTGGTGTGTTGGGAGCAAGACTGGCTTTTTTTACCCGCTTTAAAAATTCTTCCCGTGTAATTTGCAGCACTTCGCACAGGGCAAGGGTATCACAGCCCTTTATAAGTTTTGGAGTAACCATCAGGTCATAGGAAGCCTCATTGTAGACAAGTAATTTTCCGTTACGGTCATACACACAACCTCTTGGAGGGTATTCAGTCAGATATTGGAAAGCATTATTGTTCGCGTAAATCTTATAGTGATCATCCATCAACTGGATATAAAACAAACGCGATACATAAACAAGAGCAACGAGGCTGAAAAAGCCGCCGATAATAAATTTCCTTTGTCCCGGATAACTGCCTGTTCTCATATTGCTCTGCAAATGTAGAATAAAACTTCAGCCGGCCCGGAAATAGATTATTAAAAAGGGAAGGTTTGGGGCCTTCCCCCACTTTTGCTGGGAAGTATCAAACACCCGTTAGCGTATATAAGGATTCAAAGTCGTTGATGTAAATGCTCTTTCCGTCAGTGCGGATAAAGTTCTTATTCTTGAATTCTTTTAACGTCCTCACCAGGTTTTCAAGGGAAGTCCCCGTATAACTGGCAAGATCGCTGCGGTTCACTTTAATTTCCGCTTCGTCATTTAACTGCCCTGGTAATCTGTACTTGTCATTTAATACCAGTAAAAAATAAGCGAGTCTTTCTTTAATGCTTCTTTGTGCAAATATATTTATTCGGTTTACCAAAACCGTATATTCGTGGCTTACACTTTGAAGAAAAAGAGTTGAGAGGCGCTGCGAATTTTCAACAACACTCATAAAATGGTCTTTTTCTATGTACAATACCTGGGAGTCTTCAAGCGCGACAGCTGTTACAGGATGTTTGCCATTACATAAAATGGGTCTGTGCCCAAAAATATCACCCGAGGAATAAATGAAAAAGATCTGCACGGTTCCATCCACGTTCAGTTGCGAAACTTTTACTTTTCCGCTTAGAAGAAAATAAACACCCTTTGGCACTTCGCCTTCTGTATAGAGGATAGACTTCCTGGGAACGTTTATGGTTTTGGCATTAGTTTCCAGTTCCGACCTTTCTTTTTCCGGAATAGTATCCATGCGCATACCTGTATAAAAATGAAAATAATTTAGATTGTCAGCAATTTTGTTTTTAATAAGGGTTGTCATAATGTATGCAAGTTGGTTAATATCTATGCGCATTGTCTATTTACACATAGGAGTACAATAACAGTGTCTTCTTGGGTTGTAGAGAACAGGATCAGGAGCTTTGGCTTTTGAAAACTTTACCTGTGTTAGGAGCAGGTCATATTTTGGTGTTCATTAGAAACAAAGTGTTCCCTGATTTTTAGATCAGGTTGGCCGGGGGACCGCGTTCATCATGCGAACAATGAAGCAGCAGCGAATAGTTACCCTTCACCTCATCGATGTTAAAATCAGAATACCTGTAGAATTTTCGGAAAGTATGTAAAGACATGTTAGGAACAATGACCTGTATTCCTTTCGGTTTATGTGGTCTTTTTTGACTTTTGATTTTCGGAGATTCGTAGGTTATAGAAGCGGAATGTTTTTTGGTCTTATTACCAAGCTGGTTTTCTTTGCTTTTACCCTTAACAGAGAAAGCATTCGCCGGAAAAGCGACATTTTTCCCAAGAAATCCCAGGAACAAAAGAAAAAAGATATAGTTGATTTTTTTCAAATTTGATAACTATTCTACGCGTAAATATATAGATAAATGAATGACAAAAGTCAAACTAAATCCATTTTAACATTCCGGACCCTTTTAAATCCCTCTTTTTAACTATCAACTCCCTTGTTTTAGATGACCCACCTGGATGCAGCTTTTTTTATTTTACTCGTCTTTTCATTGGTACGTTTACTTCCACCATGAGTATTCTTCCCTGTCAAACTTAGTGATCTAATTGTTTTAGTAGTAAATTATACCAGAGTTATTTCTTAATAATATTCAATTCTTCCCAGGTTATGCCAACGTCGTTATAAATCTGTTTGTCTATTTCCTTTTTAGTGTCGAATCTTTTTTCAGCCACTATAGCAGAAATGTTATCGGTTTGCAGTTCGTTTACTGCAAAAAATTGTTCTATCTCAAAATTGGAGCGGTCGTTTTTTCTAAACCAGTGCCAGTTGATCAGTTTCAGATCAATGTTATTCTGGATCGTTTTAGGATACCATTTCCCGTTTACCTGCTGAAACTCGGAATTCTTTTCATACTTCGGGTTTTTGATCCGGATATTAAAAACAAAAAGTACAGGTTTAATAATTGCCGGAATAATAAAGTCACCCTTGCATTCAACTCTCACAATAGCCTGCGTGTTCAGGTCAATGTAGATCTTTCCGCTTTCACGCACATGGTTCACCTTGCCCCTTGTCTCAAAATCGATCACCATCAGTTCACTGGAATTATATGAAGAAGATTTGGCAAAGGAATATTTATATTTTTTAAATTGAAGGCTATCCAGGTAAGCGTTAGGTTTTTTACTTATATCTCCACGTTTTAAAATACCTGACGGACCGCCAAATGTTTCGCCGAGATCAAGATTGATTTTTTGATTGCCACTCGTATCATTTTCTTGTTTCTTTTTAACTTCCTTGCTCATAAAGGCAATGGCCTCATGGTTTTCAGCCCTTCTGAACAGTAACAACTGGTGATCCGGTTTTACAGTGTCAATATAACTGAGGTAAAATGTTTTAAAAACACCCTCGTCACATTTTACAAGCTTTTTATTCTCAAGTACTTTTTCCCTGTAGTAAGCCTCGGTCTGAAACGGATCTTTCGGATAATTTTCTTTTATCTTTCGCATCGCTATCTGTATGTAATTCTCAGGCGACAATGGGCGCACAACTATTTCTTCAAGCTGAACCACCGTTTCTTCAAGCGCTATAGTAAGAGGTTGTTTTAGCGTGGCGATATCCGCTGAAAAATGTTTATACCCCAGGTAATTCACCAGCAAGGTATCATTCACCACTTCTTTTGGAAAATAAAGATCGAATTTTCCCTCCTCGTTCGTAACGATCCCGACAAGTTGTTTTTTAAGCGAAACCGTCACATAAGGTAAAGGCTCTTTTGTGGCCGCATCGATCACGGTCCCCGAAATTAACCGTTTGTTTTGAGCAGGCAGGGATAGTTGTCCCACCACCAGAATAAACAAGCCAATCAAAGCTTTTGTTTGAACAGACATATATTTCATCATAGATGTAAAACGATTTGAACTCCTGTTTTGTTACAGTCAAATATAAAATTAAAATCTTTGGAAGTGTACAGATTAAAGATCTGAGCAGGAAAAAAGCGGAGCTCTAACACACACAGAGCCCCGTGATAACAATAAAGTGAGTACTGACTTGTCCAAAACAAATATAATGCCGGAAGTTCTAAAATGGCCTGACATTAACCAGCTATTGAATTATTTACCCGAGATTAAAATATTGAAATACAAATAATTACGAGTTGGTTACAACAGCAGTTTTATTTTTAAACACAAAGTTTATTTTCCCGGAACTGGTGCAGAAAGAATTAAAAAAGAACCATTAAGTGTAAAATCAAACCTGCTCTTATCGCCGTGGTTCAGATGCTGAATATTAAAGGACGGAACATGTTTTCCATCTTCGGTTACCGGGAATATTGCAACTGTATACGTACCAGCCTGCAGCGCTTTTGTATTCAGGGTAACCGGGTTCTTAGTTACAAATTCCTTAAATACTTCTTTATCGCTGTGATCAAGGATCACCACCAGTAATTTTTTTTCCTGCAACCAGCTTAGTTCAGAATTGAGGAAAGGTTGATTCGAAAGGTCGGAATAACTGATTTTTATTTTCACCTCGTGAAGTTTACCCGTAGGAAGAAATAATTTAAACTCCATTTTACGGTTGCCATAAATCTCTTTCCCATTGTTCGGTGCGTCATTAGGGCAGTGCACTTCTGTACCAGGCTGGTTTCCCGTACAATTTCTTTCCTCTCCCGCAATATTGCCGGTTTCATTGTAGGAAAATTTAAAGAGATTATTTTTTATGTTGTAAAGAGGATTTGAAGCTGTTGTTACATTATACTGTATGGTACAAAGCTCGCCGAAGTTATAACTGTTCGTTAAACGATCGGGGCTGCGAACAGTGTAGTGTTTTTTGCCGGAGCAATCGGCACCCGGGCATGGCTCCGGCCAGCTGGCCTTTTCTTTCTGAAGGCTGATATGCTTAAAATAAGTACCATACGAAAACGTAACGTCGTATACATGTGCTGGAAGATTCAAAAAGTCTTTGGAAGGCAGGAGTACAGCTGGTACAATTAGTTTTACGCGGGGCTGTGAAGGATCAGACAGGATCAGGTTGATTACCTTAAAACTGGAATCCCTTTTTAGCTTTTGAACATCGATGTTTATTTTGACTACGGTGCTGCTTCCCGCTTTTAACATTACCGGCTTTTTAACTGCGGCGCTCAAGTAACCCAGGTTCGGGCTTTCGGCTACGGTGAACTCGAAGTTTTTTTTAGAAGTATTATAAACACTGAACGAGAGGGTATTTTTCTTTTCATCCTTTAAGCAGAAAACGAGCGGACAAGGATTTTGTTTTAATTCGGCATTAAAGCTATAGTGTTTATCTGAGGTAAACGTAAAATAAAAAGGGGCAAAGTACTTTTCAAGAGCGGCCAGTTTGGCTTTATTTCCCGCATTTACTGATAATCCGGGATGGTTGTTCAAAAAGGCGAACATTTCAGGATAGATCTGCTCGGGGTATTTCGAAACTTCGTATAGAAACTTTCTGCGCGCTTCAAAATAGTCGGTCAGGGCCTCTATTTTTCTAAGGTCGTCGGCGGTTGCTGCGCCTTTTACCGGGACTTCCGGGTAGAGACGATCGGTCGTAATTTTGGGGAATTTTAATTTCGCTTCGTTATAAAAATACTTCTGGGCCGCATAAAAATCATCAGAAAATTTTACCGGGCCATTGAATGAATAGCCGTTAAATGATAAAAACAAAACAAAATACAGCAGTGCGTGTTTTTTTCCTTTCAAGATCATATAATTACTTATACAATGATACAAATTAAGCTTAATATTTTAGACTTTAATCAACTTTTAATTTCATTTACTAACCAAAACCCCCCGTTCAATCATTGACTGCCGCGGAATCCGTTTTTTGGTACAATATTTGACCCAACTATTCGTATTAAATAATTGTATAGGTATAAGAAAGTTACTATTAAATTTTATTTAAGAAAAACAAGATAAACAATATAAATTTAACTCCTGACACCCATGGAAAACACAATTGGTTACCGTATGAAAGAGCTAAGAACTCACTACAATTTAAGTGTAAAAGAATTTGCCGTTAAATGCGGCTTGTCGCACGTCGCGATTTTTCACCTCGAAAACGGAAGAACATTAAAGCCACACCGCAGTTCCTTGCAACGGATGGCTTCTATTTTTGGCACCACCGCCGACTGGCTTTTATTTGGCAAGAATGAAATGCTGCCGAATGGCACCAAAGAGATCTACACAGATGAGAATGGCAACGACAATTTCTGGAAAGAAGAAGCCTATCTTGAAATAAAAAGCAAAAATGTAATGCTTGAAAAAGAAATTGAGCGCCTCTGGCAAATGCTCAGTCATTTCACTACGGGTACAAAACCTAATTTTGAGCGTATGCGCGACGCGAGTTAAACCGCGCTAGGATACTCAACTTCAATAAGGAAGAGGCGTGGAGGAACCCGCTCTTTTTTATGAAATGCAGCCCTGTCAGGCCTATACGAATTATTCGGGGCTCCGACAGGGCTTTGCATTTATACCCGCCAGCATCTGTAAATGTACGTTTGTACAAATTTTTGTGACTTTAAAAATAACCTTTTGCGAGTGTTTTATTCGGGAATGGAGGCGCAGAGTTTAAATTTCCTTAATTTTATTCAGAAAATCATCAAGCGTATGAGCATTATCAACTTCTTTTTTATCAAAGACCATAAAATATTTGAAATTCTTTCCGGCTTTCTGTTCCCAGGCTTTTCCTAATCTTATTTTCGCTTCGCTATCCGAATTGTCCCTGTCATCCCCTTTGGTTTCAAGTAGAATTATTTTACCACTTTTGGTATAAATAATAAAATCAGGATAGTGATTAATGAATCCATTAAGACGGAAATGTTTTTGCTCAATATTTTTCGTCCAGAACAGGATATTGGGAAAATTGGCTACTTCATTTATTACCTGTTCTTCAAAACCATTCATCGCAGCTTCCGTCTCATAAAGAGATTTTGTTATGTTTTTTGAAACATTTCCCGGAACTATTTCCAGGGGAAATTTATATGAAGGTTTGATAAATGCTTTATCTATATCAAGGAAATCTCTGAATTTCTTTTCGGCATGTATTTCTGAAAGACTTTTTATTTTTTCTTTTATTTTTTGCGCGTAACTATATTCATGGTTGGCAAAATCCATATATTGTTCATCTGTAAAATCTTCAATTAATTTAAGAATGAACTTTTTTATCTCGCCCTCACCTATTGGAGGCATGTTTCCGATCAGATTTATTATCCTGCTGGTAACATTTTTCGCTCTGCTTTCTTTTCTTGCCGGATCGAGGATATATGACATTAACCGGTCTTTAATATCCCCATCCAGCTTAATAAATGTGGGGGTGTGATCCCCTTTCGTTTCATCCAGATCAACTTTATAAAGTTCAGAAGATATATGGTCAAACGTAATATTGGCATCAGCCTTTCCTAATTGGAAATTTTCCAGCAAATCCTCTTTATTTAGTAAAAGATGATCCTCGTCAAAAATATTTCCGGACGGTTTTTTGATAAAAAATTGTGGTATTTCCAGCTGCAAAGCCTGGTCCAGAAATACTTCCTTAATTTTGTATGTTTTCACGAGTGATTGTAATTCAGGAGGTAATGAAATTGATTTGTTCAGTTCCATCTCTGAAATCTTTTTTTCAAATTCAGTGTTTTGTTCTAATGCCGCTTTTTCAATATCAATGATCGTTTTTGAGTCGTTTATCGATGAATGGGTGATGTCCGGAATCCTCCTAATATCGATATCATAGGCATTGTCATCGTCGGGATCCGCATCCGGAGCAATGGTTAACTGAATGAGTGGATCCTCTTTAATATCCCTTTCGTTGATGTTGCCTTCCGCAACCTTAAAATCTTTGCTGCTGAATCCAGCCTTGTTAAGCCCTTTTACTATATTGTCCAAAGTTTCTAAAAATCTGGACGAAGCTGTAAGTACATAACTTAAATTAAGCGTGGGCGAACTATGTTTGCTTACATATGGTTGTCTTAATACCCGCCCGAGAATTTGCTCTACATCAATTGAGGAGGATTTGTCGGCGAGTGACGCGAGTATGTAAGCAAAAGGGCAATCCCAGCCTTCCTTTAAAGCGTTCACTGTTATAATATATCTTACCTGGCAGTCTTCCGAGAGCAGATCGGTGTCTTTTATTTCATTTATATTGGCGGTTTTAATTTTAATTTCGTTTTCCGGTATTTTTAATTCAATTAACTTTTCCTTCAATTTTTCAAACGTGGTATTATCAGCTGCATTTTTAGGCTGTGCCTGGAACAGCACGATCGGCCTGATATATTTTCCACCCTTTTTTTGGTCTTCCTTTGCCTGGATTTCCAATCTGCGTTGCAATTGCAGGGCAGAGTTAATCACTTCCGTTTTATCATTGTGATTGTAGACAATAACGGGGAGCTTAACCATGCTCTCCTTTTTCAATTCCATTGCATCTACAAAACTTATAATGTTACTGTTATTTCGCGGTGTAGCTGTAAGATCAAGAACAAAGCATGGATTTAAGTTTTTAAGCATTTCAATACTCAGATCGCTTTCAGCATTATGGCTTTCATCAACAATAACCACAGGGTGAAGCATTTGTATGACCTTCATTAAAGAAATTTCCTCATTAAACCCCAATAAGGCGCTAAACGACTGGAGATTTCCATTTTCCTGATATACTTTCCTGTCTTCCTTATTTTTGGCTCTTAAACTATCAAAGCTTAAGACAAATATGCTTAATTGTTCCTGCACGCTGCTGGAATTAAAACCACTGCCCTGGAGTAAAGTTTGTTTGTCATATATCTCAACTTTGTTTCCGAAATGGGAGTTAATTTTTTGGCGGTACGGATGACCTGTGTTTTTTAAATTCTTTATAGTTTGTTCAAGAATTGTTATCGAGGGAACGAGCCAGACAACAGCTTTGTTCCTGCCATATTTAAATGCGTCGAATATAGTTTTAATGGCATTGCACGCAATAAAGGTTTTGCCACCCGCGGTAGGCACCTTTACACATATATTTGGAACCTGGGGGACGTTATCTTTGTATGGCTCCAGCGTTGTACCCGGAAAAGGTTGCAGGGGTGTTTTTGGATGCGTTGACCAAAAATCATGGAAGGCGTCTTTTATATTCCTGACTTGCTGAACCTTGTCCAAAAAGCGTTCTAAATCGGCAATTACCTGTTCCTGGTATGGCTTAAGTTCCATTTTTAAAATCGGCTAATGTCTCTTGGGATTTTTTTGAAGATAATTTTGTGCTTGTTCATATACTCCTTAGTGAGAAGGCACTTGTCAGCATAAATAATGTACTGTTCCGACTTTATTTTAATTGTACTTAAGAAATCGTAATTCAGAATTGTCAAACCCTCTCGGTCATAATAAAAATAATAGGAGGTGTCAGAGTATTTATTTAAAAAATATTCATTGTCCCTTAAGTCCGTTGCCAAAAGATTTTGTTGGGTTTCGGAGAAGTATATGTATTGACGGAGCTTTTCTACTTCAACTAATTCATTAAGTTCGTTATTTTCGTTGAATAATTGCGGGCCTAGCTCATAATAATCAAAGCTATTTTTTATATTTTCTTTTTCCGTGTAGTTCCTGATAACTATTTTAATTCTTTCAGCAGTTATAGTCCTGGCGTAATCTTCCATTTCAATAATAAGAAAATTCCGTTTTCCTTTGTAATCATTGTTGAACTGCATTACAGCATGCGCCGTCGAGCCGGAGCCACCGAATGAATCAAGGATTAATGCGTCCGGGAGATTTTGTAGCCCGGCGATCTCAAAAATTCTTTTTAAGAAGTCTATCGGTTTTTTTCCAAATCTGAAATCCACACCCCCTTCGTAACCCACTCTATTAAAATCATCGGTAAAATCAAAATAATTGGGGTACGGAATTTCTTTAATATCTGATCTTTTTTGTGGTATGCCCTGGAAGTAATCACCATTACTTTTCTTTTCATTTTTTGGCAATAGGAAGAATCTGTTGCCGGTTCCATCATCTCCCATATCCGGAACAGAGAACAAGTGGCCGTAATTCTCCGAAACCAAAGGTTGAAAATGTTTCATATAGAACCGTCCGCTGCTATTACCCTCTTTTAGAGTTCCCCGTATATTTATTTTTTTTAATAATGATTCATCAGGTTGTTTTTTTATAATTTCGAACTGATCGGGACTATAACTTTTCACCGTTTTCCCGTCCATCAAATGTATTTTCGGGGTATCATCCAGGATATTTACTTCATAGATGTATTCACTAATTGAAGTATTATCGTATTGTTTTTTGTAAGGTTTGAACTTATGTGATTTTCGGTAAAGAAACAGCTGTTCTGTTACTTCATGAAAATCTTTATCACCCTTTAAAATCCGTTCTTCATGCCTTAGCTTAATTGTAAACATGGTTAGGTAGTTACCCGGACCAAAGATTTCATCCAGTAATAATTTTAGGCTAGCCTGTTCATCTTCATTTATAGATATAAATATAGCTCCGTCTTCGGCTAATAATTTGTGAAGCAGTTTTAAACGGGGATACATCATGCACAACCATTTGTCGTGACGGGTTAGATCTTCAAATTCCTTACCAACAACCTGACCCAGCCATTTTTTAATTTTAGAATCATTCACATTATCGTTATAAACCCAGTGTTCATTGCCTGTGTTATAAGGCGGATCTATATAAATGCACTTTATTTTTCCTTCGTATTCGGGTAATAGAGATTTAAGTGCTTCGAGATTGTCCCCGTGAATAATTTTATTCCCGCTTTTTATTTCATTTTTGGTTTCCTGGCCGTTATCAAATCCGTAACCGTGCTCCAGCACGCGATAAGGCACATCAAGGTGATGATTGATGACTTTGTCTTTTCCTATCCAGTTTAATGAAGGCAATTGAGAGCCGCGAATTTAACGCTATTATAACAAAATACTCCTATTAAGACAAATATAGTCTTAATAGAACAATTCATCTGATTGATTATTAGGAAATTGCGTTGTGAACAAAGAGATAGGTGACAGAATAAAGGCGATCCGTATAAGCAAAAAGCTATATCCAAAAGATGTGGGCGCTGAGATCGGAATGTTGCAAACGTCTTATTCGAAAATTGAAAGAGGAGGGAATACGTCGGTAGAGACTATTTTAAAAATCGCAAAAGTGTTAGGTGTGAGTGCCGCGGAATTCTTTGGAGATGTGCAGATGGTAGCAGAGCCGGTTGAAAAGATCGGTTTTGTGACACGTGAAGAATGGGTGCAGGGTAACCGTGAAATTATTAATGCAGTTAAGGAAGAAATAGCGCAACTCCGCGAAGAACTTTCACTTAAAAAGGAAGGGTATAAGCAAAAAGCAAAAAAAGTTTCCCGAAAAAATAAGTAGTCTCCGATCAAAGTTTCTCTGAAAAATATCTGTCCTTGATCCATGTTCAGGGATAATTGTAACAGTGCGCAATTTGAATATTTAAAACATACACTCTGTCATAGTATATCAATCATATGGATATATGCAATGGTTTTTAAAAACTTCACTTTTGTTTTATGGCTAAACTGCATATCGGCAAAAAGATCAAAGAAGTCTGGAAGAAGTCGCGCATGAAGGGTACGGAGTTTGCTGCCGCGATAAACAGAGACAGGCAGGTGATCTACGATATCTTTAAGCGGGAGAGTATAGATACTGAACTGCTGCAGAATATAAGCCGGGTATTGAACCATGATTTTTTCAGTTATTACAGCAACGATGCTTTGCTTGCAAAAGAGCCAAAGGAAAAATTTGGTTACGCTACTAAAGATGAACTCGCACAATCAAACCGTGAACTTATGACTCTTATGAAAAGTGAATTCGCGAAACTACGCGAGGAGCTCTCTATCAAAAAGACCGGGTATAGGATCAAAGCCAGGACTTCGAAAGTTACTAAAAAGTAAAGGTTGTACTGAAATTTATAACAGAACAAAAAAATCGAAGAGTATTCTTTTGTAGTTTGCGTTTTAATCAAGCCAACAACAAGGGCAGACTGCTTAATAATACAAAAAACCACAGATTACATTGATCTCACAGATAGGCGATTTAAATCTGTATTATCTGAGTAGTCTGCAGCAAAACAAAACATCATTCAACAAAAAAGCCGGAACACTTCTGCTCCGGCTTTTGTATGCTAGAAACTTATTTATTCGCTTACGATTATTTTCTCGTAGATCTGTACGTTATCTTTTTGCCCCGATATAAAATAAATTCCTTTTGCAAGATCGCTGACCGAAACTTTGTAGTTATTGGCGCCCGTTAGATTGATGACTCTTATTAACTGACCGAGATCATTCACGAGTGCCAGTTTCAGATCCGATCCCATCACTGTTGGATCTACCTGGATCATAAATGCTCCGGTATTGGGATTTGGATATACATTCAGACCCGCCTGTAATATGCTCAACTCATTAAGTCCTATACATCCTGAAATCTTCACCTGTACGGTTCCGGTATTTACACAACCGTTAGCGTCTGTGCCGGTAACCGTATAATTCATGGATGTACCATTACCGGCCGGCACTGTAATTGTTCCCCCGGTCATGTTATTGCTCCATACATAAGATACCCCGCCGTTTCCGTAAAGATCTACAGATTCTCCTTTACAGATCATGGTTCTTTGCGGGACAGCCGTAATGGTTGGATTATAGAAAAGACCAAGGGCTACTGTTTGTGAGGCCGGACAAATTACTGAAGCAGATGTTGTATTGGCATTTAAGGTCCAGGTTGTTGGCGCGGCAATTGTGGTACTGATGGCAGGAAAATTATAAGGGTTGCCTGCTCCGGTGTTCCAGCTGTAGCTGTTGTTTACGCCACCACTTGCGGTAAGATTGATCAACCCGCCGGCGCAGGTATTTGTATTACCGGAAATAGTAAGGGTTCCAATGAATACATTTACCAGCACGGTTTTAGTACTTGAGCAACCGGTGTTTGTGTACATACCCTGAACGGTATACATAACGGGACCTGAAGTAGTATTCGTCGGATGTACAACGGCCGAGGACGTTAAAACTCCACCAGCATTAGGATCCCAGGTATACGAATTAGCCCCGTTAGCGATCAGGGTAGAGGCTCCACCGTTACAAACCAGGGTTTTGCTGGCAGAGATCGTGATTGTCGGGTTGGGATATACAAGGATCACCTGGTTGGCACTGGAAACACAGCCAAAGCTATTATCACCTGACACATTATAAGCTGTTGCAATGACAGGTGAATCACTTATAGACTGTGTATAAAAAGTGTTTGTAGATGAAGTTGATGTCCATGTATAGGTATTAGCGCCGTTAGCGGTAATGGATACAGATTGGCCAACACAAATAGAAGGAGAGCTTGGAGTTGTTGTAATTGTCGGATTAGGATTGGTTGCCAGGTAAACAGTTGTCGTATTGATACAGGTTCCATCAGAAGCCGCTACTGTATATGTACCGGATGCAGGAGGGTTCACCACAGGGCTTGCACCCGTGAATGTATAAGTCGGTGGACCGGGCGCCGTCCAGGTATATGTTTGAGCCCCGCCAACAGCAAGTGACGCGCTGTTGAGTGCGCAGACAAGCGTTGGTGTTACAATCGCGAAAATGGTTGGTAAGGAGTTCGTCACCACACTGATTACTTTTGTATCCACACAATTGGAATTAGCTTTTGTAACAGTATACGAGGTTGTTCCAAGGCCAGGTGTTACAACAAAAGTTGCCGTATTCACCGTTTGCGTGGCACTCGTCCAGGTATAATTTGTAGCACCTGTTGCTGTGAGGGTTGAAGAATTTCCGATACAGATCAGCGCTGGTTGCGCCGTTGGCGTCAGGCTGGGCGTTGTAACCACAGTTACGGTAACCGTAGCCGTATTTGTACAGGTTAAAGCGCTTGTAACAGTTAACGTATAAGTTACTGTTTGAAATGGAGAAAATCCCACACCATCAGTAATAGGGATGGGGCCACCTGCCCAGACATAAGCTGTTGCCGGCCCATCACTGATACCCGTTAGGGTAAGCGTAAGACCTGAGCATAAAGAAGCTGTGCTTGCTACCGCAGTTGGGTTTGGCACGGGATGAATGGAAACGGAAGTTATTGCTGTACTTGTTCCGCAGGCATTGCTTCCTGTTATCGTGTAGTCTGATGTAGTAGTGGGAGCAAAGGTAGCTCCGTTGGTAATTGTTGGTAGCCATGTGTACGTGATCGCCCCGCTTGCAGTAAGGGCGACTGTTTTGCTTGGGCAAATCCCCCCGTTGCTGGCAGTATTTACGATCGATAAAGAAGGTACTCCCGGATTCACTGTAACAGGAATTACTGTTGTAGAGATACAACCAATAGAATTTGTTCCCTGTAGGGTATAAACAACGCTGCTCGTAGGAGCATCCACAACCAGCGTGGAATTTGATCCAGCGAAGGTTCCAACAGGCAACCAGGTATATGATACAACCGAAGCGGCGGTAAGGCTTACACTCTGGCCGCTGCAAATCGTTGTGGTATTTGTGGTTGCAGTAACGCCTGCGCCATTCAGGGCGTAAGTAATAACAACCGTTCCATGACCCGACACGTTGCCCGCTGTGTTACTGGTTGCTGAAAAGATGGTCGTGTTAATATAGGACGAAC
>Ga0208492_1000826_pt1 | contig 23319 bp, 20 predicted proteins | sample Subbioar_CSW14AB_FD_184820 | JGI IMG/M metagenome (GOLD analysis project Ga0208492, IMG submission 184820) | Serpentinite rock and fluid subsurface biosphere microbial communities from McLaughlin Reserve, California, USA - CR12Mar_CSW14AB (SPAdes) | ecosystem: Environmental > Terrestrial > Deep... | reverse complement strand
GGTGGGCATCGGCGCGAGAGGTATCAAACCGCCTGTTCTTCGATGCGCGAGTCGATGGCGTGCTGCGATGTGGCGCAGTGCGCGGGGTACGAGCCGCAGCTCGCCGAGGGCACGCGGGCCAAGATGCGGCAGGTCATCGGCACGCTGGTGAACAACCTGCGGCGGTGAGTCGCGGCAACAGGCGCGGACGCAGGTGGTTGCGTCCGCGCCGCGTGTCTTCTCTCTCAGGTCGCGCGAAGCGCGTTCTTCATCAGTGTGCCGATTACGAGCCCATCCGGTCGAGCAGGATCGGGTCGGCAGCGTTACCCGCTGAGGATCAGCCGAGCAGCTTCCGCAACGCGAGTCGACCTGCGGCCGTGAGAGTCCCGATCGTGACCACGTGCATCGCCTCGCGGCGGAACACGGCGGCCGCGGCCTCGCGCAGGTCGCTCGCGCTCAACGTGTCGAACTTCTCGGACCAAGCGGACATCCCGCGCGGACGGTCGAACAGCACCGAGCCACCCGCGAGCGCCTCGAGCTCGTCGGCATGATCGAGGGCGGCCTCGACGCTCCAGCGGTGACGACGCTTGGCCTTGTCGACCTCTTCTTCGGTCGGGCCCTTGTCGGCGAGCTCCTGCACGAGCGAGAAGCAGTTCTCCGCCACCTCGGCGAGCCGAGTCGGAGACATCGCCGCCGCGAGATCGAGCGCGCCGACCTCGATGAACGGCTCCCACAGCGCCGAGCAGTCGTAGACCATGCCTCCGTCGTCCGCGAGGCGACGGTAGAGGCGGGTGGACATCCCGTCGTCGAGCACGCGGAGCAGGAGCTCGAGCGCGGGACCGAGGGCGTCGCGCTCACCCGGCGTGACCCACGACATGCGCAGATCGGTCTGGCTGCCCGGCGACGCCACATGCTTGCGACGCACCGTCTTGGCCGGGGGAGCCCACGGCGACGCCTCGGCGCGCTCACCAGTCTTCATGAACGAGAAGTGCTCTTCGGCGAGACCGAGCGCCTCCTCGACGTCGCAAAGGCCGGCGATCGCCAGCACGGAGTTCGACGCGACCCAGTAGCGATCGAGGTGCGCACGGAGCATCGGCTCCTCGAACCGATCGAGCGCCTCGAGCGGGCCGGTGATGGGAAACCCGAGCGGGTGCTCGCCGAACATCACGGTGCGCACGACGTTGTCCGGGTCGACCTGCCGTCCCGTCTCGTCGAGGTCGTCGAGGATCTCCTCGCGGACAATGCGCTTTTCGACGTCGATCTCACCGAGCCGCGGAGCCGCCACCACCTCGCCGAGCAGCTCCATCGAGGCTGCGAGCGAAGAAGGCGGCGCGATCACGTGCAGGTGCGTGTGATCGGCGTGGGTGGTCGCCGAGAGCGAGCCGCCGAGCCGCTCGAACGCGAGGTTCTGCGCGTGCGCGCTCGGGTGCCGCGCGGTGCCGCGGTAGAGCATGTGCTCGAGGAAGTGCGAGACACCGTTGTTCTCGGTCGTCTCGTGGCGCGAGCCGACGCCGACGTACAGGCCGAACGCGACGCGATGCAACGACGACTGCGGCACGACCACGACGCGGAGCCCGTTCGGGAGCGTCGTCTCGTGCCACTCCGGGAACGATGTCATTCGTTGTCGATGGGAGGCGGCGGCGCCTCGCCCGGAGCGCCCTTCTGGCTCTCGCTGGTGGTGTAGCGCTGCTCGACGGTGAAGTTGTCCTTGTTCAGACCGTCACGGAGCATGTTGAGGTAGTTGACGATCGCGTCCTCGCGCTTCTTCGCCAGCATCTGCCCCATGTAGAGGGTCTTCTCCTTGTCGAACTCCTCGCGCGTGATCGCGTGGCGATCGGCGAGGGCGACGAGGTAGCGATCCTTGCCCGCCTTGATCGGCCCCGCGAGCGGCGCCTCCTTGGTGAGCTTCTCGACCTCTTTGGCGATCGCGCTCGGGTCGTCGGCCATCGGGATGGGCATGCCGGTGACGGTGTACGGCGAGCCGACCTCGACGCGCGGACGCTTGTCGTCGGTCTGCCACGGCGTGCCGGTCATTGCGGCGAGCACGTCCTCGACCGCCTTGTTCATGCGGTTCTTGGTCTCGTCATTGGCGACCTGCGCCTTGGCGTCGAGCTCGCTCTTGCCGGCCTTCTTCGCCTCGTCGACCTTCGGCTGGAGCGCGGCGTCGATCTGCACCGGCAGCTTGCCCTTGAGCGCTTCGGCGATCTTCTGCGACGCCTCCTGCGCGAGCTCCTCGCCGCGCGCGTCGCGATACATCGGGAACGCCACCGCAGCGGTGCCCTCGAGGTAGCCCTCGAGCTTGAGCACGTGGAACCCGAGGTCCGACTCGACGACGAGCACGTCGCCGGCCTTCGCCTTGGCGAGCGCGTCACGCACCGGCGCGGGCTGATCGGCGAGGTTTGCCCACTCCCAGCGGCCGCCCTTCTCCTTGGTGGCGCTGTCGGCGCTCTCGTCCTTGGCGAGCTTTCCGAAGTCCTCGCCCTTCTTCACCTTGTCGAGCAGACCGTCGGCCTTCTTCTTGGCCTCGGCCTTCTTGTCGGCGGGCGTGTCCTTCTTGGCCTCGACGAGGATCTGGCGGGCGTCGAACAGCTGGATCGGCTTGTCCTTGGGGAGCGCCGCCTGCTTGTCGTCGACTTCCTTCTTGTGGTCCGCCGTCCACTTGTCGAGCGTCGCCTTGTCGGCGGTCACGAAGTGCTCGGTGAAGAACTTCGGATCGAGCTTCACCCAGAGCACGGTGGTGGTGGCGCGCTCGAACGAGAACTGCTCGAACGCCTCGACCTCACCGACCTTCACGCGCTCGGCGACGAGGCCGATCATGCGCGCGGCGGTGAGCTCTTGGACCTGGGTGTCGACGAACTCGGTGGTGTTCTGCCCGGTGGTCGACTGCACGACCTTCTCGAACACCGACTGATCGAACGGCTTCTCCTTGGTGCCGAACTGCGTCCAACGAACGCCCGAGGGATCGATTCCGAGGGAGCGCGCCTGCGCGCGCATCGCGGCCGGCACCGTGACGTGCACCCGCCAGCGGATCAGCTCGTTCATCACCTCGTCCTCGCCCACGCGCACGCCGATGCGCTTGGCCTCCTGCTCGAGCAACGTGCGCTCGACGAGCGAGTCGACGGCGGCCTTGTTCCAGTTGGTGCCGGGTGCGTCGTACTGGCCGCGAATGAGGTAGCGCTGCGCGCGCCAGTCCTTCTCGTCGATGCAGGTGCCCCGAACCTTTGCCACGCACTTGCGCGTCAACCCCGCGGTGGGGCTGTCCGCGTTCGGGCGGAACTGGACGACGAACACGACCATCACCGCACCCATCAGCAGGGTGTAGATGAAGGACATCACGCCCTTCTGGCGGAAGAGGTTCAGCATGGGGGGGCGGGGTTCTACCACGGTCGGGCGGCCGTGGGGCCCGCGCGCGCGAGCCTAATCATTTCGAGCACTAAGCAGATGCTCAGCGCTGCAGGAGCCGGCGCAACAGCTCGAGCGGGTCGAACCCGGGCGAGGCGCCGCCGGTCGGCGGCAGCTCGGGGAGCGCCTTGCCGAACAGCCGGAGCATCGGCTGCACGATGCCGATCGGGTCGATTTGCCGGGCCGCCCGCGCCGCGAGGATGGCGGCGCCACGCGTCGCATCGATGCCCAGCGGCACGCCGAGCCAGAGCGGGAGCGGGGCGAGCACGACGTCGCGCAGGGCCGCAGAGCGGGCCCAATCGCCGGCCTCGGCGGACGTGATCAGGCGACGGAAGGTCGACACCTCGGCGTGGACTCCGCACGAGAGCGGCCCGTAGAACGCCTCGACCGCCGACATGAGGTGACGATAGTCACGGCGGAAGTCGCCCGAGACGAAGCCCATCTCACGGCGCAGCGCCATCGGCCCGGCGATCACGTCGAACCGGGCCGGCGTGACGACGGCGCGGCGGACGACGAGCGCGCTCCACAGCTCGCCCTCGTCGTACAGCGCGAGGAGCATGGTGCGGCCAGGCTGTACGACCGCGTCGATCGCGCGATCGACCACCGCCCGCGTGGGGATCGGCACGTTCCTCAGCTTGCGGGGCCAGCTCTGGATGGCGCCCTCGTCGAGCAGCTCGCGGAACGCGCCCATCAGGATGAGCGCTTGGGTGAGCGCGTCGTCGCCGCGGCGGACGCGCGCACCGAAACGCTCCATCAGCTCCTCGAGCGAGCCGGAGTGCATGGCCCAGAGGAACCGCGCACGCTGCTCGGTCGCGACCTCGCCCAAGTCGCCGGGCCAACGGATGGTCTGCGGATCGATGCGCCCGTCGCGCGTGTGCAGGGCCTTGCGCACGCGACCGCCGTCATGGACGACGATCAACCCCCCGCGCGCGGCCTCGGCCGGATCGGGCGGCGCGACCCGAAACAACGAAAGGAGCCGCGACCAGTCGGTCGGCGAGAAGCCCTCGAAGCGGACGTCGGGCGTGAACACCGCTCTGGCTTGTGCCAGAAATTTTCGCGCGCGAGAACCGTCAGGGCGCCTTCTTCTTCATCAAGATGCCGGTCACGATCTGGTGGCCGACCTTGAGCTGGAAGTCCTTCTCCAAATCCGGCTTCTTGCCGGGAATCATGGGCGGAAGGCCGGCATCGCTTGCCGCGTCACCGTTGCCGGCGTCGCTCAGGAGGGGCACCCCGGCATCGGTCGTCTTGATTCCCGTCTCGGCCGGCAGCGCGTTCGGGAGGTCCTTCTCCTTCGTCGCAGGCAATTTCGCGTCGACCGCACGCGACGCTTCGACGACCACGTCGGGCTCGATCCCCTGCGCCTGAATCGAGCGACCGCTCGGCGTGTAGTAGCGCGCCGTAGTCAACTTCAATCCCGCGCCGCCGGGCAGCTCGAAGATCGACTGCACGCTGCCCTTGCCGAACGTCTGCATACCGACGACGACCGCGCGCTTGCTGTCCTGCAGCGCGCCCGCGACGAGCTCCGCGGCCGAGGCGCTCGATTCGTCGACCAGGACGACGATCGGCACGCTCACGAGCGCTCCACCAATCGTGGCGCGCGACTCTTCGAGCGTGGTCCCGTCCTTCCCCCGCATCGAGAAGATCACGCCGTTGTCGAGGAACTCGTCGGCGACTTCGACCGCTTGTTTGACGAGGCCACCAGGGTTGCGCCGCATGTCGACGACGGCGCCGAGGATCTTCCCGCCGAGCTTCGCCTTCGCCTTGCCGATCGCGTCGACCAGCTCGTCGTGCGTCTTCTCCTGGAACTGCTTGATCCGCAGATACGCGACGCCGCCCGGGAGCACGTCCCACCCGATGGAGGGAACGCGGATCTCCGCGCGCACCAGCGGCACCCGGTAGATCTTCCCGCCTTCGCTCGGACGGCGAATGGTGAGCTCCACTTTGGTGCCGGCCTCGCCACGCATGGTGCGGACCGACTTCTCGAGAGACATGCCCTTGGCGTCGTGGCCGTCGATCGCGACGATCTCGTCGCCGGGCTTGATCCCCGCGGCCTCGGCTGGCCCCCCCTCGATCGGCGCGATGACCGTGAGGTACTCGCCGCGCCCGTCGACCTCGATCCCGACGCCGCCGAATTTGCCGGTCGTCTCGCTGGTGAACTCGCCGTACTCCTTTGGCGGGAAGTATTCCGAGTGCGGATCGAGCTCGGCGACCATTCCCTTGATCGCGCCGGTGAGCAGCTTGTCCCGGTCGACGGGATCGACGTACCGGTTCTCGACCTGCACCAACACCTTGGCGAGCTGCTCGATGGCAGCGTGGGGGGACTCCACGTTCTTGGCGCCCTCGGCGGTGCCGACGAACGTCGAGGAGAGCCAACCGGCCACGAAGGCGACCCCGAGGCCGGGGAGAACGAGCGAGCGCGAGTGCATCGTCGCTCATCCTACTTGATGTCCGGATCGGGGAAGCGGCGCGACGCGTCATCTGCGTTTCGCCGGCAGCGCTTGCGCCGCGGAGACCAGGTCCCGCGGCGCATCGACTCATCGGTGAAACATCGTTGCGAACCTGCTCTCAGGGTCTCATGAACACGTGACAGCCGGTGCAGACCTTGGCGGCCGGCTCGTGCCCTGTCGCCTGTTTGGTGTGACAGTTCGTGCACGACGCGCGCGTGGCGTTCACCGAGGCGTGCGCAGTGTGGCAGCGCGTGCAGTCCAGGTGCTTGACGTGGAGGCCCGGGAGCTTGTCCTTCGGGTGGCACGACTCGCAGCTCGGCGGCTTCGCCACGCCCTTCGGTCCGTGCGCGCGATGGCAGGTCTGACACGAGCCCTTGATGGCCTTGTGCGGTCCCTTGGTCCGCTCGGCGTGGCAGCTTTGGCACTCGGCCTTGGGCAGGAGCTTGGCGCCGTGGGTCTCGTGGCAGGTCGCGCACTTTGCGTGACCTTTCGGTGCGCTGGCGAGCTCGGCCGTGTGGCAGCTGGCGCAGGTCGAAGGTGCGGTCAGGGCGTGCGTCGGACCGCCGTGACACGAAGTGCAGTCCGCGTGGCCCTTGTTCGTCGCGACGAGCTTCGACTGCGGCGCGTGACAACCCGAACAGAGGGCCGCGGTCTTCGCCGGTGCCTTCAGTGCGTGGGTCGGGTGACAGGTGGCGCACGCGAGATTCGCCGCGTGGGCGCCCTTGTCGGCCTTGGCGACCATCGTGTGGCACGACGTGCAGCTCGCCGGCTTCTGGGCGGGATCCTTGGGGTGGACCTCGTGGCATGCGCTGCACGCATTCACCGAAGTCGCTCCCTTGGTGGCGTACAGCGCCTTCGTCTTCGGAGTCCCCTTCGCGGATTCTTCCTTCGCGTGCGCGACGGTGATCTTCGCGTGGCACTTCTGGCAGGCGGCGGCCGTGTCGCGCGGCGAGTGCGCCACGTGACAGCTCGTGCACTTGGCGTGCGCCCCGATCTTCTTCGAAGCGAGCGTCACCACCTTGTTGTGGCAACCCGCACCCGCGCAATCGAGCGGTTTCTCGGTCTCGTGTTTCGCGTGGCAGGTGAGGCAGGACGCGTGGTTGGCCGGCTTTGGACCCGCCGGTTTGGTGTGGCAACCGCTCGACGTACAGGTCTTCGTCGCGGCCTTCGAGAGCGTGTGGGTGGCGTGACAGTCGCTGCAGCCCCGGCTGCCCTTGTGCACGGCGTGGCCGGGAGCGCGCTGTTTGTGGCACGAAATGCAGTCTGCCGCCTTGGCGATCGGCTCTTTGTGCGACTGATGGCACTTCGCGCAGACGGCGGTCGAGTGCCCGTCGACGATCGCCGCAAGCTTTGCGCCGCTCTGTTGGGTCTGGACGTCCTTGTGGCAGTCGATGCAGGCCTTCTGCGGCGTGCCAGGATGGAACGAGTGGCAGTCGATGCAGCCCGAGCCGACCGGGCGGTCCACCGCGCCATGCGGGTGCTTCGCCTCGAGCTCGTGACAGCCGGATCGGGTGCAGCCGCCATTGCCTTCGTGTTTGAAGCCGTCTTTGGCGTGGCAATCGCGACAGAGGACGTTGTCGGAGCCGCGATGTGCGGCGTGACCGGGGCTCGTCCGGATCTCCGGCCAGGTCTTGTTCTCGGGACCGTAAGTGCGCAACGGTTTCGGCTCGCCAGGCTCGATGAGCGCCGAAGCGACCGCACCGGGCGGCGAGTAGATGTTCGACGCTCCCGGCGCACCGTGCGGGTTCGCCGGAGTGCAGCCGATCCCAAGGGTCACCGAAGCAGCGAGCAAAAGCGCGCGGAGGCCCGAGGCAAGAGACTTCGAACTCGTGGCGATCATGATTGGACTCGAAGGGCGACCGCCGAAGTTCCGTTATCGAACACTTTCGGCTGACGCGACTTTTGGGAATCCAATGATCGTGCCGAAGCACGCGCAGGCCGTCATGGTCCAAGCGAAAATGGCGCGCGCTCTGCATGTGTTTCGGACGTGTTCCGCATTCGACGCACGACTGCATCCCTGATCGCCCCCCTCCTGGCGAGCGCTTTGTTCGTGATGGTCCCCACCACCTCGCGTGCGGAGGTGTCCCCACTCGACCAGTGCCTCGGCTGCCACGGCGACAAGACCATCGCGCGCGTCGACACGAGCACCAAGAAGGAGAGCGTCTACATCGACCGCATCGGCCTCGGAAGAAGCGAGCACCGCGGCCTGGTGTGCACCGACTGCCACGCCAAGGCCTTCAGCGGCGATCCGCACCCGCCGGCGCGCCGCGCGAGCTGCCCCGATTGCCACGTCGGCAACGAGACGCAGAAGGACGGCGTCGCGTTCGCCGACATCATGGCCGACTTCGCCAAGAGCGTTCACGAACAGAAGAACGACAAGTTCCGCTGCATCCACTGCCACGACGCGCACACCTTCCAGCTCGACACGACGCGCCTGCGCGTCTTCGAGCACAACAAGGTCTGCCTCCGGTGCCACGGTTCGCTCGCGGAGTTCCAGAAGCTCACGACCAAGGTGCCGCCGAACCTCGACAAGGCGCACGAGTGGCTGCCCAACCGCGACATGCACTGGGCGAAGGTGCGCTGCCTCGATTGCCACACCGGCTACACCCCGGCGAGCGCGCACCTGATCCTGCCGAAGGCTCAGGCGGTGAAGAAGTGCGAGGCGTGTCACACCGCGCATCCGGTGCAGCTGCTCCGACTCTACAGCCGACGACGCGCCGCGGAGTTGAAGGAGCTCGGGTTCCTCAACTCGACGATCATCAACGACGCCTACGTCATCGGCGCCACGCGCAACGCGCAGCTCGATTTCTGGGCGATCCTGATCATGGGCGGCACGGTCGCCGGCATCAGCGGTCACGGCACGCTGAGAATGCTCGCAGCCCTCATTCGTCGCCGCGGGGGGAAGAACTCACATACCCCGGTCCCGCCTGCGGCGGATCCCGGGAGCTCGCACGGAGAGCACAAATGACCAACGAGCGCCTGATGTTCCCCCGCTGGCTCCGGTTCTGGCACTGGTCGAACGCGATCGTGTTCCTCGCGTTGGTGGTCACCGGCTTCAGCCTGCACTTCGTCGGCGTCGGCACCGGCGGTGTGGCGTTCCGTCGCGCGGTCGTCCTCCACAACGCGTTCGGGGTGGCGATCATCGCGCTCTACGTGTTCTACCTCGTGGCGCAGATCATCACCGGACACTGGCGCCAGTACGTCCCGCGCGTGCAAGGGGTGCTCTTGCAGGTGCGTTACTACCTCTGGGGCATCTTTCGCGGCGAGCACCATCCGTTCGAATCGACCTACGAGTCGCGCTTCAATCCGATCCAGCGCCTCGCGTATCTCTTCGCCGTCTACGTGCTGTTCCCCGCGCAGGCGATCACGGGCGTGATGCTGCTCTATCCTGATCACGCGCCGGGCAAGGTCGCAGGCATGGGCGGAATCTGGCCGATGGCCGTCGGGCACTCGGTGGTCGCGTACGCGTTCACCTCGTTCCTCTGCGTGCACCTCTACCTGGCGCTCACCATCAGCGAGGAGCGCACCGGTCTGATGCCGATGATTCGCGGCGATCGTCCGGTCGCACCGAAGGCCGAGGAGACCGAGCCGAAGCCGGTGTCCGAGACAGCCTGATCACTTCGGCTTCGGATCGCCGATGCGCGTCGCATTGACCGCGAAGCGCGCATCGCACGGGAGCACCCCGAAGATCGGGCTCTTGCGCTCTTCGCTCGGTGCGCCGACCACGTCGCGGCAGTCGGAGCCGGGCTCGACCTGGTAGCTGTAGCGCAGCGTGCCGGTGAACGAGGCCTTGCCGTCGGCGCTCGTCGGCGCGCCCGCGAGCGTCCCGACGAAATCGTCGGTGCGGAGGATCGCGCAGGCACCGATGCCGTTGACCTTGTCGATGCCGTGGACCGGGACGCGGATCGTCTGCTTGAAAAAGATCTGGCCCTTGGCGTCGATCGTTCCCTCGATCGCCTGCGGACCGCTCCACCAGTACCCCTTGTCGGTCGCCTCGCGGCGCAGCGTGACCTCGAAGTTCCACGGGCGCGGGGTCGCGTTGATGATCTCGGTGCAGCTCGAGGCCATGTCGGCGTTGGCCTGCAGCTGATAGAGCCCGAGCGGCTCGCCGGGCGTGCCGTCCTTGGTCTTGCCGAAATAGTCGGCGCAGCCGCACGAGAGACCCGCGAGCAGAACGGCAAGAACGGGGCGCATCGCGTTCGGCTACACGGCCGGCGCCCACTGGGACAAGATCTCCGTCATGCGTGCCTCGCCCTGGGATCTCCGCCTCTTCTGGCGCACGATCGCGCTCGCGGGGATCGCGGTCGTCATCGTGGCGATCGTCGAGGCCATCACCGACGAACGCGGCCTGGCCACCGCGGGGACCGGTGGCCGCTCGATCGGCGTGCTCCCGTTGATGCCGGTCGCCGCCGCAGCGGCGGTGTTGATCGCACTCGCGCCCGCGTCGGCGGCGGGAGAGCTGCGCGCGCTCGCCGCGCTCGGTTGCTCTCCCTGGCGCGCTCGGCTCGCGACGATCGTCGCAGCCGTCACCATGACGCTCGTCGCCGCCGCGGGCGTCGCGCGCGGTCGTGACGTGAGCGCGCTCTTTCCCCCGCCGATCCCCGCCGGCGACGTCCGTGTCGAGGCCACCGCCGAGGGCGTCGCGTTCGTCTCCGCGCGGCGGCGCATCCGGGTGTTCTCGACGCCCGAGGGAGACGTCCTCGAGCGCACCGGACCGCCGCCCGCGCTCGATGCGATCGCGCCGAGTGATCGCCAGAAGGCCCTCGGCGCTGCTTCGGCGATCGCGCTCGCGGGCATCGCGCTCGCCGTCTGGGCGGCCGCACCTCACCGACGCGGCGCCATTCGCACCCTGCTCACCCTCACCGCGTGGGGCGTCTCCGAGGTCCTGGCGTTCCAAGCGGCAGGGGCGCGCTCGGTCTCTCCGTGGCTCACCGGAGTCCCCTCCCTCGTGTTGTTGGCGATCGTCCTCGTCGAGGATCGGCGCCACCGGAAGCTCGTGCGCGACGAGGCCTGGATCTAGACAGGCCAGTTTGTGCGCAATCGGGGGTTCCCAACCGCTATCGTGGCAACATGAGTTCGGAGGCGGGCGGGCGGACCGGGCGCATCCTCGCGCTCGTCGGCCTCGTGCTCGTGGTCATCGTGCTGTCGCTGCGGCGGCTCGATGACTGGGACCTGCCCTGGCATCTCGCGACCGGGCGCGTGATCGCGCAGACCCACAGCATCCCGCGCATCGACGACCTCGCGTTCACCCACGGCGTGGTGAAGTACACCGAGGTCATCAGCGACGTTCTCCTCTATGGCGTGATCCACGTCTTCGGGCCGTTCGGGTTGCAGCTGCTCAACGGGCTGACGGTGGGCGCGACCGCGCTCGCTCTGCACCGCACGCTGCGGGGCGTCGGACCGTTCTCGTACATCGTCGTCGCGCTCGCGATCGTCACGATGTCGCCCTGGCTGTACATCCGACCGGCGACGCTCTCGCTCCTCCTGCTCGCGGTCGTGATGCTCGTCATCGACCTCCATCGCCGCGAGCCGGAGTCGCAGCGGTCCGAACGCGCGCTGCTCTTGCTCGTCCCGCTCCAGTTCGTGTGGGCGAACGTGCACGGGTACGCGCCGCTCGGCGCGATCCTGCTGTGGCTCCATGCCGGCCACCGCGTGGTCGCGAGGCTCAGGCCCTCACCCCTGACCCCGCGCGAGGACGGTCGCGCGCTGATGATCCCGATCGTCGCTGCCGTGCTCTCGACCGCAGCGACGGCGATGAGCACCGCCGGCCCGCGGCTGCTCGTGATGGTCCACCGCTTCGACGAGGACCTCGAGGGCATCACCGAGTGGATGCGGCCTACGCTGAAGCTCGTGTGGCAGATCTCGCCGGCGGCGTATCTGCTGATCCTGCTGGTCTTGGTGGCGCTCCTCTTCGGACGCGATCCGGAGGCGCGAACCCGCGCGCCGAGTCTCTTCGATCTCATGGTGCTGGTCCTCGCCGGAGCGCTGTTCCTACGGGCGATCCGCTTCATCCCGGTCGCGGCGCTGCTGGTCGCGCCCTTCTGTGCGCGGCGGCTCGATGCGTACGTGCGACCGTCGCGCGTGATGCACCTCGCGTGCGGGTTCGCCGCGATCCTGCCCGCCTTCGTCGTCGCGCTCGGCATCGAGCAGCTGCTCGGGATTGGTTGGCAGCCTACGGCCTTCCCCGAGGCGGCCACGCAGTTCATCGAGCAGCGTCGGCCTGCCGGGCGCATGTGGAACTTCATGCCGTACGGTGGGTACCTCGCGTGGCGCCTCCACCCGACGTACCGCGTCTTCAACGACGGTCGCAACGCGCTCGCCCGCGATCGATCGCTGGTCACCCGCGGGCGGCGCAGCATGTTCGAGGCGCCGGTGTTCGCGGAGCTCGTCTCCGAGCTCGACATGCAATGGGCGATCACCTGCACCATCCCCGGCCTCTGTACCGGCGCTGCGAAGTTCAACGAGCCGCTCGCGTCATCGCCAGATTGGCGGATGGTCTACTTCGACGACGTCGCCGCGATCTATGTCCGGCGTGGCGGACCGAACGTCGCGCTCGGCGAGCGGGGCTATCGCGCGATCGACCATCTCACGACGTCCTCCTCGATGTTCGAGCTCGCGACCAAGGGCGGAGCCAAGCCGGCGGACCTCGCGCATGACGGCTTGCTCGCCGCGTCGCAGGCACCGACCAGCGTGCGCGCGAACACCTTCGCGGCCATCGGCGCGCTCGCGACGCGTGACCAGGCGATGTTCGACAGCGCGATCGCGAGGCTGCAGCAGATCGCCCCCGACACCGACGCGATCCCCACGCTGAAGAACGCATGGCAGAGCGCGCCCCGCTGATGCCCTCGTGGGCCGAGGAGCGACGGGATCTCGCGATCGTCGCGCTGACCTCGGTGCTGATTCCGCTGGTCTGGATCGCGCTGCTCGGCTGGCGCGGTGCACTGCTCGGCGCGCACGACTCGGCCCTCTACTTCCTGCTCCTCCGCGAGGGGTTGCCCGCCTTTTCGCCCCGCATGCTCGGCGGGATCGCGGCGACCGGCGTGTACGGTGCCGCTCCGTCGCTCGTGCTCGGCGCGCCGCTCGGGGCGATCTTCGCATTCAACTTCGCGGTGCTCTCGACGCAGGTGTGCCACGGCGTCCTCGCCGCATCGGCGTCGCTCGATCTCGCGAGTCTGTTCGGCGAGCGCCCACGTGCGCGCTCGATCGTGCTCGGGACCGTTCTCGCGGTCGTCTTCGCGTTCACCCCGGTGCTCGGGTGGCGGCTCTCCTACGGACACCTCAACCTCGTATGGGGAACGTTCGTCCTCACCGCCCCGCTGGCGTGCCTCGCCGCCGCGCGCGCCGGACGAGCACGGGTGACGGTCTCGGTCGTCGCGCTGTTCGCGCTCCTGCACGCGTTCCAGTCACACGGATTTCAAACCATCTTGTACGCGGCGCTGTTCGGCGGGCCGATCCTCGCGGCGATCGGTTGGCGTGCAGGTAGCACGCGCGATGCGCTCCGCGTGTTGGGCATTCCTGCCCTCGTCGTCGCCCTCGCGCTCGGGATCGCGGCGCCGAAGCTCTGGGCGATGCTCTCGTACGCCATCGGTCCCGACGCGACGCGCACCGCGGGAGACGTGCGCGGATTCTCCTATCTGACCGCGACGCCACGCGATTGGGTGTCCTCGCTCGCGTGGTCTCCGCGCGTGGTCGGGAGCGGGCGGCCGGAGGCCTTCGATCACGAGACGCACTACGCGCTCGGTCCGATGCTCCTGCTCCTCGCGCTCGTGCCCTTTCGACGCGCGCGCGGCCTCGCAATGTCGCTCGCATGGGCGTTCGTCGTTCCGGTCCTCATCTCCTCGAATGTCCCGCCGTTCTCGACGTTGTTCGTACGGCTGCCCTTCGTCGCGGCGTTCCGCGTGCCGGCGCGCGCGATGTTGCCTTTCGCGCTGGTGCTGCCGGTGGTCGCGGTCGCGGCGCTGCTTTCGCGCGAGGATGGACGCGCTCGCAGTCGCCTTGCGCGCTTCGCTCCGCTCGTGCTCGTGCCGCTGCTGCTCGTACCGGCGCCGCCACTCGTGCGCGAGGTGTGCGCATGGTCGATCGCCGCACTCGTGGTGCTCGCCGCCTACAAGCCGATGCCGCTCGATCCTGCGGTCGTGGCGGCGCTCCTCGGCGCGCTCTCGCTCTCGGCGTTTCGTGAGCGACTGCTCCCGTTCCTCTCCGCCGATGCGCTGATCCGGGAGCCCGAGGCGCTCGGCAGAGCGGCGCGGGCGCGCGTTCCAGAGCTCGCTTCGCCGCTCGAGCGCGTCAGCCTGCAGCTCTCGTTGCCGGCGTTCGGCCCGAACACCGCGGCCGCCTCCGGTCTCTCCTCGATCGATGGGTATGGCTATCCGACCCGCCGGTACCTCCAGCTCGCGGCGCTCACGAGCGGGCAGCCGTTCGATCCGCTGCAGACGATCATGGTCTTCGACCCGCGCACGCACGCGTTTCGCGTGATGGGCCAGCTGTACAACGTGCGCGCGATCCTCGTGCCCGCCGGCGCAGGCGATCCGCGCGGTCCGCTCGTCGACATTCGCCCCGGCCCGACGGCGGGAGCGGCGTGGTTCAGCGGCCGCTTGGAGCCCGTGGCCAACTTCGCAGAGCTCGGCAGCGTGTTGAACGCCAACGCACCGGTCCTCGCGAGCAAGGCCCACGAGGTCGCATGGATCGTTGCCGATGATCCGGTCGTGCACGCTCCCGCGACCGTCGCCGCCGAGTGCCACGGCGCACGCGTAGAGCGCGTCGAGGCGTTCTCCCGCGATCGGAGCGTGCACGTGCAGGTCGCCACGCCCGCCGATTGTCCGCTGACCATCGCGATGAACTACCTCGCTACGTTCCGCGCACGCGCGGGCGACCGTGCGCTCGAGGTGTTTCCGAGCTACGGCGCGCTCACGGCCGTGATCGTCCCTGCAGGCGCGCGCGAGATCGTGGTCGACACCTCGCCGTGAGCGCTCTTGCAGCGAAGGCGGGCCTGGTCGGAGTACTATCCACCGCGTGAACGAGCGCGAAGGTAGCCAGAGGCTCCGTCAGATCTTCGAAGCAGCGGGTTGTTCGATCGTCGAGGGCTTTCGTTTGCCGCTCGCGGCGGGCGAGGTCTCCCTCGACGGCTGGGATCCCGCGCGTCGAATCGGCTACGAGCTCATCACCACCGAGGCCGGCGATCGCGCGGAGTTCACGCCCGAGGTGATCGCCGAGCTCGAGGCGAAGATGCGGGCCGCCGAGCTGTTCGTGTTCCTCGTCGACGAGGCGAACATCCCGAGCGCCGGGATCCTCGAACGCGCCGCCGGCCGCTTCCTCGCCCAACTCCGCAAGCAGGGAGCACTCGCATGAACGGCATGTACGCCGGCTCCGAGGTCGTGCAGCTCCTTCGTCGGCAACGCGAAGAGACCCAAGAGGCGCTGAACCACGCCGACGGGCTCGTCGCACGGCACACGAACGACAGCGCGGAGCTCGCGCGTCAGTACGACCAGGCACGGTACGATCTCGCGACCGCGCTCCTGCCGCAGCTCGATCGGCCGTGGCTGCAGCGCGCGATCCAGCTGACGGGCTACACGCCATTCCACCACCAGGATCCGATCGCTGGCCGCGACGCCGAGCGCGCCACCCTGCAGGCCCAACTGGCACAGATCGACGCCGATCCGCGCTACGCCCAGCGTGAGCTGCACCGCCACCCCCGCACCGGAACGCTCTTCGTCAAACGCGAGGAGCTCCTCGGACACCGGAAGCCCTGGGCCGAAGTGCTCGATGCCGCGCAGCATGAGCGGCTCGAACGGTTGCTCGAGGTCGGGTACGGCACCGACGCGTACGACGTCCCGTTCTGGCGTCTCAGCTACTACCAGGACTGGGAGGCGGGCGATCAGATCCTCGAGAAGTTCCCCGGCAAGAGCGGCTTCGGCGAGGTGCGTGACGAGGTGCTGCGTGCGCGAGAGACGGTGAGCACCTTCGACCAGGAGCTCGACACGCTGAACCGCGAGATCTCGGCAGGCGCCGCGATCGAGCAGCAGCGCGATCAGGTCGCCCAGGCGCTGGCCTCCGTCGATCAGCGGTGGCTCGACTTCGCGCGCGTCCGCATGGTCGAGCACTTGATGACCGTCGACCCCAAGGTCATCAAGCCGATGCTCGCCTCCGATCCGAACCTCCAGCTGCTCTACCTCCGAGCGAGCGGCATGATCGCCAAGGGTCGCTACCTCGAGGCGATGGTCGGCGAGAACGCAGGAAAGATGCGCCAAGCGCTCCCCGAGCAGCTGCAGAAGATCGATCGCGACATCGCCAAGTTCAGCCGCCCGAAGAACCTGAACGCGTGGTGGCCCCGCGACGTCATCGATCGCCGCACCAAGAGCCGCCGCGACCGCTACCAGAAGCAGTTCCAGCGGTTCGAGACGAACTACCACACGGTGTACGTCTATGACGACTGGTCGCGCGCGCGCGCCTACGACGACTTCGTCTGGTGGTACCTGATGACCGACGGGCGTGTGCCCGGCCACTACATCCCCGAGGTCGCGGTGTTCGAGCAGCACCACCCCGAATGGGCCCAGGGCCTTCCGGCCGCGGATCACGACGACTGGGACGACAGCGCGGCGGCAGCGGCGATCGCCTCGGCCGACGACGATCAGACCCGGAGCGTCGACGCCTCATGAGCCGCACGGTGCGCGTGGTCTGCTACGCGGTGAACGGCTCGGGGGTCGGTCATCTCACGCGGCTCCACGCGATCGCCCGTTGGATGCGCCGGTACGCGAGCGCGCTCGGCGTGCGCGCCGAGATCTGGTTTCTCACGTCGTGCGAGGCCGACGGCATCCTGTTCGGCGACGGGTTTCCCTCGTTCAAGCTCCCGTCGAAGACGGTCATCGGCGACGCCGGCTACGACAAGCTCGCCTACCTCGCGCTGGCCAAGCAGTGGGTGTGGCACTCGCTCGCGCTCTTGCGTCCCGACCTCCTGGTGGTCGACACGTTCCCGCGCGGTGCGTTCGGCGAGCTCCTCGGCACGCTCGATCTCGTGCGTCGCAAGGCGTTCGTCTACCGCCCGACCAAAGCGTCGTTCTCGGCGCGCGCCGACTTCCAGGCGATGCTCCCGCTGTACGACGCCATCGTGGTCCCCGACACCCGCGAGGAAGCCGTCATCCAGGTCCCAGAGGCGGCGAAGGGACGAGTGCACTACGTCGGTCCGATCGTCTCGCGCGACGAGATCGAGCTCCTCCCTCGCGACGAGGCGCGCGCAGCGCTTGGCATCGAGGGCGATCGCCTCGCAGTGCTCGTGTCGGCCGGCGGCGGCGGCGATCCGGGCGTGGACGATCACCTCTCGCGCGCGCACGCCGCGCTCGCCGACGATCCATCGCTCCACCTCGTGCTCGGCGCAGGTCCGTTGCACCGCGGTCGACCGATCCGAGGACCGCGGGTGACGTGGATCGAGGGCCCGGGCCTCGGCAAGCACATGCACGCGTTCGACCTCGCGATCTGCGCAGCCGGCTACAACACGTTCCACGAGCTGATGCTCGCCGGCGTGCCGACCCTGTTCGTGCCGCAAGAGAAGATCGCCGACGAGCAGGACGTGCGCGCGGCCCGCGCCATCGACGCAGGCGCCGGCTCCACCGTCGATCTACGCGATCCGGCGGCGATCCGCGCTGCGGTCGATCGCTTTCGCGATCCGATCGTGCGCACCAACGCGTCCCAAGCCGCACGTGCGCTCGTGCCCCAGAGCCACGCACGCGATGCGGCAGCCGAGATGCTGCGCCTGGTGTTGCCACCCCACGAGGTCGAGGCGGCCGAGGAGCTCGTCTCCGACGAGGTGCTCGCACAGACGGGCCCGAGGCTCGATGCGTTCCTCGCGCTGCTCCGCACCCTTTCCGGCGGCGAGGCCACGACGCGTGAGCTGCCGGCTGCGCTGTCGGTGTTCTCGGCGCTCGCGAAGGTGCCGGAACCGCAGGCGACCAGGTTCGTCGAGCTGGTCGTGCGCAAGCTCCCGACCGCGACACCCGCCGAACGGGCCAAGGCCATCGGTGCGCTGCTCGAGGCGTTCGCGCCCTTTGCAGACTGGCAGGGTGCGGTCATCCTGCTCGGGCTGCTCCAGACCGAACGACAGCTCGGAGCGAGCTCGCTGATCGCACGCCTGACCGACTTCCTCTCGAGGCTGGCCGCGCGCAGAGCCGATCTCTACGCAGGTATCGCCGATCTATCGCGGGCCAATTCTGCGGCCGAGCCGGGGACCAACGACTCGCTCCTGCGCGCGGCGATGCCGCCCGGCTCGGAGGAAGCGACGTGATCGATTTGCACCTCGAGGGGATCGCCCGCGGGGTCCCGCTCGCGGGGCCGAAGAGCCTGCACATCGATCTGACCAACGGCTGCAACACCAACTGCGTCACCTGCTGGGATCACTCGCCGCTGTTGTCTTCGGCCCGCTCCACGAGTTGGAAGCGACAGCGGGTGGAGCGAGCGCAGGTCGAGGCGCTGGTCGACGACGTGATCACGCTCGGCGGGCTCGAGGCGGTCATCGTCTCGGGCATGGGCGAGCCGTTCACCCACCCCGAGATCTACGAGATCCTCGCAGCGCTCAAGGCCCGCGAGCTGCACGTCACGGTGATCAGCAACCTCATCCCGGCCGAGCCCGCGCGCATCCTCGCGCTCGAGATCGACCAGTTGCTCATCGGCATCCACGCGGCGACCGAGACGGCGTACCGCGCGTTCCACCCCTCGTTCGACCGCGACGAGTGGTCACGCCTGCTGGCGATGCTCGAGCAGTTCAGGCACGCGGGCCGTCGCTTCAAACACGTGCAGGTCATCGCTGGCTGCAACGCCCACGAGCTCGTCGACATGATCGACCTCGGCGCCCGCTACGGGGCCGCGCAGATCAATTTCAAGCTCGCGAGCCTCGCCCACGGCACCGAGGCTGCGCGAATCACCGACGAGCAGCGTCAGCGTCTCTTCGACGACCTTCCTCGCGCCATCGATCGCGCGAGCGCGCTCGACCTCCCGACCAACCTCGACGTCTTCGCCGAGCAGCTGCGTGCAGGCGGCGGGGACACCGCGCCGATCGACGACATCGGCTGCTTCATGGGCTACGTGTACGCGCGCGTGCTCGTCGATGGCACGGTCCTCTACTGCTGCAACACCGAGGTCGTCGTCGGCTCGCTCGGCGAGGCCCGCTTCTCCGAGCTCTGGCGAGGCGCACGGTGGAACGCGCTTCGCGACCGCATGCGCCACGGCGACTACCTCCCGAGCTGCCGTCAGTGCGGCAAGGTCGTGCAGAACGTCGGATGGGCGCGACGGTTCCAAAAGCACCACGGCGAAGCGCGGCTCCGCGAGGTCACCGGCCGCGACGGGACGCGTCCACGAAGGCATCTCCCCTTGGTGGGCGCATGAGACGCCGGACGGTCGAGTGGCAGGTGTGCGGCGTGTGCAACTACGACTGTTCGTATTGCATCCAGTCGCCGAAGACCCGCGTCGGTCACCCGTCGAGCGAAGAGGTGTCTTCGTTCCTCGACTTCTTCGAGCGGCTGCCAGGCGCTTGGGAGGTGAAGATGACCGGCGGGGAGCCGTTCGCCTTCGACGAGTTCCTCGAGCGCATCGTGCCGGGACTGATCGAGCGCACGCCGCACACGATCTCGGTGCTCACCAACCTCTCGGCGCCCCGCGCCAGGCTCGAGCGGTTCGCGACGCTCACTCGAGGGCGGCTCGGCATCGTCTCCGCGAGCATCCACCTCGAGCACGTCGAGATCGACGCGTTCGTCGAGAAGGCGCGGGCATTCCGCGCGGCGATCGACCCCTCGGCGAGCATGGTGATCAACGCGGTGCTCGTCCCGGGGCGGCTCGATCGGGTCGACGCGGCGCGCGCGGCCATCGAAGCCGCGGGGCTCCGCTTCTTCCCGCAGGTGATGAAGATCGGCGGCGGAACGTTCGCCTATGACGACGACGATCGAGCCGCGGTCACCCGCCTCGTCGGCATCACGCCGAACCCGCGCAAGGCGAACGTCGCGCCGAGCTACCGTGGTCGCACGTGCTGGACCGGCGCCGAATACTTCGTGCTCACGCAACGCGGCGACGGCTGGCGATGCCGCACCGCCCGCCGGTTCGACGAGGGGTTCCTCGGCAACGTCCACGCCGGCACCTTCGCCCTCCGCGATGCGCCTTCGCCGTGCACCTACGACATCTGTCCGTGCACCGTGCCGGCCAATCGCGGCATGATCGAAGGCGTTTCGTCATGACCCCGACGCCTCGTCCCGAAGAGGGCGTCGTGTCGTGGAACGTGAACACCACGTGCAACTACCGCTGCACCTACTGCACGCAACGGTTCAAGGACGACCGCGGCCGTTGGGCGAGCGAAACGCCACGCTTTCTCGAGGCATTCGCGCGCCTGCCGGGCCGGTGGGAGATCAAGCTCTCTGGCGGCGAGCCGTTCGTGCACCCGACGTTGAACGAGCTCGTCTCGGGCCTCGCCGGCCTCGGACACCGGATCTCGGTGGTCACCAACTTCTCGGCCACGCGCGACAAGCTCCTCGGGTTCGTCGAGGCGGCCCGAGGACGCGTTGGCGTGTTCTCGTGCAGCCTCCACCTCGACTACGTGGACGACGTCGCCGCGTTCGCCGAGAAGGCGCGCTGGCTGCAGGGCGAGCTCGCGCAGAGAGCAGATTCGACCCTCCCCGCACCGCACGTGAACGTCACCACGGTCGCCACCGAGGGCGCGCTCGGGCGACTCGACGCCCTCGCCGAGGTCTTCCGCGCCGCCGAGGTCACGTTCAAGGTCCAGCCCGAGAAGCAGGATCGCGACGTCGTTCCCTACGACGACGACGCGCGCGCCGTGCTCCTCCGCCACGGCGGCCACAACCAGACCGGCGTCATCGAGCACCGCTTCGAAGGTCGACCCTGTTGGTCGGGCGCGCGGTACTTCATCCTCGACGATCTCGGCGAGGCCTTCCGTTGCTACCCTGCGCGCCGTTACCGGCTCGAACGCATGGGCAGCTTCCTCGACCCTTCCTTTCGCCTCGACGACGAGGCAAAGCCCTGCCGCTACGCGACCTGCAACTGCACCGTCCCCATCGCTCGCGGGATGATGCCGAGGTGACCATGAAGTTCAAAACGTTTCGTCTGGTGGTCCTCGGAGCACTCGGCGTCACCAGCATCGGCGTCCTCGTCGGCGTCTCGACCTGCTGCAAGAAGGACGAGTCCGCTTCGGCACCCAAGACCGAAAAGCCGGCTGCCACTGCGCCCACCAAGACCGAGGCCCCGAAGCCCACCCCGACGGCCGAGCAGCCCAAGGCCACCGAAGAGCCCAAGGGCGACGGGCTCGCACTGCGACCGATGGACAAGGAAATCCTCGATCGCATCGCGGGTGCAGCGAGCGGTGACAAGGTGAAGGACGCCTTCCCCGGCAAGGCCTACAAGGTCAACCTCTACAAAGAGAACGGCGCGACCAAGTTCAATCGGGTGAAGATCGATCTCGACCGCGACGAGAAGTGGGACGAGAAGTGGTCGGTCGACACCGACGACGGCCAAGAGGTCATCAAGCGGCAGGTCGCGCCCGGCGACGACGAGAAGTACACCGACGAATACCGGCTGAAGGCCGGCGCGTGGGTGCCCAAGAAGAAGTAAGAAGAAGTGGAAGAAGCAGAAGAAGTGAACGAGCGATGACCGAACCGACCCCTGCCTCCGCCATCTTTCCTCCCTCCCGTTGGGTCGTCCTCGTCCACGGCGGCGCCGGCGACGTGCCGGCCGAGCGCCGCACGGTCCACGCCGAGGGGTGTGCGCGCGCAGCCGAGGCAGGCGCCGCGGTGTTGCGCGCGGGCGGCACCGCGCTCGACGCGGTCGAGGCAGCCGTGCGGGTGCTCGAGGACGACCCGAACTTCAACGCGGGCACCGGCGCCTGCCTCAACGAAGACGGCTTGATCGAGCTCGACGCGTCGATCATGGACGGCACGTCGTGGCGCGCCGGCGGCGTCGCGGCCATGCCCCCGTTCAAGAACCCGATCGCGATCGCGCGTGCCGCGCTCGAGGACGGCCGGCACGTGCTCTACGCCGCGCACGGCGCAGCGCGGTTCGCCATGAGCAAGGGGTTCGTCCGCTCGACGGTCGAGGAGATGCGCACCGAAGCCGCATACGAGCGGTTCAAGCAGATCCGCGATGGCAAGGCCGGCGAGAAGGGCTGGGCCGGCGGCACGGTCGGTGCGGTCGCGCGCGACCAGAGCGGACGTGTCGCGGCGGCCACCAGCACCGGCGGCATGTTCGACAAGGCCGCGGGCCGCGTGGGCGATTCCCCGATCCTCGGCGCCGGCACTTGGGCCGACGACGCACACGGCGCCGCATCGACGACGGGACACGGCGAGGCCTTCATGCGCACGGCCTTCTCGGTGCGCGTCATCGAGAGCCTCGGCGACGATCCTCACGCCTCGGTCACGGGCGCCATCGCGCGGATGCACGAGAAGATCGGCAGCCGCGGCGGCGTCATCGTCGTCGACCGCGAAGGCCGCGCGGTGTGGGCACGCAACACGGTTACCATGAGCTGGGGGCTCGTTCGAGCCGACGACACGGGTGAGCACGAGGAAGCGGGGGCGTGATGCGCGTCGATGTCGTCACCCTCTTCCCCGAACTGTTCGAGACCTTCTGCAAGACGAGCTTCGTCGGCCGCGGCGTCGAGCGCGGCATCCTGCAGGTCCAGTTCCAGTCCCCCCGCGAGTTCGGCCTCGGCAAGCACCAGTCGGTCGACGACACGCCCTACGGCGGCGGCTCGGGCATGGTGATGCGCGTCGACGTGCTCATCGCCGCCTTCGAGGCGCTCGACCAGCGCGCCGAGGCGGCGGGCGGCCCCCGGGCCCGCCGGGTGCTGCTCACCCCCCAAGGCCAACGCTTCGACCAAGGCATCGCCGCGCGCCTCGCGAACGAGCCGGCGCTGATGCTCGTGTGCGGGCGCTACGAGGGCTTCGACGAGCGCGTGCGCGGCTTCGTCGACGAGGAGGTCTCGCTCGGCGACTTCGTGATGACCGGCGGCGAGGTCGCCGCGATGGCGATCATCGAGGCCACCGTGCGACTGCTCCCCGGCGTGCTCGGCAACGAGGCCTCGACTCACGAGGAGTCCCACGCACCCGCGACCGGTGGCATGCTCGAATACCCGCAGTACACCCGGCCCGTGGAGTTCCGCGGCCAGCGGGTGCCCGACATCCTGCAGAGCGGGCACCACGCGCAGATCGAGAAGTGGCGACGGGAGCAATCGCTCGCGCGCACGACCGAGCGCAGACCCGACCTCGTGACCAAGGACTGAAGCAGGCGCAGGCGCAGGCGCAGGCGCAGGCGCAGGCGCAGGCGCAGGCGCAGGCGCAGGCGCAGGCGCAGGCGCAGGCTTGGTTACTGCGCGCTGTACGCCGTGAACGAGACGGGCGTTGATCGAGGAAGCGCTCTCCTTCGCTCGGGCTCGCGAGTGTGCCCGCGTGCTCGACCAGTTCAAGGGTCCGCGCGGCAGGAGCCGCGCCGCCAAGGGCGCCCTTGAGCTGGT